>Ga0265297_10007089_pt1 | contig 15752 bp, 13 predicted proteins | sample Munlanlwell13791_FD_192502 | JGI IMG/M metagenome (GOLD analysis project Ga0265297, IMG submission 192502) | Leachate microbial communities from a municipal landfill in Southern Ontario, Canada - Leachate well 137-91 | ecosystem: Engineered > Solid waste > Landfill > Unclassified | place... | reverse complement strand
CGAGCGTCGCAAGCTGCGCCACGGCATCCGCCGTGAAGTAGTGGTCATGCGCTACCGGGTAGAGCTCGCCGGCACGCGCGACGCGGCGAAACAACTGCCGCACCACGTCTTCGGCGGTGCCCGACGCCTTCGCGACGTCGCGCACGCGCGGCGGACCGAAGGGTTGGACCTCGATCAGCGGTTTCAATACGGCAAACAGGTCGCGGTCGCCCGCGGCGAGACTGGCCTGGTGTTCGGGAAGGTGGAGCCAGGCACGCGAAGCTGCGAGGCGGCCGGCGGCGAGCAGCTCGGCGACCAGTGCATCGAACGCGGGGCGGGCCAGGGTCGGCAGCGTCAGCCGGCGCAGCCGCTCGCGCTCGATGCCGATCATGTCGGGCGCGCGCTGGTGTTCGGCGGCGAGGGCGGCGAGCAACTTGTCGCCCAGCGCCTTCCAGCCTGCGGCCGAGAAGCCGATCTGCTCTTCGCCGGCGTGGATCACGCGCAGTTCGGCGGCGGGCCACAATGCGGCGGCCTCGTCGGCGAGATTCCAGTTCGCGGCAAAACGGACCAGATCGATGCCGGAGGTGGCTTGCTCGACCATGAGGCGCAGGCTCGTCACCGGATCGTCATCGCGCAGTGCGGCGAGCAGGGCCAGTCGTGCCGGGCTGCGCTTGTGGCGCGAGGGCGGAAAGCAGTCGAGTACGCGGCCGCCGGCTATCGTGCGCTGGGCCGAGGCGTCTCGCAGCACGAAGCGGTCGCCGCGCACCGTGATGGTTTCGCGGTCCAGCAGGATCTCAGCCAGCGCGCTGGCGCCGGGCGCAAGCTGATCGCCCTCCAGCAGCGCGACGCGGCCGGTAATGTCGGCGGCGCCCAGATGCAGATGCACGGGTGTCCAGTGCTTCAGCGCCGCCTGCGTTGCGGGCACTTGCAGCTCAGCCTGGAAACGGGTCAGAGGACGGGCGGCAAACGGATCGACGACCCACATGCCGCGCGCAATGTCGGTTTTTTCGAAGTCGCCGGTCAGCGCCAGCGCGCAGCGGTCGCCCGCCTGCCCGCTGGACGCCGGCCGGTCCTGGACGTGCAGGCTTTTCACCCGAGCCTTCAGTCCATTGCGGCCTGCCGGTGCAATGATCACCGTGTCGCCAGCGCCGACTTTGCCCGAGAAGGCCGTGCCGGTGACCACCGTACCGATGCCTGACAGCGTGAAGCAGCGGTCGATGGCGAGACGAAAGCGGCCATCGGTGCGGCGCGCCAGGTGCGCGGCAGCAACCGCGTCGAGATGGGCGCGCAGTGCCGGTACGCCTTCGCCCGTCGTCGCCGACAGCGCGAACACCGGGCTGCCTTGCAGCCGCGTGCCTGCCAGCAGCGCCTCGATCTCACCGCGCGCCGCGATGACGCGCTGCGGATCGACCGCATCGCACTTGGTCAGTGCCACTGCGCCACGGTCGAGGCCGAGCAGTCCCAGCAGTTCGAGATGCTCCCGCGTCTGCGGCATCGGCCCGTCGTCGGCTGCGATCACCAGCAGCACGAAGTCGATGCCGGTAGCGCCGGCCAGCATGTTGTGGATCAGCTTCTCATGACCGGGGACGTCGATGAAGCCGAGTACCGAGCCCGCATTTGGGTCGCCACCCAGCGGCGTGTAGGCGTAGCCGAGGTCGAGCGTGATGCCGCGCGCCTTCTCTTCCGGCAGGCGATCGGCATCCACGCCGGTGAGCGCCTTCACCAGCGTGGTCTTGCCGTGGTCGATGTGGCCCGCGGTGCCGATGATCATGCGGCGGTGATCTCCTTCGAGCTCAACCTGTAGACGAAGGTCGCCGCATCGAGGCTGTCGAGCCGGCCGTCGGCGTTCTCGCCCTGCGGATACATCAGGAAGGGAATCTTGGCGCCGCTCGAGCCAGGCAGCTTGATGTCATGGGCGAAGTTGTAGGCCAGCCAGTTCATTTCCCAGGCGCCGAAAAGCTTCTTCCGGGCGGCGATCACGACCTCATCTTGCAGCGTGAGGCCGGGCTGTTCCTCGAGCATCACCTTGCGCACGTCGGCCGGGTCCACCGGCACCCAGCCGAAGCTGGCCAGCCATACCTCCGCCCGGCAATGCTGCGCCTTGCTGATGTCACCGCTCTTGCCCAGGCTCTTGTAGCCGAACTTCGAATCGGCCACGCGCACGCCATACACGTCGCGCGCCGGCAAGCCCACGGCGCGGGCGAGGCCCACATACAGCGCATTGAGGTCGGCGCACTTGCCGCTGAGATTGCCCGATTCGAGCATGCCGCGAATGTCGCCGGTACCGCAGCCTTTGGTCTTCGGGTTGCGCTCGGTGTTGTCGACCACCCATTCGTAGATGGCGCGGGCCTTGTCGATGTCGGTCCTGGCGCCCTTGGTGATTTCAAGTGCGGTTTTCTTCACGATGCCGTCGGTCGGCAGCAGGTCGGTGGCGCGGGTGTAGAGCAGGCGCGTCGCCGTGTCGAGCGGGCCGACTTTGCCCGGCTGCGCGAAATCGATGGCGCGGTCGCGCGTGGCGAAGCGGCTCACCACTTCCAGCACCGGGGCCGGCTCGCTGCCGTCCCATTGCGCGACCAGCATCTGCGCGCCATAGCGCGGGTCGCGCAGCTGCTGCACGGCGGCGGCGTTGCCCTGCCAGAGGTTGCCCATCGGTTTGATCCAGGCGGCATCTTCGACGGCGGGCAGCGGCAGCCAGGCGCGCGGCGCGCCATGGGCGGCCGAGAGCTCGACGCGGCTGGTGACTTCGAACACGCGCCAGCCATTGGCGGGATTGGGATTGAAGCCGCCCTCGGCGGCAGTGGCGAAACGCGGCGCGGCGAGAGCAGCGGCACTCAGGGTGGCGGTCTTGATGAAAGTACGACGATCCATGATTTTCTCCGGGGAATTAGTTGATGAGTTTTGTCAGCTGTTTGTCGATGGCGGGCGCATCCCAGTCGATGGCGCCCTGGCCGTGCAGGACAATCCGATGGCGGCGATCGAGGACGACGGTAGTGGGCAGCACGCGGGCGCCCCAGGCGCGGCTGATGGTTTGCTCGCGGTCGTGCAGCACCGGCAGGGTTTGCCTTTCGGGCAGGGTTTCCCAGAGGAAGTCCTCGACCCGCTTGGCGTTGTCGGCGACGGCGACGGTCAGCACGGTCAGTCCCCTGGCCTGCCAGCGCGTGCCGAGGCGGGCCAGCGAGGGCATTTCCTCGCGGCAGGGTTCGCACCAGGTGGCCCAGAAATTCAGCACCACGGGTTTGCCGTTATGTCGTTCCAATAGCTGCGCGAGGCGCCGGTCGTCACTGGCCGGCATGCTGCGCGGCGCGACCGGCTTGAGGCCCGTGGCGTCGGCGCCGGCGGCGAACACCGGTGGCTGCAGCAGCAGCCAGAGCAGCGGCGGCGCGGCGGCATAGGTGAAAAAGCGTCGTTGCATCATGATGTCTCCGTTTCTATTGCAACCGCCGCGGAGCGGAAGCCACCGCGGCTTACGATGCTCCCGCAGGAGCTGCCTTACGCACCCAGTCCGCTCAGGGCGGAAAGCTGGGCAGCGAATTCGGATTCCTCGTGCTCGGCCAGGCAGCGCAGGTCGAGCAGCAATGCGTCGTCCTCGATGCGGCCGATCACCGGTTTGGGCAGGGCGCGCAGGCCCTGCTCGATGCGATTGAGCACGCCGCTCTTCCTGCCCTGCGGCCGGATCGCGAAGCCGGCCGAGGGCAGGCGATTCACCGGCAGCGAGCCGGAACCGATCTGCGATTGCAGCGCGACGATGCCCACAGTCACCGGCAGCGTTGACAGTGCCGACCGCAATGCGGGCAGCAGGCGCGCGGCCTGTGCGGCGATGTCGGACTCGGGCCGCGTCAATTGGCGCACCGCGGTGACGCGCAGATGCAGGCGGTCGGGGTCGCGATAGAGCGCGAGCACTGCTTCGAGTGCGGCCAGCGTCAGCTTGCCGACGCGCAGGGCACGCTTCAGCGGGTTTTTCTTGATTTTCGCGATCAGGTCCCGGCGCCCGACCAGCAGGCCGGCCTGCGGTCCGCCCAGCAGCTTGTCGCCGGAGAAGGTGATGAGGTCGGCGCCGGCGGCGATGGCTTCGCGCGGCGTCGGCTCGTGCGGCAGGCCATAGGCGGCCAGGTCGGCCAGCGTGCCGCTGCCGAGGTCGATGACGAAGGGCAGATCATGCTGGTGCGCCAGCGTGGCGAGTTCAACTTCCGGCACGGCATGAGTGAAACCGTGGATCGCATAGTTGCTGGCATGCACCTTCATCAGCATTGCGGTGCGCGGATTGATCGCCTCGACGAAATCCTTGAGATGGGTGCGGTTGGTGGTGCCGACTTCGACCAGCTTGGCGCCGGCGCGGCTCATGATGTCGGGCACGCGGAAAGCGCCGCCGATTTCGATCAGTTCGCCGCGCGAGACGATCACCTGCTTTTTCTGCGCCAGCGTATTGAGCAGCAGGAACACGGCCGCCGCGTTGTTGTTGACCACCGTCGCCGCTTCGGCGCCGGTGAGTTCGCAGAGCAGTTCATCGACCACGTTGTCGCGGTCGCCGCGACCGCCGGATTCGATGTCGTATTCCAGCGCGCAAGGCGAACGCGCGGCGGCAATCAGTGCCTGCACGGCTTCTTCGGGCAGCGGCGCGCGGCCGAGGTTGGTGTGCAGCACGGTGCCGGTCAGGTTGAACACCGGGCGCAACTTCGGCCGCATCCTCGCCGTGACGCCAGCGCCGACTTTCGCCAGCAGCGTGGCTTCATCGGGCGGCGAGGCGCCTTCTTTCACGGCGACGCGCGTTGCGGCCAACACGTCGCGCACCATGGCGGTAACGACGGCACGGCCGTGGGCGTCAACGAGCGAGATGAGCGCCGGGGAAGATAGCAGGCGGTCGACGGAAGGAAGCTGGGAGAGTGGGTTCATGATTTCACCCGAACCGGGCAGAAACGAGATGAAAATATTCTAAGCCATCCGACGCGCGGCGAACAGGAAAATTGAGGTTGAAACTGCTTGATGGCGATCATTCCGTTTTGCGGTGGCGCGTGCGAAGCTATGCGCCGTGCTGGATGCAGGCAGCCGGAAAGAATGGGTCAGATCGGGAGGAGAAAAATGAATTCACGGGATATGGCGACGCAGTCGCCGTGGCAGAAAATGCTGGGCATCGAACTGAGCCCGGTCAGTCATCGCGAGCGGCTGGTATCGGGGTTTGGCGGCTTTGTCGGCATCGTCGCGGTCTATTTTGCCAGCCACGCCCTGGGCGGCCCGCCGTCGGCACCGCTGCTGATCTTTTCGATCGGGGCCTCGACGGTGCTGGTATTCGCAGTGCCGCACGGGGCACTCTCACAGCCCTGGCCGGTGTTCGGCGGCCATCTTGTTTCCGCGCTGATCGGTGTCGCCTGCGCGCGCATGGTGCCGGATGCTGCGTTCGCGGCCGCGGCCGCAGTGGGCCTGTCGATCGCGGCGATGCACTACCTGCGCTGCATTCATCCGCCCGGCGGCGCAACGGCGCTGGTGGCCGTGCTCGGCGGTGCGCCGGTGCAGGCCTTGGGTTTCGGCTTCGTGCTGTCGCCGGTGATGGTCAATGTAGCGATCCTGCTGGTGGCAGCCGTCGCATTCAATGCATTCTTCCCGTGGCGCCGGTACCCGGTCTTCCTGGCGCGCCGCACCGTCAAGGCAGAAGCCGCCGGTGCCGGCTACGAGGCAATTTCCCATGAAGACTTCGTCTTCGCACTGACGCAGATGGATTCCTTCATCGACATTTCCGAGGAGGATCTGCTGCGCATCTACGGCCTCGCCACGGGACGGCACCGCGAGGTGGAGGCTCAGGCGGCCGCGCGGACCATCAACTCCGTTGCGCGGCCCTGAAGTCGGAAAAGTTTGTCTTCTGGTAGTGTTTTTCCGAGACGAAGCGGTCGAGCAGCAAGGCGTCCGCCGCTGACTTCAGGCCTCCGCTAAGCCGAGCAACCTCCTTGCCCCGGGCATCGAGGAAGACCAGCACCGGTCGCAGCTTGCGCGGATTGTGGCGCTGGACCATCGCATGACGCGGATCCTTGTCATCCAGTCCCAGCTCGCCGAAATCGGCGTGGGCGCCGATGTAGTTCTTGATGAATTTTGCGCTGACTTCGGGGTCCTTGAGCACACGCACGGTGTAGCGGCAGGCCCCTCAATTCAGGTGATCGCCAAAGTAGAGCAGGACGTGGCGCTCGGGCATCGTCTTGAGCTGCGCCACGGCGGCGATGTCATCCTTTGCCAGCGGCACCACACCGTCGAGGTGGTCGGCGGCGGCCGGCAGGCTGAAGGCGGCGGCAAGGACAAGGGCGAAACGGAAAAGCAGGCGTCTCATCGGGTTTCCTGGGTCGGGGTTGTTCGGGCATATCCGCAGACAGTTTAATGCGGTAAATGGTTCCGCAAAACGCCATTACCTGCCCGCGAAGCCGAATCCGGGGTACGCAGGGCCCGCGGCCGGCTTTCGACCGGCCGGCAGAGCCAGGCGGAAAATCAGCCGCCCGGCACCAGCAGCAGGTTCGGCCCGCTGCGGGCGTAACCCGCCTCGTCGACCAGGATGTCCAGCGCCAGCGTGGCGAGGTCGTCGGCCACCGGATCGACCGCGGCCTTTTCCGTATAGACGATCTTGAGATAGCTCTTGCAGGCATCGCAGGTTTCGGCGCGCACGGCATCGGCGTCCCGCAGGCCTTCGGCTTCGAGATGGCGATAGCTGATGCTTTCGTTGGCATCGCAGCTGCTGCATTTGACGCGCACCAGATTCCATTCGGTATTGCACAGGGCGCAGTGCAGGTAGCGCAGGTTGCCGACTTCGCCGGCGCCGCGCACCACGCTGGCGACCGGCAGAAAGCCGCAGCAGGGGCAGACGCCGGGCACGTCGAGCGCGACGATGCCGGTAGCACCAAGGCGCGCCGCGCCTGCGGTCCACAGCACTTGCAAGGCGGCCGCGACATAGGGCAGCAGGGCGGCATCTTCACCGTACAGTTCCGTGTGCAGCACGCGTCCGGCGAGCGCCTCGATGCGATCTGCATCAAAGCCGGCAAACCGGGCCAGATCCTTTCTGGCGGGTTCCGGCGCTGCTTCGGCGATGGCCGCGACGATCTGCCGCAGGCTGTCGCGCCAGGCTGGATCACGCGCCCAGGATTGCGCCGGCAGCGGCGGCATGCGGTGCTCGCGGGCGCGCGTCAGCTGGCCTGCATCGGGCAGTGTCAGCGCCGGCAGGGACTGCAGCGCTGCATGCTGGGCGCGGGTGATGGCGGCGAGAAAGCGCAGCCAGTCACCCAGGGAGTGACCCTCCGCCAGTTGCTCGAAGCGCTGCGCGCGCGCAGCGAAGATCGTTGCGGCATCGGGCGCGATGACGTGCGGCGGTTCGCTGCTCGACTTGATCGGGATGATGGGGGTTTGTGCAGTGGCGCTCATGATTTGGGGATAATCCGCAGGGGGCATAAAAAACCCGCGGGCCGAAGCCCGCGGGTGTTGGGTTGGCAGAATGATCGGCCGGGCGTTTACGACTTGCCGGTAACCTGACGATACCACGCCCGGTGATGCTGCTTGGCCCAGGCGCGGGTGACCGTGCCGTACACCATGGCGCGGACCGTACCCCTGACCCACAGCGCGGCATAGACGTGCACGAAGATCATGGCAATCATGATCGCGGCGATCGCGGCATGTACCACGGCGCCGAGTCGCACTACATCCACCGGCAGGCTGAAATAGGCGCGCCACAGGAAGATGCCGGAGAAGAACAACAGCAGCATGCACAGGGCCATGGCCCAGAACATCGCTTTCTGGCCGCCGTTGTACTTGCCCTGCTCCGGCATGTTGTGGTCGTCGCCATTCATCATTTCCCCTGCCCGCGAGAGCCATTCCTTGTCCGCCGGCGTCATGGTGTTGAGCGACCGGAAGCGAAAGAACATCACCAGGAAGGCCAGCGCCATGATCACGCCGAGGTAGGGATGCAGGATGCGCGCCCAGACCCCGCCGCCGAACAACTGCGTCAGCGGATAGAAGGCCGGATGGAAGAAGGCCAGGCCGGACAGCGCGAGCAGGATGAAGCAGATGCCCACCAGCCAGTGATTGGCCCGCTCGTGCGCGTCGTAGCGCGTGAGGTCTTTCGGATTGCGGATCATTTTGCGTCCTCCTTCTCCAGTTCGTCCTCAAGCTCCTTGCTGACCTCGTTCGGACCCTTCATCACGTAGTGGAACAGGCTGCCGAGTGCCACGGCGGCCATGGCCACGCTGGCCAGCGGCTTGGCGAAGCCCTTCCACAGCGACACCAGCGGGCTGATGCTGGGATCATTGGGCAGGCCCTTGTAGAGCTCCGGCCGGTCGGCGTGGTGCAGCACGTACATGACGTGCGTGCCGCCCACCCCTGCCGGATCGTAGAGCCCTGCCTTGTCGTAGCCGCGCGACTTGAGGTCGCCGACACGTTTCGCCGCGTAATCCTTCATCTGCTCCTTCGAGCCGAACTGGATCGCGCCGGTCGGGCAGGCCTTGGCGCAGGCCGGAGCCTGACCGACAGCCACACGATCGGAACACAGCGAGCACTTGTAGGCCTTGTTGTCCTCCTGCGAGATTCGCGGAATGTTGAAGGGACAGCCGGTGATGCAGTAGCCGCAGCCGATGCAGTTTTCCTGGTGGAAATCGACGATGCCGTTGGCGTACTGGATGATGGCGCCGGGCGCCGGGCAGGCCTTGAGGCAGCCCGGGTCGGCACAGTGCATGCAGCCGTCCTTGCGGATCAGCCACTCCAGCTTGCCTTTCTCCTCCACTTCGGCGAAACGCATCACGGTCCACGACTTGGCCGTCAGGTCCACCGGGTTGTCATAGACCCCGGAGCAACTGCCGACTTCGTCGCGGATGTCGTTCCATTCCATGCAGGCGGCCTGGCAGGCTTTGCAGCCGATGCAGGTGGAAACGTCGATCAGCTTGGCCACTTCCGTGGTGTGCCTCACGCCGGGTGCCGGGGTGGTCGTCGCCGAGCGGCGGGCGATATCTAGCGATTGCAATGCCATGTCATATCTCCCTTAGATCTTCTCGATGTTGACCAGGAACGCCTTGAACTCCGGCGTCTGGCAATTGGCGTCACCGACGAACGGCGTCAGCGTGTTGGTGATGAAGCCCGGTTTGGCGACCCCCTTGAAGCCCCAGTGAATCGGAATGCCCACGGTATGCACCTTCTTGCCATCGACGTCGAGCGTCTTGATGCGCTTGGTGACCACCGCGACCGCCTTGATGAAGCCGCGGTTGCTGCGCACCTTGACCTTGTCACCGGTCGCAATCCCCTTTTCCTTCGCCAGTTGCTCGCCGATCTCGACGAACTGCTCGGGTTGCAGTATGGCGTTGATCATCGAGTGCTTGGTCCAGTAATGGAAGTGCTCGACGAGGCGGTAGGTGGTGGCTACATACGGGAAGTCCTTGGCCTTGCCGAAGGTTTCCATGTCTCCCTTGTAGACCCGCGCCGCCGGATTGCTGAGCGCCTTCGGGTTCTTGGGATGGAAGGGGTTGTTGTCCAGCGGCGTCTCGAAGGGCTCGTAATGCTCGGGGAAGGGCCCGTCGGCCATTGCCGGCGCGAACAGGCGCGCGACGCCCTCGGGGTTCATGATGAAGGGCATCACGTTCTCGTCGGGTGCGGCATCGGGACGCATGTCGGGCACGTCGTTGCCGCCCCAGGCGGTACCGGTCCAGCGGATCACCGCGCGCTTCGGGTCCCACGGCTTGCCGGCCGGATCGCACGAGGCGCGGTTATAGATGATGCGCCGGTTGGCCGGCCAGGCGAAGCCCCAGTTCAGCGTTTGCCCCAGCCCGGAAGGATCCGAGTTGTCGCGCCGCGCCGTGAGGTTGCCCGCCTGAGACCAGCTTCCGCCGTAGATCCAGTTGCCGCAGGAGGTGCTGCCGTCGTCGCGCAGCTGCGCGAAGCCGGCCACCTGCTCGCCCGCCTTGACGATCACCTTGGTCTTGTCCTTGGGATCGAAGACATCGCCCAGAGCCTTGCCGGAAATCTCCATGAGGAGCTCCGCCGGCGCCGGCTTGCTGGGGATGCGGTAGGGCCAGGTCAGGTTGAGAATCGGCTCGGGCAGCTTGCCGCCGTCCTTGGCATACATCTCCTTCAGCTTGAGGAACAGGCCCGCCATGATCTCGATGTCGCTCTTCGACTCGCCGGGACCGTCGGCTGCCTTCCAGTGCCACTGGATGACGCGCCCGGAATTGGTGAAGCTGGCGGTTTCCTCGGCGAAGAGGTTGGCCGGCAGGCGGAACACCTCGGTCTGGACCTTCGTCGGATCGACCTCATTGAACTCGCCGTGCGGCTTCCAGAACTCCGAAGTGTCGGTAGCCAGCGGATCCATGACGACCAGGAACTTGAGCTTCGCCAGCGCGTCGCCCACCTTCTTCTTGTTCGCCACCGAGGCGAGCGGGTTGAAGCCCTGGCAGAAGAAGCCGTTCATCTTGCCCTGGTGCATGCGCTCGAAGATCGCCATGACGTCGTAGGCGCCGTCCTTCTTCGGCAGCCAGTCGTAGCCGTAGTCGTTCTTGTCGGTCGCGGCAGCCCCGTACCAAGCCTTCTGCAGACTGGTGAACCACTTCGGGAAGTTCTGCGGGAAGTTCATCTGGTTCGGCCGCAGCGCCTTGGGCGTACGCTTCTCCAGATAGGTCTTGCGATCGACATCGGCGTCGGTCGGCGCCGACAGATAGCCCGGCAGCACTTCCGAGTAGAGACACATGTCGGTGATGCCCTGCACATTGGCGTGGCCGCGCAAGGCATTGATGCCGCCGCCCGCCATGCCCATGTTGCCGAGCAGCAGCTGGATCAAGGCCATGGTCCGGATGTTCTGCGAGCCGACCGAATGTTCCGTCCAGCCCAGCGCATAACAGATGGTCATCGTCTTGTTGGGCGCTGCGGTCTCGGCCATCATCTCGCAAATCTTGAGGAAGGCGTCCTGCGGCGTGCCGGTGGTCCTGCTCACCAGTTCCGGCGTGTAGCGGCTGTAATGCTTCTTCATCAGCTGGAACACGCAGTTCGGACTTTGCAGGGTCGGATCGACCATCGCAAACCCGTCCTTGCCCATCTGGTACTTCCAGGTGTCCTTGCCGTAGCTGCGCTTTTCGGCGTTGTACCCGGAGAACAAGCCATCGTCGAACTTGAAGCCTTCGTCGATCAGGAAGGCGGCGTTGGTGTAGTGCTTGACGTACTCGTGATGGATCTTGTCTTTCGACAGGAGGTAGTTGATGACGCCGCCGAGAAAGGCGATGTCGGAACCGGCGCGAATCGGTGCGTAGAAATCGGAAACCGCGGCGGACCGCGTGTAGCGCGGGTCGACCACGATCAGCTTGGCCTTGCGGTCCTTCTTCGCTTCGATCACCCATTTAAAGCCGCAGGGATGCGCTTCGGCGGCATTGCCGCCCATGACGATCACCAGGTCTGAATTCTTCAGATCGACCCAATGATTGGTCATTGCACCACGCCCAAATGTCGGACCCAGACTGGATACCGTGGGGGCGTGTCAAATACGTGCTTGCGTGTCGAGTGCGACGACTCCGAGGTTGCGAAGAATCTTGACCGTCAGGTAGCCGGCTTCGTTGCCGGCCGCGGACGAGGCGAGGAAGCCGGTGGTGTTCCAGCGGTTGACCGTGACGCCGTCGGCGTTCTTTTCGATCAGGTTGGCGTCGCGGTCCTTCTTGACGTGGGTCGCGATGCGCGAGATTGCGTCGTCCCAGGAGATGCGCTTCCATTCGTTGCTGCCTGCCTCGCGCACTTCCGGAAACTTGAGCCGGTTGGGGCTCTTCACCATGTCCATCAGGCCGGCGCCCTTGGGGCACAGCGTGCCGCGATTCACGGGATTGTCCGGATCGCCCTCGATATGGATGATGTCCGCTTTCGCGTTCTTGGACTTGTCGCCTGTGGTGTAGATCAGGACCCCGCAACTGACTGAACAGTAGGGACACATGTTGCGGGTTTCCGTGGCGTGGGCGAGCTTGTAGCTGCGCACCTCCGCCAGGGCCGATGTGGGTGAGAATCCCATCAGTGCGATGGAAGACCCGCTCAGACCGGCGCCGCAGACCTTGAAGAACTGCCGCCGTGTGACTTGCATTTTTGCCTCCTCCTTTTTTGTATACCAGCGGACAATCAATGCAATTTATGCGCCAATTCAATGCCTGTTGAAGGCTCAAGTACTTACCGCGTCGCAGCAATCCGGACGGGACAAAATGTCCATACCGTTTCGGGACAAGTGGGACAATTTGTCGCGCACAAAAGCTTGCATTGCCAAGCCCCGCCGAATTGACGATGATTGGCGAAATACAAAAATATAACGAGGAGACGAGTTTGAGTTCCGTTCCAGCGGTCGCGACCGTCGAGCTGTCGCCCTGGCAGCACCAATCGGTGCTGGTAGTGGATGACGAACCGGGCATGGTCAGCTTTCTGCACCGCTCGTTGGCGCTGCGCTGCGGCTGGGTGGCGACCGCCGGCAGCGTGGAAGAGGCGGCCGAACTGCTCAGCCGCCGCCACTTCGACCTGATCGTGCTCGACATTGCGCTGCCCGGCCGCTCGGGCGTCGAATGGCTGCACCAGTTGCGCGATCAGGGCTTCGCCGGCGATGTGGTGCTGATGACCGCCTATGCCGATCTTGAAACCGCGATCGATGCGCTGCGCGCCGGGGCTTCGGACTTTCTGCTCAAGCCGTTTTCGGTGGCACAGATGTTGAATGCGGTGAAGCGCTGTTTTGAACGCTCGTCGTTGCGGCGCGAAAATTTCGTGCTGCGGCGCGAGCTGGATCAGCGTGACGACAGCGTCGAAGGCATGGTCGGCAATTCGGCCGTGATTCGCGACGTGTGCGCCCGCATCAAGCGCATTGCGCCGACGCCCTCGACCGTGCTGATCCATGGCGAATCGGGCACCGGCAAGGAGCTCGCCGCGCGCGCCCTGCATCGCATGAGCCTGCGCGCCGACGGTCCCTTTGTGCCGATCAACTGCGCCGCGATCGCCGAAGACCTGATCGAGTCCGAATTGTTCGGCCATGTCAAAGGCGCCTTTACCGGTGCTGCTGCCGGCCGCGAGGGCCTGTTCTATTACGCGCGCGGCGGCACGCTGTTTCTCGACGAAATCTCCGAGCTGCCGCTGCCGCTCCAGGCCAAACTGCTGCGCGTTCTGGAAGAGCGGAAGATCCGCCCGGTCGGATCGGAGCAGGAGGTGCCGGTGGATGTGCGCGTGGTCGCCGCCACCAATCGCAATCTGGTGGAAGAAGTCGCCGCCGGCCGTTTCCGCCGCGACCTCTATTACCGGCTGCAGGTGGTCGAAGTGGTTCTGCCGCCGCTGCGCGACCGGATCGAAGACCTGCCCGACCTGGTGGACTACTTCATCGGCCAGTTGGCGGCGCGCCTGGGTGTGGCTGAACTCGCGCACGACGCAGCCGCGCTGGCGCGCCTGGCGCGCTACAGCTGGCCGGGCAACGTGCGCGAACTGAAGAACCTGATCGAGCGTTCGCTGATTCTCGGCTACTTCGCCGACGATTTTGCCACCGAGGAGTCCGCTGTCGCCGTGTCGTCAGCGCCGACTCTTGAGCAAGGTGGCGAAGAGTCGCTCGCCGCCATCGAGCGCCGTCACATTCTTGGCGTGCTCGAAACCTGCAAGGGCAACAAGTCGGAGGCAGCCCGACGGCTTGGCGTCTCGCGCAAGACGCTGGAGCGCAAGTGCGCCGCGTGGGGGGTCTAGGCATTTTATCCGGCATTGCCGCACGCTTCCGCGGTTCCCTGCGCTTCAAGCTGCTGGCGCTGGCGCTCGGCCCCTTGCTGGTGGCCGTGCCGATCCTGATCGGCATACTCGCCGGTTGGGCCGCGGTGTATTACGACCGCCTGCTGATCACCAAGGTGCAAAGCGACCTCGCAGTCGCGCACGGCTACATGGAGCAGGTCAAGGAGGGCGTCGGCCGCCGCGTCGAGACCCTGGCCGTTTCCGAGCGGCTTGCCCGCGCACTGCGCGAGCGGTGGGGGGCGGCGGCACTGGGTGAACTGCTGCGCGAGATGCAGCAACGACGCAAGGTCGATTTCCTGATTCTGCTCGACAGCAGCGGGCGCGTGCAGGCCGCGAGCGGCGGCCCGGCGCCGGGCAGCGCCTACATCGAATGGGAAGTCGTGCGCCGTGCGCTCGCCGGCCACGCCGAAGCCGAAGTGGACATTCTCGATCCGGCCCAGCTCGACGCCATCGATCTCGCGCTCACGGCGAAGGCGCGCACGCCGCTGATCGCCACGCGCAATGCGCAGTTCACGCGGCGCGACGAGGAAACGCGCGGCATGGTGATTCACGCTGCCGCTCCGGTCGGCTTTTCCGCACGCGAGGGGGGCGGGGGCTCGCACGTGCTCGTCGGCGGCCTGCTGCTCAACAAGAATCTCGAGTTCGTCGATCGCATCAACGAGATCGTGTATCCGGACGGGGCGCTGCCGCTCGGCAGTCTCGGCACCGCCACCTTGTTTCTCGATGACGTGCGCATTGCCACCAACGTGCGTCTGTTCGAGAACGTCCGCGCCATCGGCACTCGCGTTTCGGCTGCCGTGCGATATACGGTGCTCGAGCAGGGGCGCACCTGGCTCGACCGCGCCTTCGTGGTCAATGACTGGTATGTGTCCGCCTATGAGCCGATCGCCGACAGCCGCGGCAAACGCGTCGGCATGCTCTACGTCGGATTTCTTGAGCAGCCGTTTCAGCAGGCGCGGTGGCTGGCGCTGGGCGCGGTAGCCCTGCTGTTCGTGCTCACGGTGGCAGTTGCCGCATTCGTTTCCCTGCGTCTGGCGCGACATGTCTCGCGGCCCGTGGAGCGGATGCACGGCACCATGAGCGCGATCGAGTCCGGGCAGACCGAGGCGCGCGTCGGCGCCCACCTGCCGGATCTGGTCGGCGAAGATGAACTCGCCGAACTCGCCGCCCACTTCGATCGCCTGCTCGATCGCCTTGAGCTGCAGACCGATGCGCTGCAACGCTGGGCCAGCGAACTCGACAGCAAGGTGGCCGAACGCACGCAGGAACTCGCGGCCGCCAACCAGACATTGCGTTCGGCACAGCAACGCCTGGTCATGTCGGAAAAGCTCGCCGCGATCGGGCAGCTCGCTGCCGGCGTGGCGCATGAAATCAACAATCCGGTGGCGGTGATCCAGGGCAATCTGGATGTGCTGCGGGAAACCCTGGGGGATGCCGCCGAGCCGGCGCTGCCCGAGATTCGGCTGATCCAGGACCAGGTGTTCCGCATCCGCCTGATCGTGACCAAGCTGCTGCAGTTCGCGCGCCCCGCGGAATACGTCGGCTATCTGGAGCCGGTACGCCTCGACCAGGTGGTGCAGGACAGCCTCGTTCTGGTGGCACACCAGATGAAGAAGACCAACGTCGCCGTGATGCAGGAAATGCACGCCACCCGGCCGGTGACGGTGAATCGCAACGAGTTGCAGCAGGTGCTGATCAATCTGATCGTGAATGCGCTGCAGGCCATGCCTGAAGGCGGCACACTGCGCCTTGCCAGCGGTGATCGCGAGGAAGGCGGCGTCAAGGGCGGCTTCGTCGCCGTCGGTGACAGCGGTCCCGGCATTGCGCCGGAAGACCGTGAACGACTCTTCGACCCCTTCTTCACTACCAAGACCAGCGACGGCACCGGCCTGGGTCTGTGGGTCAGTCTCGGCCTCGTGCAGCGCTACGGCGGCCGTATCGCGGTAGCTTGCCCGCCCGGCGGCGGTTCGGTATTTACGGTGTGGCTGCCGAACGAGGCGGCGACGGTCTGAGTTGCGGTTCAGCCGCCCGTGTGGGCGAAGCGCCTCTCGATTTCG
>Ga0265297_10007088_pt1 | contig 15756 bp, 18 predicted proteins | sample Munlanlwell13791_FD_192502 | JGI IMG/M metagenome (GOLD analysis project Ga0265297, IMG submission 192502) | Leachate microbial communities from a municipal landfill in Southern Ontario, Canada - Leachate well 137-91 | ecosystem: Engineered > Solid waste > Landfill > Unclassified | place... | reverse complement strand
TCATTGGCGATCGCCTCGCTAAAGAATAAAGCGAAAGCTTTGGTAGCATAATAGACGCTCATCAAGGGGCCGGGCTGGAAAGCTGAAGCTGAGGCGACATTTAAGATCTTTCCCCTCTTATCCTTGATCATCCCTGGTAAAAAGAAATGGCAGAGCGCGACCGGCATAGCCACATTGACATTTATCATATTGATCTGTTTTTCCAACTGACGCTCGAAAAAGAAACCATAATCGCCGAAACCAGCGTCGTTGATCAGGCAATCGACCTGCCAATTTTTTTCCTGGCAATAGTTATAAATTTCCGAGGCGGCCTCGATCCGACTTAGGTCTTTAGCTAGACAAAAAATCTCAACCGCGTGCTTAGCCTTGATTTCCGCGGCGACTTTATCCAACTCAACTTCGGATTGGGCGATAAGTAAAAGATTGTGGCCCTGAGCGGCCGCGATCCAAGCCAGCTCCCGGCCAATCCCAGAAGAGGCGCCGGTCAACAAAGTAATTTTCATAGGGACGAAAATATGAATTTAAAAACCGTTTCTAAAACACCAAGCCAGGATCCAAAAGACAAGGGCGATCGCCAGCCAAGAAAAGTATGACTGGGGAAGGTATTTGTCCTTAGCGATCCGGATCCAATCCTTGTGCCAAAAAATCGAACCCTTCGGACCTTTGAGCAATTGGGTCCAGGAATCAAAGTGCCAATTAAAGGAGAACCAGGCGATATCAGCCAAGAGGATGACGAAGAAGAAGCTGGAAATGACTAATAAGATATTACGGTAGCCGAAAATATATTCTAAGACAAAGACTCCGGGAAAGATCAGATAAGACAGGACTAGGTGATAATTGAGCGGCGGCTCCAGTTTGCTTACCCGCGTCATCCAATTGCCGAGCTTAGTTCCTCTTAAGATCGACTTAGCGTACCATTTATCCTTGGACCAACCGCTTCCCCAGCCATGCGCCTTCTCGACACTGATTTCAAACAGCGCCAGAGGAATGGCGAAGAAGATGATATTGAGGAGGGGATGGAGAAAAAAGATGTTCATATAAAAATAGGGTTATTCCTTATTCCTTATTCCTTATTCCTTATTCTCTCTTGACCGGCAAGTGCCGGCGTAAAAAGCTTCAGCCGGGCAAGTCGAGCCGTCCTTGAAAGTACAGACCGCATCCGGAACAGCGAAAGTCTGGCCGCCGGACCAGGCACAGAATTCTTGAGCGATCGTATCATAACCGGTCGTCTTGCGACCGCCCACCGGGCAATCACCGCGGAGCATCGCCCATTCCTCACAAGCCCGATTATCATCAAAATAACATAAGCCGTATTGGCTGCCATCTGATTTAGATTTGATGTTTACTCGCCCGCCCTGCTTCTCGCAATTAGCGCTGGCAGGATTGGCCAATCCGGCCACGCCGGAATTACTCGCCGTCTCATTGGCAGCCGGGCTGGAACTAGAGGCGACTGCTTCCGGGCCACTAGTTTTTTTAACCGAGCAATTCATAAAAGTCGTCTGTCCCTGTTCTTGCAGAAAAGCCCCGTCGCCCTTATTCCAAAAAATCAGGCTCTCGTCGGCATTCGCATAACGAGCGCCGTCAGCCGATACGGTTTGGGGCAAATTAAGATTACGGCTGTCGGATAGGATCAGATCGACCGAAGAATCGGCTTGATTATTAAAAATAGCGATCAGGCTTTTATTTTGATCGCATTCGAAGATAGCCGTAATCTGCGCTGGCCGCCCTTCGACCGAAGACCCGCCAGGCTCAAGAGGAGCAACGGATAAAGATTGAGGGGCAGGGTTCGAGGATTGATTTTTTTTAGCCTGGTCAAAACTAGACCAGATTAAAACGGCGGCGGCGGCAAAAGTCACGACCAAAGCCGTCACTAAGATATGAATAATCGTTTTTTTCGCGCGATCCATAGATTTGAAACTAATTATAAGCACGCGGATTACCAAGGTTAGTGACGCAATTATAATGTTTGCGGGCTTGGCAATAATAACCGCAAACGCCATTATCGTCGTCAACAAACATCAAAGGCACCGATATCACAGCGCCTTTATCAAATTTATTTTTTCTTAGCTTTCTTTTTAGCTGCGGCCTTAGGGGCTGCTTTCGGGGCCGTGGCTTTGTGGATGGCCTTAGTTACGGTTTTTTTGGCAACCGCTACTTTAGCTTTAACATCTTTGACGATTTCTTTAGCTTCTTTGGCTGCTTCTTTAGCAAACTCTTTGATTCCCTCTTTAGATTTTGGCTGAGCGGCCACTAAGATATTTAGAGATTGGATAATCTTATCCAATTTAGCGTTTAAAGAATTAAAATCGCCGGTCGATTTAGAAAAATCTCCTCCGGAGCGGCCAGACTCGAAGCTTCGAGCCGGCTTATTCCTTTGCTTATCGCTCTGGCCAAAACATTCACTGCAATAAACCGGCTTATCGCCAGTCGGCTTGAAAGGCACTTCGCAAGATCGGCCGCATTCAGCACAAGTCACTTTAAACATTTTTTTATCTTCAAGGTTAGGTCGGCGAGAAAAATCTCGATCGCCAAAATTCCTTCTTTCAGCTCCGCCCTTAGTTTTAAAGCATTCGCTGCAATAAACCGGCTTATCGCCAGTCGGCTTGAAAGGCACTTCGCAAGATCGGCCGCAACCCGAACAAGTCGCCTGATGCATTTCTGGCCGGCCTGAATCTCTGTCTCTGCGGTTAAAGCCTCCGCTTCGGGAATCTCTACGATCAGAACCGCCGCGATTTTTGCCAAATCCACCTCTATCATTGAATTTTTTCATAAACCATCAAATATTAATTATAACTATTAGAGCTTACATCTTCGGCCCAGAAAAAACAAGGGCACGTTTACAAAGTCACCCTGGCTTTATTCTATTAATATTAATAAAAATCGACCTAAAAATAGAATCGCGAGCCTAAATATGACCAAGGGATAATGACCTCTCAAAACAAAGCCGTCTAAATGACGGCTTTTCGCGTTTCTTTGTTTGGATTCTTTGTTCTTACCCAAATAGCGTTCCGAAGGATCTGCCCGTATCTTTTAGTCTTGGGCAAAAACTTTGATACGCATAGGCAGATAGGGGCGGGCTAATCATTCTTTTCAAAGAATGGCCTCTCTTTTAATAATCCTCAATGAAATCAAACACCTCTATATTAATTTCCCTGATATTGAACTATCTTGGCGAGGTGTCGTGGACGATTTTAGAACTGAGATGTTTAAAAACGGCAATAAATAATAAAATACCCGCCGGATATAACTAATTTAATTCTAAAAATTTACCCTCGCTGACAATCTCTGCGTTACCATTATCAAATTTCACCGCCGACATATCATCCAAAACGTAAATTTTCTTTTTAATACCATTGGTCGCACTTAAAACATTTTCTTTAATTCTTAAAGAAAAATGAGGGCTATTATAATGAGGAAGCACATAAAAATCAACAAAATTAAGCCCGGATAAATTTTCCGTTCTTTCTAAATCTTCTTCGTATAATTTCTGTGAAATATTTAATATTAAATCCGGACTGACAATCATGCTTCCAGCGCTAACGCCGACATAAATCTTTGTTTTTAAAAATTCCGGCAACAGACCGGCCAAGCCGGATTTGCTCACCCACTCCATGAGATGAAAAGTGTTTCCTCCTCCAAAAAATAGGATATCCGCTTCCTGTAATTGAGGCTCCCAAACATTTCTATCGACAGCAGAAACATCAACTATGCTTATAGACTGTAAATTTAATTCTTTAAGAGTTAAGAGGTCTTTAATCAGCCATCCCTTGTCTCCCTTTTCTACATTGGAAGCGGTGGGAATAAAAGCCAAGGATGTTTCCTCCGGCCTTTTGCCAACCAAATCAAAAAGGGCTTTTTTAATAGAATTATTGGAAATACCGGCTGATGTTAATAATAATTTCATACAGAATTAATAGATATTGAATAATAGAATTATAGCTAAGATCACTAAAAAAATCAATTTTATTTCGAGTTAGAACTATAATATTTTACCTAATAATAAACATGATTTGCGATTTCATTAAAAATTTTCTCCCTCCTCTAAAATATTCTAACTACATTAAAACCCAAGATGATGTCTTATTCTAAAGTAAAAACAGAGCTCCGAGCTCTGTTTTCATCAATCCGTGGAGTGTCGTGAATATTGTTAGAACGGAAATACCACGAAAACCCTTTGCTTTTTTATGTTTGTAAATTATCTAGCACAAATTCCTTCCAAAAGCGTATCGGAAAAATTATATTGAATTAATTCTGATTTTAATTCAACGCAAGTCGGACGACCGTTGCCACTATAAACGATTCCCCAAGAACCGTCGTTATTTTTTACAGCTAAAAATCCTCCCATATTTCCAGCTAAATCTCGTTGGGGGTCTAAAATATGCTCTCCAACCGCCCTAATATCTTGATTATTTTCATCTTTATCGGTTTTGATAGAAGAAACCGAAACAACCTTAATTTCCGGGTATTTAACTAAAAGGGCTCTTTTTAAACCATCTTCCGTTGATTGTTCTTCGGCTAGAGTAGAGCTTGCAACAACCGGCATCTGAATATTATTTTCAGATGAAACCTGTGGTGCCTGATTATTATTGTCCAAAGATTTTTTACCATATGAACAGCCAGATAAAATCAACGTTGAAATAACCAATAAAATTAAATAGTTCTTCATAAATTTTAATTAAAAATAAATTAATTTGACAAAAATATAATTGGGGAGAGGGTGGGACGTTTTGGAATGGTTATTTTTCAAGCGCCTTCCTTAATTCGCTTATAACTGCTTTTTCCCAGTACTTCATCGAATACCAGCGGATAAGCGGCGTTGCCGCTACACGCAGCCATGCCTTATGAATTGAAACGCGATAAGTATAATCAATTAGGGTTCCTTCGGAATATCTGGAAAGTAGCACTTCTTCATGCCCGGAAGTTCCAAATTTAAAACTGTCATTGTCTGAAATAAAGCCTTCCCCCGGGAGAATGTGGGTTTTCATTCGTACCGGAAATTTTTTGCCAAACGATCTGACAATTGCCTCTATTTCTAAATAATTCCTCTCTCTTTTCTTAACCTGTATTGATTCGGCGACCTTCGGGAAATGCTCCGGAAATTGCTCGAAGTCTGTCATTATTCTAAATACATCTTCAACAGATGCTTTAATAAGCCATTGATTATGAAGTGTGATTTCTTTCATATACATAGTTCTATTATAGCTTCTTATAATAAGCTAATTAGAAAAACCTTACACTTTTATTATAGCATAGCACCACTACACGATAAACTCTCTACCAAAAAATAGCCCTAATCCGCCAACTGGCGGAAGAGCTATTTATAAGCTGCGAAGAGAGGGATGCTATTTGAATTAAATTTATAAATTATTCTTAATCTTACCAAAATCCTTGATAGGCGGCCATTTTCCACTTGAATTTAATTTAACCAATCCGCCAAATATATTAGAATCGGGATCTAAATTTAGCTTATCCACTAATTCTTTCAAATGCGAGAAAAAAGTGTTTTGCGTTTTTTCATCCAAACTAAAATCGTATCCGACATAAAAATATACATCTCCCTTATCATCAACTATTCCTCTGGTTATTTCTTTCATGATCCCGTCATTGTCTTTTGTCATCCAGCCCTCTTTTTCAAACCAGACGGCGTGAGAACATGGCAAGTTTTGGTCTGCAAGATATAAAACATTATCGATAACGCAAAACATCCGGCGGCTACGATGAAAATTCTGAGTTTCCTCGTCTTCTTCTATCCCGTATTTTTGTTCAAACTTATCCATAATTTTACAAAATTGTCTATGCGGAGTGTCGTGGACGCTATTCGAACTTTTTTATAATAAAAACATCAATAAATTTACAAAATATCATATTTAACTTCATCTGGAAATAGCATAATAAACGGATAACCAACATAATTTCTGGTAATCTTTCCGGCTCCAATCTCTTTCAAAAACTTAATCATCTCATCGGTTACTTTTTTAGGATCAATTTCATTATCCGAGCCGATATATTCAATTTCAACGAAGTCACCTAAATTTTTAATAGAATCTATGGCAATTTCATAAACGTCAAATGTCCAAATTTTACGTGTCTTATCAACTATAGTTATATTATTAAACTCGAGCGCTTCCAATATTTTTTCGACGGCGCCAATATCTCCTATCTCTGTTTCAAATTCATCGCAATAATTGCTTTTACCGTCTTTATCAAAATGCCAATTCTTATAATTAAACGAGCAACCTTTATCTGTTTGACGCAATCTCAGCCAACGACTAACCGGCCGTGTCGCTAAAAAACTATTGTCCGTCGGCGAAAAATATTTATCTATCTGACGGACTTCATGTTTAAAAGTTCCTTTTGATTTTAGAAAGTTTAATAAGGGACTTGAGTTTTCGATATTAACTTGAATCTCTATTTCTTGGTTGTTATTGGCCATATAAGTATTAGTAAGACTATAATCTTGCTTTTTAAGACTATACATGCTATATTAATAGTAGAATTTCTATTAAAAAGCACCTCTTAAAGTCTCGTCTTTAAGCGGTGCTTTTTTCTTTAGGCAACGCTTTAATTTTCATATTTTTTAAAACTATTGACCAATTTTTTAATATATAATATAATAATAATGTAGTTGAAAGACTATCGTCCCCTAAACGATACTAGGATTGTATTCACACCTCCGCGCAAGCGGAGTGTTTTTTTATTTCAGCGTTTTCTAGCTTTAAAAAGCTACCCAATGTTTCGGCTGGAACAAAAACATCGGCCACGGCTTGCAGCTCCTTACTCATTCTGTTCCTAGTGCAAACGACAACAACTTTTTTGCCCTTACTTTTTAAATAACTAAGTAATCCGCCGAAATCACTATCTCCAGAAAAAAGCATAACCGTATCATATTTTTCGGACTTGGTGATCATATCCATGGTTATCTCTACATCAAAATTACATTTCGGAACCTTATTTAAAAAGACACCGGACTCATCATAATGCGGAATCATTTTAATGTCCTTAGTCTTAACTTCGAAGCCACTTTTTCTAGCCTTGCTTAATCTAAAAATAGAATTTCTGTATTTTTTATTATTTTCATGTTCTCTAGGAAAACTCATATTTTCAGCATAACCGCCATAGTAAAATAATTTCTTCGCTGGAAAAACCCAATTGACGAGCTCGGCTAATTTTGCAATATCTATCTCCTGACTAATTCTAAATTTATTTTCTTCGGGCCACAACTCCTTGGCCCAAGGACGCACATTCCCAAAATCAACAAAAACATAGACACGACCAAAGTCTGTCTTTTTAAACAAATAGTATTCGGCTTTTAGTTCAACAAAATTCATACTTTAAATATACCATAAGACAAAATAAGCTTTTAGACTCGCTTCGTCCCTCCGCCGGTTGGCGGACTGCGGAGAGGGAGGGACGTTTTGGAATGGTTTTAGCTAAAAATCTATGTAAAATCCAAAAATAAAGCTAAATGATCCGAAACTTCATCTGGCAAAACTTCAAATTGGTTAATTTTTATGTCTTTTGATGCAAAAGCATAATCAGCAAAAGGTAAAACATCAATTTTATTATAATTTGAATTCCGAGTTGTCTTAAACCCATTTTCTTTAACTAAATTTTGCAATTGGCTTTCTAATTTTAGAATTGCTTCTGTGTTCATATCCAGATTAAAGTCCCCAACTATAATTTGAGATTTAACGCTATTATTAACAATAGTCAACAAACGACTTATTTGTAAATCTCTCTCTGGTGTATCTTTTTTAGAATCTCCGGGAATACCGTGAAAATTATGAATTATTAAATCATATTTTTTTAAATAGACTGATTGGATCACGCGCGGATAATAACTCTCGCCATTAGGCATTGCCAGATGTTTAGTCTCCTGGGCAGTTAGAATTTGTTCTGACTCTATTTTTTCTACTTCAATATTCTTACGAACAAAAGATGCTATGCCAACCCCCGGAGCCATTTCTGTAAAATAACCAACAAAATCAGGCAATATATCTTTTAAGTCTTCAAAAAGGTTAGTCCTTTCATTTGTCTCTTCCGTTTGGTTTAAATATTCTCCATTTCTTATCTCCTGGAAACAAAAAATATTCACATCTTTTGATTGGCATTCCAAAAAATCTTTTAATAGTTCATATTTTATTCCACACCAAGCATTCAAAGAAATCAATTTCATACTTATTTTAGTTTAAACAAACATGCACATTCTTATTAAGCTATATTTTTTTATTTATTCTAATATTAGCACTAACCTTTCCAAAGTTCAATCTCCCTACCAAAAATAGCCCTAATCCACCAGCTGGCGGAAGGGCTATTTACAATCTGCGGAGAGAGAGGGACGCTATCAGAACTGGAATCAGCGAAAATGCCAATAAATTTAAATAATGTTATTGGGTAACATTAATATCTCTAACATGGACTTCATTCTCTGGCGACCAAGCAGGAACAGTTATTAAATTGAGCTTCATATTCCCTAAATAGTAAATTTTAGTATTAGGAGGAATAACAATTAGATCAGTTGCTTTAACGGGCGTTTCAACCCCATCTAAAAAGAATTTTCCTTCTCCTTCTAACACATAATAGATAAAGGTGCTCACTTTATGATAAAACTCTTCAAAATGCCCCTCGGCAACTTCGGTATAAACAAAACCAGCATTGCTGGTGTTAGTTTCATAAACCCATAAATTTATTCCGAATTTTGACTTAGCAACTGCTTCATTTTTAGTTGTTTTCATATGATTTCACGTTATATTGACTCTATTTAGTCATTTTGGTATAATGTATTTGTAGACTTTAGGTCTACCTGATTTTATTCAAATTCCGCCTTCTGGGCGGTTTTTTGACATTCTTAAAGTCTAAACCTTTTTCTATTTAACCGATACTCAAAATCTTCGACAAATAGAATTTTTTCAATAACTTTCTCTTTTTCGCAATCTACTAATTCTTTACCGAGATGATTTCGAGCAGCAAAAATATAAGAAATTTTATTATAATCCTCTTTCAGATATTTTAGTACATATGACAGATCGCCATCTCCGGAAAATATTATAATTTTATCGTAGTTATCTTTCTCTTTCACAAGATCTACAGCCATTTCTACATCTAAATCACATTTTTTAACATAACCTTCTTTATAATTCTTATCTTTTATATACTTAACTCTTTTAGTACATAATTCGAAGTTGTTCATTCGCGCCTTGTTTAGGATTGTTTCGGATCCCGACGTTAATATTAAACAGCTATCTTTCTCTCCATAGTCACTGCCATAATAAAATCTGCGCAGAAACTTTTTTCCGTATGTAAAATGATTTATTAATGTTTTTAATTCTTTAATCCCAATTTCCCACCCGAGGCCATTCTGCCAATGGATTAAATTACTAAAATCAATAATAACGATATTCCTTTCTTTCGTCTTTTCCAATTCTTTTAAGATTTTTGTTATTTCCGCTTTTGTCATTTTTTAAAGCTTATTGTATCCGCAAAACTATTTTATCATAGATCTTCAAAACTTTAAAATGTAGCAATTTAAGTTCAAACTGGACTTTAGAACATAAAAAAATTGAAATATTAGCGTTTAAATGGCTCTTACCAATACAAAAATCGCAAACACTCCTTAACGACGAAATAGCAAGGTTCGAACTGAGAAATACCCCCATAACAAAAGGACGAAATGAGCTTTTAGACTCTATTCGTCCCGTTCTGCGGAGAGAGGGATTATCGGGTGGCTCTGCCACCCGATTCGGCCTGCGCCGCTCGGAAACGCCGGCCAGCCGGCGCTTCTCTCGCTATCCTCGGCCGTGCGAACCCCACGGGTTCTCATCCCTCCTTCTTTTCTCACCTAACAAAAACAACCCCACACAGGTGGGGTTGTTTTTGTTAGCGGAGAGAGAGGGATTCGAACCCTCGATACCGTTGCCGGTAAACCGCCTTTCCAGGGCGGCGCACTAGACCGCTATGCGACCTCTCCAAAAGCCGCTAGCAGCGGCAATTTTGTTTTTTAATTCCCTTCTCTATTTATTTCAAGCTCTCGATCACATTCTTTAAACCGGCCACCTTATCGCCGTTGCTGTCAGTATAATCGTCATAGGGTCGGGCACCGACAATCAGGCTATCGTTAATAAACATAGTGGGCGCTCCTAAGATGGAATAATCTTTGATCTCCTGAGCTATTTTGGCGGATTTTTCCGGATTTGGCAAGGCTGATAGACATTTGGCAAAGTCATCGCTATCCAAGCCGTTCTGACCGGCAGTCTCAGCCAATCCCGCCGCGCTCAGCTTATTGTCTTTGACTAACTTAAAGATGCTATCCCGCATCATCGGCCATTTATCGCCGCTACAATCCAGAGCCTGAGCGCCTAGCACTACCGACGGATTGTTGCTTAAGAAGGGGCGGAAAACAATGACGACCTGGCCAGAATAATCACTAGCCAGCCGCTTCAAGGTCTCAGCTAAGTCAGCCGAGTACTGGCTGGAATAATCTTCATAAACGAAGATCTTGATCTTGGCCTTAGCCTCACCGACGAAACGATCAGTTTTTTCTAAAACCGGCACCTTGGTCGCTTGGAAAGTCTGGATATTTTCCGCGGCCTGGGTCGAAGCGATCACGGCTTCGGCCTGTTCCCGGCTCTGTTTCTGATTCAATCTGATAGACAGGAAAACGAAACCGAAGACCACGACGACGACTACGACCACCGCGATCCAGATGAAACTGCGAGAAATTTTAACCATATGATTATGATTAGATCTCAGTGTGACGCTGAGAATAATTATTGTTTTTCTCTAAATGGCCGGCTACGCGCAAAATCAGAGCTTCACTTAATTTCGGACCGATAAGCTGCAAACCGACAGGCAGATCATTAATAAAGCCGGCCGGGGTCGAAAGCGCTGGCAAGCCGGCCAAGGAAGCGCCAGTTACATAAATATCTTCCAAATACATCGCCAAGGGATCATCAACCTGTTCTCCGAGTTTAAAAGCGGAATGAGGCGTAGCCGGAGTCAGGATCAAATCGACTTCCGCGAAGGCCTGATCGAAGTCACGCTTGATCATTTCCCTGACCGCCAGAGCTTTCTTATAATAAGCTTCGAAATAACCGGCACTTAGGGCATAAGTGCCAAGCATGATCCGGCGTTTTACCTCCGGTCCGAAACCGCGGCCGCGGTTCTGCTTATAAAATTCCTGGAGATCGGCCGCCTGGCCATGATTCAAGCCCCAGCCGACACCATCGAAACGGGCTAAATTAGAACTTATCTCCGAGGGCGTGATTATATAATAAACCGGCACCGTATAGGGCGTATGAGGCAGATTAATTTCAATTATTTCCGCGCCCTGGCCAACGAGATAATTCTTAGCTTCTAAGATCAAGCCTAAAATATTTTTATTCAAATCCTTGGTGAAATATTCCTTGGGCCAGCCGATTTTCAAACCGGCTAGACTTTGGCCTAGGCCCTTGGAATAATTTTCTCGCTTAGCGCTTAAAGACGTGGCATCCAGATCATCATGGCCGGCAATGACTTCCATGACCAAAGCGGCATCGATGGCTGTCTTAGCCAAAGGACCGATCACGTCCGTGGATGAAGTCATAGCCATCAAGCCGAAACGGGAAACCCGGCCGTAGGTCGGCTTCAAGCCGACGACATTGCAGAAGCTGGCCGGCTGACGGATCGAGCCGCCAGTATCAGTTCCGAGAGCGAAAAGACACATATCAGCCGCGACTGCCGCCGCCGAACCGCCACTGGAACCGCCCGGCACTCGGCTTAAATCCCAAGGATTCTTAGTCGGACCGAAAGCGGAATTTTCCGTGGAGGCGCCATGGGCAAATTCATCGAGATTAGTCTTACCTAATAAAATAGCCCCGGCTTCTTTTAATTTTTTGATCACGGTCGCGTCATAAGGAGCAATATAGTCTTCCAAGATCTTGGAAGCGGCCGTGGTATTTAGACCTTTGGTCATCAGGATATCTTTAGCCAGATAGGGGATACCGAGCAGAGGCCCGCTTTCGCCTAAAGCCAGACGCTTATCCGCCGCTTCGGCCTCAGCCAAAGCTTCATCTTCGCAAACCAGTAAGCAAGCTTTAAGCTGGGGATCTACGGCCGCGATCCGTTCCAAGCAAGCGCGCGTCAAATCTAGGGCGCTAATCTTCTTAGCGTCCAGACGCTTCCTGGCTTCGACGATAGTTAATTGGTTAAGATACTCGGCAGGCATAATTAGCTTAAAACGATGAATAAAAAAAATTTAAAAAAATTTTAGGCGGCTGGTGCTAATCTTGAATCCTGGGCCCGATAGCGGTTACTAACCAAAACTTGACAATTTGGTTTCCGGGGTTCGACTCCCCGCGGGTCCACAATTTTAGTAAAAGCGGCTTGTTTCGCCAAAGTCTCAGCAAAAAACAGGCGAATACACTGATTGACTTTTTCTTCCACTTTTGCTACGATATTAAGGTCAAGTTTTGGTCATAAATCCAAGTACTGCGAGAAGCCGCAAAAATCCCCCTTTCGGGGATTTTTTGTTTACAAAACTTTCTTCACTCTTATCAATTTACCTTCTAGATCGCCTTGGGCCAGAGCGACCTCGACTTCGGCCTTATCCCAAGGTCGGACTTCGTCTGAGCGCCAGATATTATTCAGATCGGAAGCAGCTTCGCCCGTTGCCATGGCCGACGTTTTGACTTTCTTGAGCTTATCAATATAATCCAAGACTGACGACAGCTGGGTACCATAAAGCTTCAGTTCTTCCGGACTGAGTTCTAAGCGCGATAATTGCGCGATGTGTTTGACTTCGTCTAGTTTCAGGGACATAAATATTTTTTACTCATTTATCTGCCCAAAAGTTCTAAAAATCCTTTTTCATCTAAAATCTTAATTCCTAATTTCTTAGCTTTGGCTAATTTCGATCCGGGCTCAGCGCCGACAATGACAAAATCCGTATCCCGTCCGACGTTTTCCTGGCTTTGGCCGCCCGCTGTCTTAATTCTATCTTTTGCCTCTAGCCTTGTCAAACCGTCTAAAGTGCCGGTCAGGACGAATTTTTTGCCTTTAACTAGAGGATTTTCTCGGCCAGTCGAGTGTTTGATCTTCAGGCGCAAACCGGCCCGATCGAATTTAGTTAAGAGCTCCAGATTGTCTTTTGCCCGCCAAAAATCATATAAGCTTTTGGCGACGATCTCACCGACATCTTCCAATTCTTCTAAATCAGCCGGGGATAAAGCTTGCAAACGCCTGACCAAGGCTGGGATCGAGATTGTCTTATCTTTAAAAGCCAGGAACTCGGCTAATTTCTGAGCGCTGGTTTCACCGACATGGCGGATTCCCAAAGCATAAATAAAACGATCTAGATCGACTAAGCGGCGATCGGCGATCGTCTGCAAGATATTATTGATCTTCTTTTCGGCAAATCCCGGCAGGCCGTTCAGATCTTCGGCTTTGAGATAAAATAGGTCAGCCGCCTCCTTGATCAAGCCTTCGTTAAACAGTTGTTCGACGATCTTCGGCCCTAGGCCGGCAAAGTCCAAAGCGCCCTTAGAAACAAAATGGCTGAGACGGCGCAAATTAACGGCATAGCAGTCCTTATTTAAGCAACGGAAAGCGACTTCGCCTTCAGCCTGCGTGACCGGCTGATGGCAACGAGGGCAGGAATGTGGAGCGCTTATTTTCTTCTCCTGGCCGGTCCGCATCTTTTTTAAGGCTTCAACTACTTTCGGGATGACGTCGCCGGCTCGTTCGACCACGACCGTGTCCCCGATCTTCAGATCCAGGCGCTTGATCTCGTCCCAATTATGGAGAGTAGCTCGGCCGATAGTCACGCCCCCGACATTCACCGGCTCCAGGATCGCGGTCGGTGTCAGGGTGCCGGTACGGCCGACTTGCCAGACGACTTCCTTGACTTTGGTCGTGGCTTGTTCAGCCGAAAACTTATAAGCCATCATATAACGCGGGGCCTTACCGACGATTCCTAAGATCGACCAGAAAGATAGGTCATTGAACTTTACGACCACGCCGTCGATTCCAAAAGGCAAGCTATCACGTTTAGCGCCAATCGCTTCCTGGAATTTAAAAACTTCATCCAAACCCAGGCAGACGCGATTTTGTTTTAAGGTCTTAAAACCCAACAGAGAGACTAGCTTATCCGCTTGCGCCCGAGTCTTGACGATATCCCTGATAGCCGGGGCCAGGATCAGATCATAAGCATAGAAATCTAATTTCCGGGCCGCGGTAATCTTGGGATCGAGCTGGCGCAAAGAGCCGGCCACGCCGTTTCTGGTATTAGCCAAAGGAGCTTGGCCGATCTTTTGATATTTCTGATTCAATTCATTAAAGACCGCCTTGGTCATGATAGCTTCGCCGCGGATTTCGACATTTCCCTGCTCTAAATAAGCTTGTAAATTTTCCATATCCGCTCCGGAAAAACCGAGCGCTTTCAAATCGGCTGTCTTCGGTCTTCTTAATTCCAGAGGGATGCTCTCGATCGTCCGGATATTATTGCTTACGTCTTCTCCGACCCGGCCATCGCCTCGAGTCGCGCCTCTCTCCAAGCGGCTATCCCTATAAGTCAGGCTGACCGCTAAGCCATCCAATTTCAATTCACAATAATAAGCAAAGATTTCGCGGCGGTGGTGCTGATCTTTCAAAAAATTATGGTTGCGCTCTTCCCAAGCGCGCATATCTTCTTCGGAGAAAGCATCAAATAAGGAAATCATCGGTTGGGAATGTCGGATCTTAGCAAACTTGGCTAAAGCCTTGCCGGCTACCCGCTGAGTCGGCGAATCCGGCGTAATCAAATCAGGCCACTCATTTTCCAATTTGAATAGTTCGTTTTTCAGACTGTCGAGAGCGGCCGGTGATAAAGTTTCCTTATCTAAGACATGATAATTATAACGATGGCGGTTGATTTCCGCTTTCAATTTCTCAATCCGATTTTTCACCTCAGCTTTAGTCATAGGTAAAATATTATCGCTTTCATTATATCACCTCCGGAAACAAAAAACCACCCTGATTAGGGCAATTTTTCGTTTAAAACTAGCAATAAATCTTATTTATTTTCGGTTCCAGATTCCGGAGCCGGAGTCGCGGCTGGGCTGGCTTGGTCAGTCCCTTTATTCTGGGCGGTGGCGTTATTGATGAAACTAACGATATCATTAGTCGTCTTGGTGTTAGTGCTAACGACTTGTTCTAATTGAGCCAGGGCCGCTTTCTGATTATTGAGCTTAGAATTGAATTGCCAGAACAGCATGGCTAAAACGCCTAAGACTAGGCCGATAACCAGAGGGAAGATGATTTCTTTTTTCATAGTTTTTTCCGTGCGCATATTTATATAACTTTAAATTATTGGTTCTTCTGGCCGGCGGATAGACTGGCATTGATGAAACTGACGACCGCATTGACCTTGTTGGAATTATCAGTGACCGTCGCCTGCAAACGATTGAGGCGCGCTTCCTGGCGATTGACCTGCCAACCGAAGTAGACACAAAGAGCGGCCAAGATTATCAGGAGAAGGGAGATTAAGAAGGGGGCTAAGGAAAACTCTTTTTTCATAAAACTTTGAAGCGAACTAATGATCAGAGATAGGCTCGATTGATAGTCCGAAAGAAATATATTAACTTTTTTATTATACTACAAACCGGAAAAGCTGACAACAAATCTTATTCGCCCGTATCGACCTCTAAGATGCCGGTGTCATATTGTTCCATAGTATCACTATCGTAGGTATAAATCTTATAGTAATAATGGGTATTTGGAGTATCACCGATAGTAACTGAATAA
>Ga0265297_10007087_pt1 | contig 15756 bp, 35 predicted proteins | sample Munlanlwell13791_FD_192502 | JGI IMG/M metagenome (GOLD analysis project Ga0265297, IMG submission 192502) | Leachate microbial communities from a municipal landfill in Southern Ontario, Canada - Leachate well 137-91 | ecosystem: Engineered > Solid waste > Landfill > Unclassified | place... | reverse complement strand
TAATTAAAGGGGTTTGAACAATATATAAAAATGGTTGAATATAAAGGAGTTAAATAATATGCTTACTTTAAAAGAAAAATTACTTAAAGTAAATAGGTTTTCTTATACTGAAAGCAAAGGGTTTTACAATGTTTATTTAGGTAAAGATATTGTTAAATATGGAGATAATTTTTTAAGTGATTGTATTGCTAGTGGACTATTGGTTAAAATGAATTGCAGGACAAGTGAAGGCTTAACTTTATATAAGGAAAGAATATAATCATGCTAAGATATCATAAACAAGTATATTTTCCGGCGGATAGCCCTTCAAAGCTCGATATTTTTTGTCAAAATTTAACGGCACAAGACTGGAGTTTTAGCACGCACGCAATAGAGCGCATAAAAGACAACGGCAAACTATCCAACATTTTAACGGCAATCAAAAACTATGCTTTTGATTATCAAAATATTTTTGAATATTACGCCGACAATGGCAATATCGACAGGGCAGTTTTTAGAATAGGTTATACTTTGCAATATGATATTATTTTTGTTGTATCAAGTGAAAAAAATTTAATAACTGTTTACCTAAATGACACACAAGATAAGCATTTTACTTTAAATACTAACCAATATCAAACGGCGTAAAGCCAAAGGCAAGGCAAATATGAATAATAAACCCCATTCAAGTTACAAAATTATTCAAGACGGAGTAGAACAAGTAGTTTTTAACGGTAATGTTTACATGGCAAGGGATAAAAGATATTTTAGTATGTATATCGGCACAGGATTAACGGCGCACGAGGCGTTGGAGGATATGAGAAAAACTATTAAAACTTATAAATGGAAAATGAAAGAAAAAGATTGTTTTTAACCTTGACAAATAATCGCTTATATGGTATATCTGAATTGTAAAAAGTGTTTTAAGGTTTTTTAAAAAAAGGCGGTGTAAAATGAGCAAAAGGTTACAAGAAAAAATTAAACGCTACGCAGAACTAAAAGAATTGGGTTTAAATAGTGTCTTGATTGATAACGAGATAAACAGGCAAATTATTTTGGCAATGGTTAAAGCAGGCAAATAATAACAATTTTTAACAAGGGAGATAATTTTTTATGAAGGTTAAAACTATTGATATAAACGCAAAAGAATGGTTCGATAAAGTCAACGGCAATAGTTATTTTTCCGGTGTAGTTACTGTCAACTATGGTTTAAAAGATTGTAAAGAATTTAAATTACCTTTTCAATATGGTTATGGAGATAGTTATATTGACAATGCCTTTGTATTATTAGCTAAAGAAAAAATCATCAATTTAAATCGTGGATATTATTCTGCTTGCATAGATAAGAAAATTATTTTGCGTTCAAATATAACAAGAAATTGTAAAAAAAGGAGTTATAAAATTATGGATTATTTAAAACAAGCTCAGGATTTTTTGGATAAAACAGATACAAAAATGATAGTCAAGTATTTGAAATTTGATAAATACTTTGCAGATGATAAAGAATGCAGAGATATTTATAAAATAACCCCTATTCGCAATGATAAATCATATTCTTTTACCTTTGGGCAATCTATTATCAATAGCGGCGAAGTAGTCAAACAAGACAAACGTTTTCCAAATTATAGATATATGGATAAAATTAGTAGGCAAGGACCAACTGCTTATGATGTATTAGCTTGTTTAGAAAAATATCCACAAGAAAATTTTAAAGATTTTTGCGCTAATTTTGGGTATGATAACGATAGTATAAAAGCATATAAAATTTATAAAGCAGTTAAAGAGCAATACAACAATTTAGCGAGAATGTTTACACAAAAAGAACTTGAACAAATGGCAGAAATACAATAAAATTTTATTAACCACTTAAACCAAAAGGAAACTAAATTATGAAAGGTTACAAAGGTTACGATAAAAATTTTAAATGTAGAGATTTTCAATACGAAATAGGCAAAGAATATAAAACAGACAAAGCAAAACTTTGTAAAAGTGGTTTTCATTTTTGCGAAAACCCTTTGGATATTTTTACCTATTATAGCCCGGTTGATAGTAAATTTACAGAAGTCGAAGGTTTAGAAAATGTTGTTTCTGGTAGTGATGATACTAAAGTTTCTTGTACACATATTAAAATCGGAGTTGAATTATCATTATCAAATTTAGCATTTAAAGCGGTTGATTTTATTTTGTCAAAAATTGATTTTACCAAAAAACAAACTAACACAGGCGATAACTCGGCGGCAACTAACACAGGCGATAACTCGGCGGCAACTAACACAGGCGATAACTCGGCGGCAACTAACACAGGCTATGGCTCGGCGGCAACTAACACAGGCTATGGCTCGGCGGCAACTAACACAGGCTATGGCTCGGCGGCAACCGTAACCGGCAAACAATCAATTGCCTGTGGTTTAGGTATTGATTGTAAAGCTAGGGGCGTAAAGGGTTGTTATATCGTTTTAGCGGAAAGAGTTTACAAAAACAATGAATATATTTTAAAGTCAGTAAAGGCGGTAAAAGTAGACGGTAAAAAAATCAAAGAAGATACCTTTTACATGCTTAAAAACGGTAAATTTGTGGAGGTTGAATAAATGAAAGTTCATTAAAGAAATAGGTATTTGCAATCAAAAGGGCGCAGATGAAGCAAAAGATTAAATAATATTATATATTTAAAAGGAGGTGAATTATGTTAAAAGCAAATGACGAAATTAAAACCAAAGAAGAAGCCCGACAACTGGCAATAGATTGCCAAAGAGTTATAATTAAATCTAATATGAGTTATGGCGAATTAAAATTTTATCAAAATTATTTTACAAAATTAGGCAAAAAGTTTCATTTAATTAAAGAATTTAAAGAAAACGGTATAATATAAGGAGTTAAATTATATGTATAAAAGACCTTGTAAAGTAATGTATCACGTGTTTACTGATGGCGCAGATGTTTATATACCTAATAACCTAAAAAAAGCCATGACAATTGCTAAACAATATAACCGTGATTGCGGCTGTGTTAGGGTTTATGAACAAACAGAATGGGACGAAGACGAAGGAATATTTGAAGATGGCGATTGTATTATATCACACGGGCACTTTCCAAATTAAGAGGTTATATGTTAACAAATACTTTAAAAAGCGAAATAGAAAAAATTATCCTTGATAACTTAATATTAAGCGAGAAAGGTGAAGCCCATGGTGCAAGGCTTGATATTATCTTATGTAAATTATCCATGCTTGCACAAGATAGAACCTTGCCACAAGACAGAGAAACGAGGCTTTTAATATATAAATACGGGCAAAAGATTTTTAGTAATAATGTATATCTATTTAAATAAAACACTATGAAAAATAAAATATACATCAACCAAGATTTTTTTACGCAAGTAGATTTAACCCCTTATTACACGCTACAAGGGCAATCTAAGCGGGGGTATAATGGCAAAATGCCGCCACAGTTTGAATACAGACCGCAAAATTTTACAGAATTTATAGGACAAGAAAGCGCAAAGACTAAGGCACAAACTATAATTAAAGGCGCAAAAATGGGATATTTTCTCCACTTTTTAATTGATGGGCGGCAAGGTGGGGGCAAAACCAGCCTTTGCCAGCTTGTAGCCAAAGACCTACAAGCTGACTTTATATATACTATCGGCAAGCAGGTGGACAATGACGAGGATATAAAGGAAATAGTAGAAAAAATAAATAATTCCAATAAAGAATTTACAATATTTATGCTTGATGAAGTCGATGGTTGCGATACAAAAGTTTTAAAGCAATTTAACAGTATTATAGAAAGCTTCCAATATAAAAATGAGTATATCAAACCATTTCTTTTTTGCGCGGCTACTATAAACAAAGATGTTTTACAAGACAATAACCCCGATTTACTCGACCGCATACATGAGCATATAAGATTTTCTGGTTATATTCAAGACGATATTAAAAAAATACTTCTTTTAAATGCTAATATCTTATATAAAAATTTTAAATTTAATGATGATGTAATTGCAAAAATAAGTTTAAATTGTAAATATAATCCACGTAGAGCCTTATCGCTTTTAAAGCAATTTGTCATTGAGCAAGATATTGACAAAGTTTTACAAAGCGCAGACATTATTTTTGAGGGTTTAACTAAGTTAGATATAAAAATTTTACAAACTTTAAACAGTGCGCCAAGGGCAATGGGAGTTAATGCCCTAGCGAGTGCAGTTGGCTTAAAGCCTAAAGAGTATCAAAGCATTTATGAGCCATTTTTAGTTGAATATGGTTATATAAATAGAATTCCATCGAGAGTTATTGGGGTTAAGGGCAGAGAAATTTTATCAAAAATAGGAGGTATCAAGTTATGAAAAAAAGTAAAAGGATTTTTTTAGGGACAATTACAATCAACGGCACGGTTTACAATCGTTATATGGATAAAAATTTTGTAATTTATTGGGAATAAAAAAGGAGCATAGCAACTATGAACAATTTACAAGTATCAGATAATTTCTATAACTCGACCTCAGTAAAGGCAGTAAATTTGGCAATAATTAATAATATGCCAAATGTCTTAAAGGCAGTTAATATCAATTTAAAAAAAGATAATTGTAAGCCAATTTCTAAATTAAGTGTAGAATATTTCTTTGATATTTTAAAGGTAATTAATGACACAGCAGAAAAAAATGGAGTTGATTTACAAAGTGGCAAAAGTTTTGGTAATAATCAAAAAAGTAAAATTTACAAGGAGGCTTAGTTTTATGGATAAAAAATGGACTAAAGAAAATCAAGCATTGTGGGATATTTATAAAACAACTATCAGAGCATTTAAAGTCGCAGGTATTATAACATTACAACAAGAAGAAAAATTTATCAATGATATGCTCGAAATTTGCGATAAAAATAGATTTTGTTGTTAAAAACCTTGACACTATAACAAATTTAATGGTATATTTAAAATGGAGGCAAAAATGAACAAAGTTTTCAAAGATTGTAAATGGGCTATTGTAGTATTGATATTCACGTTCTTAATGATGTTAAGCACTTTTTATTGCTTTGCTTGCACAGGTGATGATTGTAAACAAGATAGTCAAGTGTTTGATAGTAATGACGGCAAAGTTGGGCAAGTATTAACTTATTGTGGAGAAAAAGGAAATAACAGTATAGGCACTTGGACAGACCCTAGTTTTTTAAAAGGAGACAAGGGCGATAAAGGGGATAAAGGCGATAGAGGTTTACAGGGAGTCAAAGGCGATACAGGAAGCCAAGGGGCAGTGGGGCAGAACGGAGTCGATGGCAAGGACGGTTACACACCAGTTAAAAATGTAGACTATTTCGACGGTAAGGACGGAGAAAAAGGTAACACTGGAGCAAACGGCAAAGACGTAGACCCTGCAATGGTAGAGAGTTTACAAAATATCAACACAGAACAGAGCGAAAAAATAAGCAATAATAATACCAAAATTAAAGCACTTGAAAAAACACAATATGTAGTAGAAGCAAATGCTAGAATATATGACACAAAAAGATTAACTTTATTACCATTTATTAGATATAATATAGGCAGAGATAAAGTTGATACTGTAGGTTTAAGATTTGTAGTTAAATTTGGTTCTTCTTATGAAGAAAAAAAATTGGCACAATTAGAAGCCAGATTAAAGGCATTGGAGGTAAAATAATTATGAATGAAACAATTTTTATTTCACCTAAAAAAACAAGAATTTACGGTTGCCAACTTATTGACAATTGCAGTGATAATCAAGATGACCAGTTAAAAATTTTAAGCGCATCAATTAATGATGAAATTTCTTTAGTTACTTATAGTGGTATGAAATTTAAAAGGATTTATTAAAGTGGTTAAAAAAGTTAAACAATTTCACTGGGAAAAACAAATAGGAATTTTGAGAATAAGTATATATATTTACAAAAATCATTATTGCTGGCGCATTGAATTAAATAGTAATAATTGGTGAAGGAGTAAAAATTTTTTTATGAATGAAAATTTATTAGTTGATTTATTATTACAAGAAAATTGCAAAGATGCAATTAAAAAATTAGGATATAACAGGTCAATGGAAGTAATTGAAAATTTAACTAACCCAGTTTTAAGGGCAAAATTGAGGTTAAATTTAATTAAAATTTGGTCAAGAATAGAAGGTTAAAAAGGAGAATACACTATGCAAATGTCACAACTTGAAATTGCTATCGCAGATTTTGTAGCTAAAGATTATCAATGCTCATGGGCATTTAATGAGCATGATAGAGAAAAATTACATTTTACAAATGTGTTAGGCAAAAGTGCCTTTATTGTATTGGGTAATAATATTAAGTTATTTTTAGAGAAAAAAATTAGTGAAGATAAACTGTTACCTTCCTCTTATTATATTTTAGTGCAATTAGGAGTTATTTAAAAGTGTACACAAATAGAAAGATTATTTTCGACGGAGGAGTTATAACGCACAAAGCCATCTATGCTTACTCTATGATGAAAGAAAAGGGTATAGATTGCCCACCTGCCACATATACCGCAATGTCAATGATGTTAAGCACATTGGCACGTATTGGATTAAGAGAAAATGATGAAGTAATTATATGCTTAGACTCAAGAGGAAACTGGAGAAAGTCACTTAGACAAGAATATAAAGGTCAACGAACAGAACAACGAGAAAAAACTGATGTTAATTGGAAAGAAGAGTACGAAAAAATGAATACCCTATTTGAACAAATTGATAATACTACCGATTGGTTCGTCATTTCCTCACCAAAAACAGAAGCTGATGATTGCATAGCAGAATCAGTTCGCTTCTTCAAAGATTATGAGTGTATCGTAGTCAGTATCGACAAAGATTTTCACCAGTTATTTTATTATGATAATTTTAAAATGTTTAACATTCATTCTGCACATAAATTAATACCTTATATTATTTTAGACTTAGATAGAGATAAAGAAAAACAAAAAGCCTACGGCTCATTATTTAGTAAAATAAAAAAAGAAAAAACTGATAACCTTGTTGCCGAAATTATAACAGAAAAAGAAGATGAAGTACAAGACCAAGTTGTAAATTTGTTAAAACTACCTGAATTTGTTTCTCAACCTATTCAAGTTGAGTTAGAAAAAATAAGTAAAACTATTAAACAAGTTGACCCCGAAAATTTTCCTTTTGCAAGGACATTATATCCCCGCTATTTAAATTGTTTTGATGAAAATAATCCTAAAATTATTACTTATGAGCAATGTAGGGTCAAATTTGCTAAAAAATTAGAAAAAAAGAAGAAGATTAAAAAACTTGACACTACTAAACAAAAAATGGTATAATTGAACTGGACAAGGCTTATATGATAAAATCTTATAAATATAGAATTTACCCGAACGATTATCAAAGGCATTTATTATTAAATAATTTTGGAGCGTGTAGATTTATATTTAATAAAGCCTTAGCATTAAAGAATCAAAGATACGAGCAATATGGAGATAATTTAGGTGTATACGAAATAGCCAAAATGATTACCTTTTGGAAAAAGACAGAAGAATTAAAGTGGCTAAAACAAGCCAGCATATCTACTTTGCAACAAGAACTTTTACATTTAGATAGTGCATATAAGAAGTTCTTTAAAGGTCAAGGATTCCCGAAATTTAAGAAAAAGTCCAATTATCAGACCATAACAGCTCCGACTGGAATTAGAGTAGATAAAAATAAAATTAAGTTTCCGAAATTGGGGCTATTAAAGACAAGCGGATTGCGAGAAATGGAAGGAAAATTAAAATCAGGAACAATCACCAAAACCTTAACAAATAAATATTTTATTAGTTTAAATGTTGATGACAGAAAGAAACTGCCCAAGCTAAAGAAAGGAAAAAAAGTTACAGGAATCGACTTGGGATTAACTAATTTTATGACCTTATCCGATGGAACTAAAATAGATAATCCAAAATTATCTAAAGCCTATCAACATAGATTAACTCACTTACAAAGAAAGTTAAGCAAATGCCAAATAGGTTCCAAAAATCGAGATAAGGCGAGATTACAATTAGCATTATTAAATGAAAAGATAGTTAACAAAAGAAAAGATTTTTTACATAAATTATCTACTAAATTAGTTCGTGAAAACCAAGCGAATATATTTAAAGTAGAAAAACTTAATGTAGAAGGAATGAAACAAAATCATCATTTAGCGGGTGTTATTTCAGATGCTTCGTGGTCAGAGTTTATTAGAATGTTAAAGTACAAAGCACTGTGGAATGGTAAACAAGTGATTCAAGTTGACACCTTTTTTCCAAGTTCTAAATTATGTTCAAAGTGTGGAGTTAAGAACACAAAGCTCACTTTAAACGACAGAACTTGGACTTGCAAATGTGGTCAAGAACATGACAGAGATATAAATGCCGCAATTAATTTAAAAAACTGTACCGATAGGCTATCGGGAAGTAAAGCTTGTGGAGAATACTCGTTAGAGATTCGACGAAGCAAGAAATCTTTAAAAGGGAGATAAGCCGTGGAACATCACTTTAACATTTCAACAGTTATTCAACAAGTTTGTAAAGATAATAAGATTTCGTATCAATCTAAACATTTTGATAAAATTCAAGACATTTTAAAGGATATAAAGACCTTTAAAAAATTAGAAAAATCTATCGAAAAAATGATAACTAAGTTGCACACTATAAAAAAGAAACATTATAATATACAATATTTCACAGGCTTAATAGATAGTATTGTACATAAATTAATTGACGTTGAAACTGAATTAAAAAAAGAAGAGGCTAATTTAAGATTGCACAAAATTAATTTAAAAAGATTAGTCAATAGGGTTGACACTACGAAGGATAATGTGGTATAATCACATTGGGATTAAATTTAAGTTTTTTAAACTAGGAGGATTTTATGGCACGAGGAAGAAAACCAGATGAAGGAACAATTGAAGCAAAAGAATTAGTTATTAACGGTGGATTAGAAGAAATGCTTTTAAATGCAAATGTTAAAGAAGTAGTTTTAAAAAGAATTATGAAAGCAGTTAAATTTGGTTTAGGTATAAAAGAAAGTGTTGTTGAAGAAATCGAAGTGCCGGGGATGGACACCACACCAAGCGAGGAATAAAATGAAAGAGTGGTTTAAAATATTATTTTTTTATTTAGCAATTTGTGCAATAATGTTTATGTTTTTAAGAGCAACTTATCAATTTACAATAGATAGCTTGCAACAAATGCAAGTACAAATGGAAAGTGAGGTTTATTAATGAAACGTGCTATTAAAGGTTTGTTAAGAATTGTTTTCGGAGTTTTATTTATAATTCCTATTTTATTGTTTCGTGCAATTTTTGCTTTTTATGGATATTTGCAACTTGTAGGTGGAAGCTCTTCTTATTCAAGTTGTTGCACTCCGCCTCATCATTATATTTTGTTGGACAGATATGACAAATTTATTGACGGCATCTTTAATGATTAAAGGGTTTAAAAGGAGACTATTTTAAAATGCCAAACCTGTTGCCCAAATTAAAAAAACAAATAAGTAACAATAGTTCTATAAAGGGGGCATGTAATGATGGAATGTGATTTAGTTAAATTAGTAATTGGTTTTGTGATTCCTTTAGCTTTTTTAATGACCTTTATCTGGTTTAAATTTGAAGATTATAAAAATTCATTATGCCCAAAATGTAAAACTAAAGGGCATATAGAGAATAAAAGTGGTATGTTTATGCAAGGTAATAACTATAAATGTCCGACTTGCGATGCAAGTTGGAGAGTTTTAGACAGATATTAAAAAGGAGGATTTTGTGCCATATATACCAAGTGCAAAAACAAAGGGACATGTAGAGAAGTTCGGAGAAGATGATAGAGCAGTGCTAGACCCATTTATTGTGAGACTGGCTAAAGGTATTGCAACTAAGATTGACAGTAATTATTCTACTAAGAATTTTTATGTATCCGCATTTGAATCGGTTTTAAAGGGGTGTTCGGGATTGGACACAGGTGCTTTGACCAATGCCGCCGAAGAATTAGGTATTGTTATTAAAAAAGCGTCTGACAAGTATGGTTACGAAGGGGCATATCTAGGAGAATTGAACTATTCCATGACCCGTTTAATTCAAGTAGTTCCTCAACAAATGGTTCAAATGAACAAATGGAAAGAAGAGTTACGTTATTGGCTTTATGCAGTTACAGTAGACGCTTTAATTGCTATGGCTAATAGAACCGATTTGGCAGTAGGCGAGGCGGGAGTTTTTGAAGATATTAAAGATGAGTACAAGCGAAGAGTAAATCCCGCTTATGAAGCGGTTCAGATTGTAAAATCAGGGGATTGTTATGATACGCCCTATCATACTGTATTGGTTAAGGCAGAGGGGATAGATGCGGTGACGGGAGAAAAAGTAGTCGGTTGGCAAGAGATAATGGTAGACTTTACTAAAATTGAACAGAAAAGATATTAAAATCTAAAGAGATAAATAATGCAAATTATTATAGCAATTATAATCGCAGTTGTAGGAACTTCCATTATTGTTGGAATTATTAACTATATAACATTAGGGGATTTTACCGCGAATAGTTTTAACAATTATCGCCGTCATGTAAATGCAGGTGAGTTTAACAGAAATGACCCAAAAATTAAGGAATTTTTAAAGCTCATGGGAATGTAGAAATATGCTAAACTTTTTAACAACTTTAAAAGAAATTTTTATTGCAATATTAGTAGTAATTTACACTATTATAATGTGGATTATTATATTTACAATTTTCTTTTTTGAAAAGGTGTTTAAAAAATGAAGATTAATTTAAAGTCTATAATGAAAGACAAATTAGATTCGTTTGGTAACTATGATTATATATCATATATCATAGGGTCAATAGAAAATACCGCAGAAGGAGACGGAGGAGAAAAGAAGCGAATTACTATAGTTGAAGAGCTTAAAAAAAGAAGAGTTTTTCCCATTAATCCATGTACGTTAGAAATGTCAAAAGTCGGAATGAACGCAACTGAATTTAAAAATCAAATGAGAAAATGGAAATCAGAAGGAGACTTTTCTGAATATAAAAAAGCATCTAGGTTAATTTGGAAAGGTAAAGATATTATTAACGAAAAGGGAGAATTAATACATATTCCGGGTGATTTTGATTACGTCTACATGAGTGACTTTATTACATTTATGCTACACAAAGGAGACCAGCCTTGCGGCAGCTACGGCGAAGCATTTTGTGCATTTAACATAGAAAAACCAGTATATTTAATCACCAATATACCTTTAATGGATTTAAAGGATAGCCTAACCCAGTCTATTTTTGGTTCTGGTGGATATATTTTTGAAACAGAAAATGCTTATTTAAATTTTATAGAAAATGAATATAATTTAAAATTAAAATGAAAAAATTATTAACAATTTTGTTTTTGTCAACTTTCATATTTTCTCCTATAAGGGCAGGAGCCTCGCCTACTCCTGCCCGTCTTTATTCAATTGGCATTGCATCATTTTATGGCAATGGTGAAAAATTAAACAAATTTACAAGTAATGGCGAGGTGTTTAACCCAAATGATTTAACCTGTGCATCATGGGATTATCCCTTTAACACAATGCTTAAAGTTACTAATTTGGCAAACAATAAATTTGTTTATGTTAGGGTTAATGATAGAGGTGCAAATAAAAGATTACATCGTTTAATAGATTTATCTAAAAAAGCGTTTAGTATAATTGCAAATTTAGAACAAGGGTTAATAAAGGTTAAAGTAGAAAGGAGTAATTAAATGTTTAAAATGAACGATAATGAAAAAGAACATAATGATTCTCAAAAATTACCACAATCACAAATAGACCAAATGAATAAATTGGACAGTACAGTAAAATCTACTAATCCAAAAGATGCTTGTGGTAGTGACAAAATGCCAGTACATTTATTTCCCACTACAGCAAAATATTGGGGTAGTTTAGCCCTTTTAGAGGGTATGCTCAAATACGGTAGGAGTAATTTTAGAGGGGCAGGGGTAAGAGCTAGTATTTATTATGATGCACTTAATCGTCATTTAGATAAGTGGTTTGAAGGGCAAGATATAGATGAAGATTCAGGTTTACCTCATTTATCTCACGCAATAGCCTGTATTGCAATTCTAATTGAAGCTACTGTGGCAAAAAATTTAAACGACGATAGAATGTTCCCCACCAATTTCGATGCTATGTTGAAAAATCTAACCCCAGAGGTAAAAAGATTAAAAGAAAAATATAAAGATAAAAATCCTCGCCACTGGACAATTGCAGATAGAGGAGAAGAGGAGATAGGATTTTAAAATGAGTGATTTTAGAAAATATGATAGTGTAGAGCGATATAATAAACAAGAAGTTGATGGTATTCTCAATGGCAAAGTCTGGATTACCGAAAAAATTGACGGAGCCAATAGCTCGGTTTATTATGACGAAGTTAATGGTTTAACTATTACATCACGTAATAGAATACTTTACACAGAAAAACAAGGTATTATAGATGGTTTTAGAGGTCTTGTAGACTATGTATTGGCAAATCCGAGTATTAAGCAATTGGTATCTACGCAAGAATATTATATACTCTATGGCGAGTGGAATGTTCATCACACAATTACCTATCCTATAGACAGTCAAAAACAAATTTATTTTTTCGACATTTTTAACAAAATTAACGGCACTTATCTATCTCCCGAAAAATCATATAAAATATTTGAAACCTTTAAATTAAAAACTGCACCTATTTTAGCAGTGTTAGACAGCCCAACTTTAGAACAATGTAAAGAATACATGAACGTTAATAAAATGAAAGCCTCCCCCCAACAAGAAGGAATTGTTATTAAAAATCCTAGTTTTTTAAATGTTTACGGTAGACCAACACATGCTAAAATAGTTAACGAACAATTTAAAGAACAGAATAAAGAGATATTTGGAAAACGGTCTAAATGCTGTCATTGGAATGTTGAAGATAAAATTCCCACTATTGACCCTAAAAACCCGAACGCAAGTACACCAATTACATCGGCTTATTGTACTAAATGTGGCAAACAATGTGAAGTAGAAATTTACGAACCACCTAAAAAAATAGATATTGAAGAAAAAATAGCTTTACAATATATTACTAAAAATAGAGTTGAAAAGATTATTAATAAAACTTCGGAAGTAATTGATTCTGTGGGTGATTATTTAATAGACTATAAAGTGATAACCGAAAAAGATATTCCTCAAATATTGAATAGAACCTATAACGATTTAATCAAAGAAGAAATGTGGGAAATATTAAAAGAATTTAAAAATCCCGTAATTGATTTTAAAAAACTCCAAAAACATTGTAACAATTTAACTAAAAAATATTTCTTTGAATATTTGGAGGTATCTAATGCCAAAATGTGAAAGATGTAATGAGGTTTTTTCTGGAATTTGTTATCAAAAATTTTGTGATGATTGTATATTGAAAATTGAAAGAGAAAATGATGATTTTAAAAATGAAAGTATAGACCCTTGTTATTATTTTACAGACGATAGTGGCGATACAATATGAGGTTTATTAAATGTTTATCTGTTTAACACCTAAAACTAAACTTGCGATTATAAGATTTAAAAGAAAAATTATTCTTTTTTTAACAAAATATTTACCACAATTTATTTTATGTAAATTAGGTTATCACAAATGGATTATTGTAGCTAATCAATTTAGCCACAAAGAAAAGTGTAAATATTGTAAAATTACAAGAAATTCAGAAATTGATGATTATTTAACAACAGTTTAAAGGAGGATTAAATGGAACCAGAAGTAGTTAAAGACCCAGTAGCAATGGAAAATGAAAGCCAATTAAAAATGTGCAACATTAGCGGTGAAATAGGTCAATTAAAAATGTTACTTCACGATGATTATGAAATGTATCACCAAATTACTAATCAGCAAGCTGCTATTAAAAAGCAACATGAAAGTTTGCAAAAAAATTTAGAAAATTTAGTGAAGAAAATGAACCCTCAAATTGAAAAATTAAGTAAGTTAAAACAAGAGTTAGAAAATTTAAATAAACAACCAGTAAAGGAGGAAAAGTAAATGATTTACAAAGGTCAGAGTAATATTACAAAAAAGTTAGCTTTTGATTGTTGGGATAAGTTTAAAAAGCCAGAACCGGGGTATCGCATTAAAGAATTTGAACCCGATGCAAAGTTTGATATTTCTGTGTTGGTTTTAGAAAAAGACTATAAAGGGGATTTTGTCAAGAACACAGACGGAACCCAGACGTTAGTTAAAGTTACAGAAGTCATCAAAAAACCAAATCCGAATTTTAATGGAGGAAGCAAAGGATTTAAGAAGCCATTTACACCTTATGCCAAGGCAGACCAAGGTAACATTGATTTACAAAGTGCAGTTAAAAGTGCCGCAGAAGCCATTAAAGCAATTGACGGAGTAAATGTTTCAAACTATAAAGAAATTTATAGTACTTTAATTGAAATTGGCAAAGAAACTATTTGTGTTGCAAAACCAGTACAAAAACTTAAAAAGGCAGATACTGCTTTAGTAGAAGAAAAACCTAAAGAAGTTGACACCACTTTAACCGACGAGACTGTAGTTGAATAAAGGCGATAGTAGCTACTCGCCCATTACATAGCCCCACATTTTATTATTGGGGCATACAGGGCGAGGAATAGAACTTATAAATCTATCCTCGCCCACGTTTTCTTAAATTGTGTCTATTACTAGTGGTTTTGTAACAAGTTTCATTAACAAAACCACAACTAATAGTGGCTACTAAACTAAAGCCACTATAACTACGTATAATTTGCAATATAGGCTTAAAACTCAAAAAAGGGGCATTTAATGAACGAAGAAATAATCTTAGCTAAAGTTAAAGACTATTGTCAAAAAAAGAACTGGCGTTACAAAAATTATGGTGAAACTTTAACAGTACAATGTCCTTTTTGTAAAGATACTGCGATGACCGCTAGGCAAATTCCACATACTCATAAAATTAAATGCCATAACCCCAATTGCTCAACAAATAAAAATAATCAAACATTTACACTTACATCAATTGTTCGTGCAAACGAACCAGATAAAAGTGATAAAAATAAATTTACTAAAGACCAAATTTTACACTACTTGAAAGATTTGTTAAACATTAATGTTCTTTCTCAAGTCGATGAAAAAGAAATTGATGGTCAATTAGTAAAGTATGCCAGCAGAAATTGGTCATTATTGCCAGTTGTGGCGAAAAACAAAATGCCCATTATACAAGATTGGACAAATAAAGAGTATCATTTAAAAGAAGATTGGGAAAGATGGATTTGTATTGATAAATTAAATGTAGGAGTTAGAACAGGTAAGGCAAGTAATTTAATTATTATTGATGTGGACTGTTTAACTAAAGAAGAAGAGAAACAATATTTAATTGCAATTGAGAAAAAAGATAATAAACAAATTAAAATCTTTGAAGATAAAATTAAAATTCCAGTTGAATTAGAAAAAATTGCAGGTAATACTTTAATCGGCAAATCTTTTAAAGGCTATCATTTATTTTACAAAAATGTACCAGAAATTCCAAAGGGAGTTTGTGATTTATTTAATGTTCATTTAGATGTCGAGGCAGAAGGGGGTCAAGTCGTTATTTATCCTTCTACTGTAGATAGATGGTATTATTTAGATAATGAGAAAACACAAAAATCGCCAGTAATTTATACAGATAAAAGAACTTGGTTAAATGATTTAGAGCCTATAGAAATGCCAGAGGAATTAAAAAAATTATTACTTGACACTTTACCAAAAAAAGTTAACGAAAATATTGATGAAATAAAAACCGCAATTGATAATGACAGTTTTAAACTAGATTGG
>Ga0265297_10007086_pt1 | contig 15758 bp, 20 predicted proteins | sample Munlanlwell13791_FD_192502 | JGI IMG/M metagenome (GOLD analysis project Ga0265297, IMG submission 192502) | Leachate microbial communities from a municipal landfill in Southern Ontario, Canada - Leachate well 137-91 | ecosystem: Engineered > Solid waste > Landfill > Unclassified | place... | reverse complement strand
GGCGGGACGATGATCCGGCCTCGAACAGCCTTGGCTCTTTTAATATGCAAAAATGCGTATATATAACCGTTTTTCTCCATCACAAAGACCTAATATTTTCAATGTGCTCATCATAACGTCGGCTTAGGTTTTATAGCCTGTCCCTTTCGTACCTGACCTCATAAACTACACTTAAAATGCTGCTATCATTTAAACCTTAGCTACTTGCTTTTTTACTTTGTAACCCATAGTTTTCAGAATCTTTTTAAAAATATATTCAAAATTTGCAAAATCTTTAACTTTTAATAAGTCAACTGAATTTGCTAATTTTGATTTATCCTTTTTTAATAATAAAATGTCATTGACTTCAGAGTTAATAAGATCATATTTCTTTAGTATTTTATCGGTAAAATAATGCTCAATCTCAAGATACTGAAATTGTGGATTTTCGCATATGACATTTGTATATTTTACTCGATTTGCCGGAGTAGGTAGCGCAAATCCCCAAATGTTTTTTTGCTGATGCTTAACTTCACTACATGAAATCTTATTAAAACCATCCTTATTAAATAATCCTTTCAGTTGCTCATACCCTTCTTTATCGCAATCCCACATGCCTATCATAACTCTATTGTGAGCACCTAGCCCGTTATTCTTGATAAAGTTTTTTAAATAACTTGCGCTTTCGCAATGCTCAATACTAAATGGCATTTTTTTAGAAGGATGCAATTTCGACCAAGCTGTTGTTAATATTTTCTTATCGGTGGATCCCTCAACATAAAGCACCGGGCAAGTCTCAGATTCATATTTATCAATCAATTTTTTCTGACTTTCTGACTCTTGATTCTTTTCTCTCCAATTCTCATATACTTCCTTTTGGATTTCCAATGCCCCCATCTCGTCAGCCAGTTTAATCCTATCGCTCTTATTAAATAAATCATCTAGCTTTTTTATAGCTGTCTGGCCAAAATCTCCTTCGAAACATCGAAAAACAGTAGGCTTCACAGTCGTTCCAGGCTTGGGGAAAATGAATGCTAACGAATGTGTGGTTAAAAATAATTGAGTATCTGTAGCATATTTTGAATAATATAAATTTGCAAGTTCATCTGCTTTTTTAAATTCAAGCGAATTTTCAGGCTCATCAATACCCCACACATATATGTCTGACGGTGATCTGTGTTGTAGCCATTTTAACAGTGGAGGAACATATTTACTTTTAATTCCTTCTCCACGCAAATCTAGCGGTATTTGATAGGATTCATTTTTTAACGGATCAGTTCGTCCTTTTTTTGTTGCTTTCGTTTTCTCCTGCAAATCACTAAATTTATCATATTCGGTATTAACAGTTAGTTTCTCCCAAAAATCTCGCAGAAAAACTGGAAATCCCATCGTGGTCTTTGTTTTAATCAATGATATTTCTAGAATATCTTTTAAATCACCAAGTTCGCTATTTACCTGTGTATTAAGCATACTTATAAGATCCGCGGTTATTAGTTTTTCTTCTCCTATTCTGCCCAATAGAAACTGGAGAACATTAGGACCTTTTAGTGCTGGTATGTAAAAATAATTTATCTTATTATGAAGTCGAGTTATTTGAGATTTTTTCTTATATTCTTCATTAGAATAATTGAGAATAACTTCATCTTCTTTTGAATAAATTTTTTCGATGAATATTTCTTTTTCATTTCGCAAAGATTTAAAACTATCTGGTGCATTAAAAAATAGTTTGATTTTGATCTGCTGTTTCTGTTTGCCTGAGCGTTGTGCAGAAGCTAAGGCTACTTTCGAATAATCATTGGTAAATTTAATTGGTATTAGGAAATCTGTTTGTCTATTAAAATATAGATTAAGCGCTCTTAGCACATTAGATTTACCAGTATCATTAAGCCCGCTAAACACATTAATATCTTCACAATCTATATCTGCGTGCTTAATAGATCTAAAATTATCAATAACTATACGTTTAATAATATTCATTTACCCTCATTATTTCTAACTCATATCTATAGAGACGCTTTCCGATTCTCTATGGAAACTGTCTTACTTTTTCTAACGAAACTGTACTTTAAGGGACGCGGACAAATTTACGATTAGGCCTGTCCCGAATTCAAAAAGCCCCGCCACACCTCGTAGGTGCAGATTCTCCTGCCCTGCTAAAGCTTATTTAATCTCGTTACGGTGCGGCGAGAAGAGATCTTGAAAGGAGAAAACACTGTCTGCACGCCGTCCAGGAAAGATATATAATCATCAAAGGATATTATCTTTCCATCGCCGGCCTTGCCTTGCCTGAAATCTTTCTTGCGGCGGAGACTTTTGGCGTCTTCCAGCATCTCCCGCTTCTCTTCGCTACTTAACATCTTCTATCTCCCCCAAGATACCATCGAGCTCTTTTTCTCTCTTGAACAATGAAAAATACTCTCTCACAGTCTCCATATTGAGGTTCGTACGGTTAGCCTCTATAAGCGCTCTGACATCGGCCATGTCCTGAGCAACGCGTTTTGGGTCATTCGAACTTGCCTGGACCTTAAGCCCTATCTGGTCTTCTGCCCTCAATACCTTGACTTTAAATTTTCCGTCAAGGACAGATTTTTCACGGGCGCCTTTAAGCATGGCAAGAGTATATTGCCGATGCGCTAAAAGAAAGTCGACCCTGCCGAGCTCGAAATTTTCACTCGTGAAATTCAACACGTCTTCGCTTTCATGTATCAACTTATACTTATGCGCGGCCATTATATCTTTTATCTTAGGAGAGTCGACGCTCAGGATAAGCAGATCAATGTCCCTCGTCGTCCTTGTGACACCGGCAGTAGCCAATGCAAATCCTCCCATAAGCGCAAAATCGATCTTCTCGCGCGCTAGGTTCTCTACCAGAAATTTAAAAATCAACGCAAAGTTCATATTATCTCCGTCGCACCGACCTATAGAGACGCTTTCCGATTCTCTATGGAAACTGTCTTACTTTTTCTCACGAAACTGTACTTTAAGTTTAAGGGACGCGGACAAATTTACGATCAGACCTGTCCCTATTTACATTATCTTCCCTTGCGGGCAACGTATGCGAAATACATAAAGTAACTGCGCCACAACTCATCGGTGGAACCAAAGATGTTTTGCCCCATAAAATAATCGACCATCGCCTCGCGCACACGCGTAAGCTCTTTCAGTCGCGCGAAAGAAGAAGCGCTCTCGATCGTCAGGTCCATCAGCTCAAGAGCGCGCTCGAATGCGTTGCGGCTGTGGTCAGCATTGCCTTTCGAGCGCCAGTTTAACGCGCGGTCGACCTCGCTCCCTACATTGGCCATCTGTTCGCAGAGCGGCATCTTAGCCCACCGTCCCGCCGCAAGCTCTTTATGCATAACTGTCATATATTGACCTTTTTCGCCACTATTGCAATTATCTTCTTACGGATCGCCTCATCATTAACGCCGCGGCTTTTATTATTCTGCGACGGCCTTATATTGATCACAGAATCGAATTCGACCATATCATCGCCGCTATTTTCCGGATAGATATTAATGCCCCATAGACTCTTCTGCTTCGAACCGTTATCCAGGAGCAGCGCCTCAAGGTCGGAATGTAATTCAGCGTCAACAGCAACTATCTCCCTGTCAACGTCTACGACCGCCTTGACCATATCGCCGAATAAATTAGCGGCCATAGTCTTAAGTTCGGATACCGCTATCTTATCGGTCACTATCTTCATTCTACTCCTTCGGAAATCTTACATCCCTCATCTAACCCGCAATTTCTAACCTGGTTAGTTTTATAATTAACAGTATTTAAACCAATCCTAAACTTATCTTTATCGCCTCATCGACTTTTAGCATATAATCGGATGAAAGATTGCCGACCTTTTTGTCCAGCCTTGTTTTATCGATTGTCCTGATCTGTGACAACAATACCGCGGAGTCTTCTTTTAACCCTGCGGCGCCTTTTTTCAAATTCACATTTGTAGGAAATTCTTTGGATAATTTCCTGGTGGTAAGGGGCGCTATAATAACCGTGGGGGCGTATTCATTGCCTATGTTATTTTGAATAACAAGAACAGGCCTTCTGCCTGCCTGCTCCGATCCTTTTGTAGGGTTTAAATCTACATAGAAAATATCGCCTCGCTTAACCGGCATGTTTCACAGCCTCATCATCCAATAATTCAAAATCATGAGCGAGCGCAAGCGACTCACCCGCCATCTCTTTATAGCCTTCGGCAAGAAGCGAGCGAAGCCTTCTCTTTTTCAGCAGCTCCAGATATAAACTAACAGCCTTCTGGATCAGCGTGCTTCTGCCTATACGCTCGCGCTTAGACTCTTCGTCAATTTTTAGCTTGAGTCCCGCGGGTATCGTAATATTAATATGCTCAGCTCTCATATTCCACCTCCCATTAGTATACATCAATAGTATATACTAATAGTATCCATTTGTCAATATTAATTTTTACCCTGCTCCTTCGACTCCTTCGGAATGACGATCCACATCAGGATATACGCGATGATGCCAAGGCCTATAGAGGCCAGGGTAGCTATTATGAAGATTATCCTGACAAGCGTTGGATCGACGTCGAAATATTCGCCGATGCCGCCGCATACGCCGCCCAGCTTCTTATTCGAATCTGATAAATATAGCTTCTTCATCCAGTCCTCCAACCTGTTACCATATAGTAAAATTTTTCGCTCGTCAGATGGCGCCCGCCTGCCCGACTTCGACTGTGTCAGGCGGGCAGGGAACTTACGGGCGGTTGCCGAAGCTCTTTTTAATCTGCCTTCTCAGCAAAATTTCTTCGCTTAAACCATGGCGACGACGGCAACCGGCCACGTGGGTTGAGCCGTAAATTTTGATAACGTATCGTTAATACCCAAACTACTTTAGCGCCATAGTTACCATAAGAACAAAGAAACCAAATTAAATTGAACCCACTCCCCGGCCTAAAGGCCGGGGTTTCAGGCCTCGGCATAATCTGGCCTGATGTTATACCTGCTGCTCCTCTATGTATTTCCTTATTGTTAACTCGGATACTTTGCCCACACTTTCGGCAAAATAGCCGTCCGCCCAAAAGTCGTCTCCCCACAAAAACTCTTCAAGCTCGGGGAATTCCTGCCTGATTCTTCGGCTTGTCACTTCTTTTAACAGATGGGCACAATGCGCGACGCTGTCTTTTGGCTTCAACCTTATCAGGATATGCACATGGTCATGCTGAATGCTCATGACCTCTATCCACCATCTATTAATCCGGCATCCCTCATACAGCAGGCATTTTAACCGCGCGGCTATTTTGCCTATCAATACCCTCTTACGGTATTTTGGTATCCATACGAGGTGATACTGCAACCTATGACGTGTGTGCGCACCCTTCCAGTATCTAACCATGGCCAGATTATGCCACAAATTCCTTCGCTTGGCCAGCTTTCAGCCGGCCTCGCTACGGGCGGCCATTCATCCCCGCCCTTGAAAGGACGGGGGTTTCTGGCCGGTTTTCTAAATAGAACAAAAACACCCTTAATATCAAAATTAGGCGAAGCCCACTGGCCGGTTAGCCGAATCGGCGCAAGGGCAAGGCGAAAAATTTTACTTCTTCTTGCCGTTATCGTCTTCAGCCGTGAAGTCGGCGTCGATGATATCCTCGCCCTTCTTGGGATTTGCGCCCTCTTTCTCGGACTCCGGCTCTTCCTGCGGCCTCTCGGGGCCTGCGCCTGCTCCTCCCGGCCCTCCCGGGCCTTTCTGCGCGCCGGCGGCAGACTTCTTATATACCTCTTCGGCCAGCTTATGCGCCGCTTTGGTCAGCTCTTCTGTGCCGCTCTTGACGCTGGCTATATTCTTATCCTTCATCGCCTGCTTGAGGTTGTTCATCTTCGACTCGATCTCACCGCGGTCTGTCTGACTTATCTTCTCGCCGAACTCCTTTAGCGACTTCTCCGTAGCGTAGATGAGTGTATCGGCCTGGTTGAATACGTCCACCTCTTCCTTCTTCTTCTCATCGGCGTCGGCGAACTTCTCGGCTTCCTTCACGAACTTATCGATCTCGTCCTTGGAAAGCTTCGTAGGAGCCGTTATCTTTATCGACTGCTCCTTGCCGGTGCCTAAGTCCTTCGCGTTGACGTGGACGATGCCGTTCTGGTCTATGTCGAATGTCACCTCTATCTGAGGTATGCCGCGCGGAGCGGGAGGTATGCCGACTAAGTCGAACCTGCCTAATTCTACGTTGTCATTGGCCATCTTGCGCTCGCCCTGCAGTACCCTAACGGTGACCGCGGTCTGGTTATCCGCGGCGGTGGAGAATATCTGGCTCTTCCTCGTGGGTATCGTTGTATTCCTCTCGATGAGCCGTGTAGCGATGCCGCCCATAGTCTCGATGCCGAGCGACAGCGGAGTGACGTCGAGTAACAGCACATCCTTCGACTCTCCAGTCATGATCGCGCCCTGGATCGCGGCGCCGAGCGCCACGCATTCCATCGGATCGACGCCGCGCTCTATCTTCTTGCCGACGTAATCCTCGACGAACTTCTGGACTATCGGCATCCTCGTAGGCCCGCCGACGAGGATAACCTTGCTGATATCTTTTGCCGTTACCTTGGCGTCCGACAATGCCCTTTCTATCGGGCCGCGGCACCTGTCGATGATAGTGGCCACCAGCTCTTCCACTTTCGCCCTGTTGAGCGTCATGGTCAAATGCTTCGGTCCCGTCTGGTCTGCTGTGATGAACGGCAAGTTTATATCGGTCGAGATAGTGCTCGACAGCTCGACCTTCGCCTTTTCGGCCGATTCCCTTACGCGCTGCATCGCCATCTTATCGTTCTTTATGTCTATTCCTGTGTCTTTCTTGAACTCTCTTGCTATGTAATCGACGAGCGCGTTGTCCATGTCTGTCCCGCCGAGCTGCGTATCGCCGCTCGTCGAAATGACCTCGAACGTCGCCGCCTTGTGCTCGTTATCCCATCCCATCTCGAGTATCGTAACGTCGAGCGTGCCGCCGCCGAGGTCGAATACCATTATCTTCTGTTCCTTGCCGGCCTTATCGAGCCCGTAAGCAAGGCACGCCGCTGTCGGCTCATTGATGATCCTGAGGACCTTTAAGCCCGCTATCTCGCCCGCGTCCTTCGTAGCCTGCCTCTGGTTATCGTTAAAATAAGCGGGGCACGTGATGACTACCTCTTCGACCTTGTCGCCGAGGTAGTTCTCCGCGTCCTGTTTTATCTTCTGCAGGATGAACGCCGATATCTGCTGAGGCGTGTAATCCTTACCGTAGATCTTGTACTTGAAGTCGGTCCCCATCTTCCTCTTGGCCGCGTATACCGTGCCCTCGGGGTTGACAGAGGCCTGCCTCCTGGCAGGCTCGCCGACCAGTTTCTGCCCGTCCTTGGTGAACGCGACGAAAGAAGGGAACGCCTTCCCGCTCGCCACGCCCGCGCCTTCCGCCGACGGTATTATCACCGGACGGCCCGCCTCCATGTAAGCTGCTGCTGAATTTGATGTCCCTAGATCTATTCCTATGACTTTTGCCATTGTCTTCCTCCTTGTTATGCTGAGTCCAGTTATAAGTTGTAAGTTTTAAGCTATAAGTAATAAGAAAAATTTAATAATATTTTTTACTTATACCTTACAACTTACGACTTACAACTTATCATTTAACTCTGTTTTCTTCTTCACAATCCTCACTGCCGCCGGCCTGAACAGCTTGCCGTTATACATATATCCCGGCTTCAGCTCGGCCACAATAGTGTCTTCTTCCTTACCGTCGCAATCTTCCGTCTCGATCGGCTCGTGCATATGCGGATCGAACTTCCCGCCCACGGTCTTTATGCGCTCCAGCCCGATGTCCTTTAAGAATCCCTGCATCTGGGCCTGGATCATGTCCACGCCTCCCTGGACGGCCTTGAAATCCTTGGCCTCCTTAATATGTTTTTCCGCTATCTCCAGGTTATCGATGATCGGCAAGAGTTCGAGAATGAAGCCTTCGTTGGCGTATTTCAGGCAATCCAACTTCTCCTTCTCCATCCTCCTCCTGGCGTTATCGAATTCTGCCTGGAGCCTTAAATATTTATCCTGCATGGCGTCCGCTTCGGCGGCCTTCGATTTAAGCGTTTCGTATTCGGCCTTTGGGACAGGCATTATCTCATCGCCGGCCTTATCGTTCTTAGCCTTGTCGTTATTATTCTTCAGGTCTTTGTCATGCGTTCCCATTACGCCTCCAGCTCGCTAAGTAATTCCGTGACCGTATCCGCCAGAAATTCCACTGTAGGTATTACCTTTTCGTAAGCCATCCTCTTCGGCCCGATAACGCCGACCCTTCCCGTGACCTTGCCCTTCATCTTATAGCCCCGGCTTACAATGCTGCATTCGCTCAATCGCGTCGACCGGTTCTCTTTACCTATATGTATGGTAAGCCGCTCGTCGTTCAATTCGTCGCCCAGCAGGTTCAATATATCCCTCTTCTCCTCCAGGCACTTAAGTATGATATAGAGTTTCTTCAGGTCTTTAAATTCGGGCTGTTCTATTATGTGGCTCGCGCCGTCCATGTAGAGTTTGTCGTATTGGGAGAAGATCGTAAGCCCGACGTAATTGGTAAGTCCGGAGATGAGGTGGCACGTCTTCTCCATGACGTCTTCCAGCGACCGCATGGCCTGGTCGTACTGTTCATTTATGGCCCTGACCATATGCTCGTTCAGATTCTTCACCCTCATTATGGAGTCTATATAATACCTGTATCCTTTGTCTGTAGGGATCCTGCCGGCGGATGTATGCGGATGCATGATAAAACCCATATCTTCGAGATCGGCCATACAATTGCGGATGGTGGCGCTGGATAAACCCAGTTTCCTCGAGACAAATCTCGATCCTACAGGCTCAGCCGTATCCACATAATGGGCCACGATTATAGCCAGGACTTCTTCCTGTCTCTTTTTGGAATCCTTGAGCATGAGGGTTCCCCTCTATTATGAAAGGCCCGCCAAAGGCGGACCACGTCGAACCATTAGCACTCTATCGATGTGAGTGCTAATGTCTTAGTTTATCATAAACGTATATAAAGTCAAGATTATTTTGGAAGGTTTTCCAGCAGCTCTTTTACCCTCAGGGGGACCTCCGCCTCTACATATACCTTATCGTCCTCATACTCCTTTTTGAGTATAAGGCCGTTCTCATAGATAAGGTTCAATGTCCTGGCGTCCGAGGCGCTCAGGGTGATCTTCACTATAGATGTGAGAGAACTGATGTGGGGCATTATGCGGCTTATAAGGGGGCCGAACCCTTCTCTTTTGACGGCCGATATCTCGACAGCGTCTTCAAAATAACTCTTCATCCGGTTCCTGACGGCGTCCTCAACCTTATCGATCTTGTTCAGGACGGTAATGATAGGCTTGTCTTTCGCCCCTATCTCTTCCAGCACCTTGTAGACGGCATCGGACTGCTCTTTCGCCTTGGGGTGGCTTATATCGATGATATGCAAAAGCAGGTCCGCTTCCACGACCTCCTCCAGGGTGGCCTTAAATGCCTCTATCAGATGGTGCGGGAGCCGGTCGAGAAAACCGACGGTATCTATAAATAGCGCCTTTTGATGATTTGGAAGGATGAACTTCCTTATCGTGGGATCGAGCGTCGAAAAGAGCTTGTCCTGGACGATCACGTCGGAGGACGTAAGGGCGTTCAGGAGCGTCGACTTGCCTACGTTAGTATAGCCTATTATCGCTATGGTGAGCATAGAGAACCTGCTTCTCTTCTTCCTCATCATGGCCCGTCTCTGGTTCAGGTCTTTAAGCTCTCTCTTCAATTTGAATATCCTGTCCCTTATCCTGCGCCTGTCCACTTCCAGCTTCGTTTCGCCGGGGCCGCTCGTCCCTATACCGCCTCCCAACCGGGACATCGATACCCCTTTACCTGTGAGGCGCGGCAGGATATACATGAGCTGCGCCAGTTCGACCTGGAGTTTGCCTTCGTTCGAATGCGCCCTGCGGGCGAATATGTCGAGTATGAGCTGCGTCCTGTCTATGACTTTGGCGTTGATCGTCTCCTCGAGGTTCTTCTGCTGGGTCCCCGAGAGGTCGTTATTGAATATCACTATCTTTACGCGCTCACCGGCGCAAAGGTCGGCCATCTCCTCTGCCTTGCCTGAGCCGATGTAAAATGCCGGATCGGGCTCGTGGCGCCTGACTATCTCTTCGCGGACTACTTTCGCGCCTGCGGAAGAGGCAAGCTCTTTCAGCTCGGACGAACGTTCCGCTGCCGTCCACTCTTCCCTTTTCCCGAAATCGACTGTGATGAGAAGCGCGTTTTCCATGGCCTATCTTTCCGATCGGTTGATCATATTTTTGATGATCTTATCTTCTTTGATCCTGCTCACATCAAACCATTCTATCCTCGGATCGGCCCGGAACCATGTAAACTGCCGCTTCGCGAAATGCCTCGTATTCACCTTGACCAGCTCTTTCGCCTCTTCAAGGCCGTATTCTCCGTCGAGATACCCGCATACCTCCTTAAAACCGAGAACGGCCTTTGCCGTCTTCGACAATCTCTTCTTCCTCAACCGCTTCACCTCGGCAACTGCGCCGTCGGCGAACATCCTGTCCACCCTAGAGTTTATATTGGTATATATCCTTTCTCTCGGCGCCGTCAGGGCGAATATCTTTATATCGTAACGAGCGGCCAGGCCTTTTGTCCGCGCTTTCAGCTCCGTCATCGTCTTTCCTGTAGAGTGATGTACTTCAAGCGCCCTTATTATACGCCTCGCGTCATTCGGGTGGATCCCGGCCGCGGCCTCAGGGTCGATCTTCGACAACTTTTTATGCAATCTCCCGCTGCCGTGCGCGGCGATGAACCTTTGCATCGAGCTCCTGAACTTGACGTCCGCCGGAGGGGACGGGAAGAGCCCGTCTATCAGAGCCCTGACATACAATCCGCTGCCGCCTACTATCACAGGGATTTTCTTGCGTTTCAGGATGGAGGCGGCTTTAGCGGAGGCGGCCTTGCAAAAAGACGCGACGCTGTACTCTTTCCCCGGATCAATAACACCTACGAGGTGGTGTTTCACCCCGCCTTTTTCGGAAGGTCCCGGGGACTGGCTCAATATCCGCATCCCTTTATAGACCTGCATCGAATCGGCGGAGATCACTTCGCCTTTGATGCGCCCGGCAAGCTTTACCGATAGGGCAGTCTTGCCTATTGCCGTCGGGCCGACTATGAATAGGAGGACGCCCCGGCCCATCATCTTTATTGGCATGTATTGTAGTCGCAGATACTCGTATTGTAACCGTTTCTCTTCAATTTGGACGCCGCGGAAGCGGCCTCGTCCTTTGAGGAATATCCTCCGACCTTTACCCTGTAAAGACCGTCTCCGGAACCGGAAGAAGCCTCGACGCGCGCGTCATAGCCCTGGTCGGAAAGTTTCTGTCTGAACTTTTCGGCGTTCCGCTTATTCTTGAAGGAACCTGTCTGGATTGAAAAACGCCGAGCGCTTCCGGCGGGCTGATATTCCGCTCTTTTAACCACGGAGGCGGCCGGAGCAGCGCCTCTCGTCTCAAAGCCTAGCGGCGACAACCTCCCGGCCTTATTGTAATACTCGTCTGCCTTATCGCCGGAGCCGGCCTTCCTGTAACAATCCGCGATCCTGTAATAGATGACGGATATATTCTTATCGTCGGGAAATTTATTTACAGCGTCATTGTAAGAGACCAGGGCCTTGTCGGTCCTGCCTTCGAGAAAGTATGAATCGCCTATGCCCGTATAAGCGTCGAGCAGCCTGCCGCTCCGGCGGTATTTGGATATTATACGCTCGAAACTCTGCCGCGCGTCGTTGAACCGGGAAAGCTTAAGCTCGCTTAAGCCCTTTATATAATATACCTCGTCCCTTTTCCTGCTTCTGGCATCGATGAGGGAATCGGCCTCCCGGACGGCATCATCATACTTTTCCTCGAGTAATAACCTTTGAGCGCGGGCTATATCGGCTTCGGCGTAGGAAAAGCAAAAGAAAAAAGTTAAAAGGAAAAAGCTAAATATAAAAGTTAAAAGTATGGTGATCTTAAATTTATGCATCCTTACACTCTCCTCCCTTTAAGCGCATGCGGCGTGGCGGATCCTATTTTTACATTAACGAGGCTGCCTATGCAGTCTTTATCGCCGTCAAAGAGCGTTATCCTGTTCGTCCTCGTCCTGCCCGTGATCAACGACTTGTCTTTCGCGTGGAAAGTGTCGCTCAGCGCCTCTACAGTCGCGCCCACCAGGCTCTTGTTATATTCTTCCGATATCTTACACTGCAGATCAAGTATCTTCTGAAGCCTCCGCTGCTTCACATCAGCAGGGACATCGTCTTTTAACCGCGCCGACTTTGCGGGCGGGCGCGGCGAATATTTGAACATGAACGCGCTCTCGAACCGCACCGTCTCCATCATCTCTACCGTCTTTTTAAAATCGGCTTCGCGCTCAGACGGAAATCCGACTATCACATCGGTCGTAATAGAGCCGCCGTGTACGATCTTACGGTAGGACTCGGACAATTTTAAGTAATGCGCAGCATTATACCCCCGGTTCATCAGCTTTAATATCCTGTCCGACCCCGATTGCAGCGGCAAGTGCAGGTGTTCGCAGACCTTTTCCAGGTCTCTCATCGCCTCGAAGAGCTCCGTCGACGCGTCTTTCGGGTGGCTCGTCATAAATCGGATGCGTTCGATGCCTTTGATTTTATTAAGTGCCTCTAAAAGTCTAACAAAGTCATTGGCCCTATTCGAAGTCGTAAGTTTTAAGTTGTAAGTTTTAAGCTTAAAAGAATTAACATTCTGTCCCAACAGAGTTATTTCTTTAAATCCACGGGCAGCTAAGTCCTTTACCTCTTTTATTATATCCTTGGCGTCCCTGGAACGCTCGGCGCCCCGCACATACGGCACGATACAATAAGAACAGAAATTATTACAGCCTTCACCTATGGACACAAACGCCTTAAAACCGCCCTCGCGATACTCCGGAAATTTCTCCGGCCTAAGTTCATTGACTTGTCGGCCGCGATAATGGGGCACCGGTTCTTTACAACGTCCTTTATCAGCCTCGGCAGGTCAACCTCATTGCCCGGCCCGCATACCAGATCGACCAGAGGGATCTTTCGCAGGATGTTATCCTTGTGCTCCTGCGCCGTACAGCCCATCAGACCTATCACAATCTCCGGTTTTCTCTTCTTAAGCTTCTTCAGGTCGGAGATGTTGCTGAAGAGCCTGTCCTCGGCATGCTGCCTCACTGAGCATGAATTGAACAGGATGACATCCGCGTCCTCTGCAGAGCCGGCTCGCTTATATCCATCATCGAGCATCAGCCCCATAACGAACTCCGAATCGCGTATATTCATCTGGCATCCGAAGGTGCGCAAAAGTATACGCTTTCCATGACCCTGCTTGTCCTCGGATTTGCCTGTATTGTCGTCGTTTCGCTCTTTTTCTGCCATTTTAACCCCTCTTCATAACACATTTTCCAAGGTTCGTTAATCTCGACCTTGACGATCTCTTTGTTTTGAATGTATATGCCCTTAAAGATAATCCTCATGAATGTTTTGATGAGGTAATCCATTTTCTCGCTGTTTGGATTGCTCCGTAGGCAAAGCAAGAAGTCCTGCGTTGCCTTGACCAGATTCACCGCATTGCGCTTCTCGAGAATCTTGATCTGGATCGACTTCACATCCTGCCGGAGCTTCTTCTCCTCATTTCTCAAAAGCTCGGCCCGATCCTTGTAGATATCAATATTGATCTTGTCCTCCGAAAAAACCTCATAAAGCCCCTTTTGCTTCTCGAGATTTCTGGCGAGATCCTTTTCCTTGCCTTCCAACTCTTCAATGATCTTATGCTCCGGCTCGGTCGCGCTTAACTTAATGACATCGCTCAATTCTTCGATGACATGAAGGTTCTTGCTGATGGTATCAATAATATTCCAGACCTGCTTAGTGAGAACATCCGCGCGAACAGCCTTATTCGAGCAGTTGACATACGATACACCCAACGCCGAACACGCATACCACGGCCTTCTCATTTTGGTGCGGTGATTGCATGTAATCATCAACCCGCGGTAATTGCGGCCGCATTCGTTACATTTAACCACACCGGACAAGTGATACACATTATTCCGGAAACGGACAACCGCATTCGTCCGGTTACGCGCCAAAAGTTTCTGCGCGGCGTCGTGCATCTCTTGCGTGATGATAGGCTCGTGGGCATTCGGAACTTCGATCACCTTTGACGGATCATTATTGACGTAGCAGTAACCCTTGCCCTCGCCATTCTTCGTCTTGCGCTTCTTATCGTAATGCCGCCGGTTCCAAGTGATCGTACCCAAGTAAACCTTGCTATGCAAAATGTCTGAAATAAATTTGCCGTAAAACCTTCCGCCCTGTCTTGCCGAAACACCAAGATGATAATAATGCCCGGCGATCTGCGCGGTGCTCTTGCCCCCTAAATATTGATCATAAATATCCCTGACAATCTTTGCCTCTTCCGGATGAATCTCGAGCTTCTTGGTTTCTTTATTGTGGCGATAGCCATACGGAGCAAAGCGAGCACCTTGCCAGTGGCCTCGTTTAACACCCATGACCATCCCCGGGAATACACGCTCAACCAAACGATTGCGTTCAAACTCCGCGCAAGAGCCCAGCATTTGAATCGCCATTTTACCGGCGCTGGACGTCGTATCAAACGGCTCAGTCGCTGATTTATACCCTATACCGAGATTTTCAAACTCCTCGAGTAGTCCCAACAGGTCCTTAAGCCGACGGCTCAAGCGATCCTGTTTATACACCAAGACCAGATCGAACATCTTATTGCGTGCATCAAAAATAAGTTTCTTGAGCGCTGGCCTGTCCATATTCCCGCCGGAAAAACCATCATCCATGTAAACATCTCTTCCGGAAAGACTGCAAACAACATCCCAGCCGAAGTTCTTCGCGTACTGCAAAAGATAATTCCTCTGCACCTCCAGCGAAAATCCTTCTCGCGCCTGATCCTCTGTGCTGACTCTCGTGTATAAAGCTACCTTCATCGCTTCCTCTGTCATGCCCGCCCCGCATGTCATCCCCGCGAAAGCGGGGATCCATTACGTCGCTATTTCACTATACAAATCTTTCCACTCCGGATTGCTCTTCTCAATCAATTCAATCTTCCACTGGCGATTCCACTTCTTCATCTGCTTCTCTCTGGTTATCGCGCTCTCGACGTCGTTAGTCTCTTCAAAAAATACCAACTGCTTGACGTTATATTTTTTCGTGAAGCCTTCCACCAATCCCTGTTTATGCTCATAGACTCTTCTGACCAAATCATTCGTAACGCCGATGTAAAGCGTCCCGTTCTTTTTGCTTGCCAATATATAAACGTAATACGATTTCATGCTCTTTCTGGATTCCCGCTTGCGCGGGAATGACAATATTAATCTTTTATCGTCTCACGCCATTCTTTAATCTTGGCGATGCACTCGTCCGTAAACACCGGCCAGTCCTTGTAATCGCGCTTGGGCTTGACCCAACCCTTGCGGATCCAATTGATCATGGTCTGCCGGTGCACTCCCAGCACTTTTGCCGTCTCTGTCATGGTGTAAGTTTTCATCCCGTTAGAGGCAGGTTGCCGAAGGCGACCGACAGACGCCTCTGGCGTCTTGCCTCTAACGGGATTCATATTTGAGTTACCCTTTTCCATGATTATCCTATCCTTATATTGACATTAGTTTTATTGCCACGATTGGGCTTCAGTATACCGTATTATACAACCCTATACAAGCGGTTTCTAAATGAGGCCACAACTTATGGAACGAAGTGACATAAGTTGTCTGGCCGA
>Ga0265297_10007085_pt1 | contig 15759 bp, 11 predicted proteins | sample Munlanlwell13791_FD_192502 | JGI IMG/M metagenome (GOLD analysis project Ga0265297, IMG submission 192502) | Leachate microbial communities from a municipal landfill in Southern Ontario, Canada - Leachate well 137-91 | ecosystem: Engineered > Solid waste > Landfill > Unclassified | place... | reverse complement strand
TATGATTGTGCCGGGAGGCTTTCCGGTTTTGATCATTTCCGTAAAAACTAACTTCGCAGAAAGATTGGAAATCTCGGCTTTCTCCACAAATGAAATTAATTCTACCAAATTTTCCGGAGAAATATTTAAATCGGATATTTCTGGCCTGCTCTGGCTTGTGGCAGCAAATGCCGGGCCAACCAGCCAATTTACAATGGGTTTCTTATCCGGTTTCGGATATGCCTTAAAACACTTTTCAGCATAATCAGCATTCCTTTGGGAAAAAACCAATATCTTTGCATCATATTCTGATAATCCGTAATCCTTCATAAAGCGCAGCATTTTCTCTCCAGGCAATTCCGGAATACCTTTTCTTATCTCTTCGATCTTGTTACGTTCAATTATAAACGGCGGTAAGTCCGGCTCGGGAAAATAACGGTAATCCTGCGCCTCCTCTTTGGTGCGCATAGGCATTGTCTTTAATTCCCTGGCGTCCCATAACCTTGTCTCCTGGATAATATTTTTCCCTTCATCCAGCAATTCTGCCTGGCGTTCTATCTCAAAGTCCAGGGCATCTTTTACCGCCTTAAAAGAATTCATATTTTTAAGCTCTATTTTTGTCCCCAGTTTATCTCCCTTTTTTCTTAATGAAATATTGGCATCGCAGCGTAACGACCCTTTTTCCATATCGCAATCAGAAACATCAAGATATTCAATGACGCTCTTTAGGGTTACCAGATACTCGTGGGCCTCCTGCGCAGAATTCATCTCTGGTTCGCTCACTATTTCTAATAACGGTATTCCGGCGCGGTTAAAATCTACCAGGCTTACTTCATCCCGGTGTATAAGTTTGCCTGCGTCTTCTTCTATGTGCACTCTAATGATTCCTATGCGCTTAATCTCCCCCTGCTGATTAATCTCTAAGAAGCCGTCTCTGGATAATGGTAAGTCAAATTGAGAAATTTGATAATCCTTGGGCAAATCAGGATAAAAATAATTTTTACGGTCAAATTTCGTATACTCCTGCACTTTACAGTTTAAGGCAAGCGCAACCTTAATGGCGTAATCTAAAGCCACCCTATTAAAAACCGGCAAAGAACCCGGGAACCCTAAGCAGACCGGGCAGACCTGGGAATTCGGCTCTTTTCCGAATTCTGTGGAACAACCGCAGAACGCCTTGGTCCTGGTTTTGAGATGTAAATGTACCTCTAACCCGATAACTACTTCGTAATTCATATCTTCGGCTTCATCTTATGCCACGCTGTCCTTTGTTCATACGCATGCGCGACCTTAAAAAGTATCTCTTCATTAAACGGCTTAGCCAAAATCTGCAAACCTACCGGCAAGCCTGCTTTAGTAAAACCGCAGGGGACGGATATTGCCGGAATCCCTGCTAAATTGCTTGATATAGTGTAGATATCGGAAAGATACATTTTTAAGGGGTCTTCCATTCTTTCGCCGATTTTGAATGCAGGCGTAGGAGACGTAGGCGTTATTATGCAGTCAAAATCTTTAAAAACCTTGTCAAAATCCTCTTGTATAAGCGTGCGTACTTTCAAAGCACGCAAATAATATGCATCATAATAACCGTGAGATAAAGCAAATGTACCTAAAATAATCCTTCTCTTTGCCTCTTCGCCAAAGCCTCCCTCGCGCGTTTTTTTGTACATCTCTATTAAATTAGCCCGCGTGGACTCATTAGCTCTAAAGCCATACTGGACGCCATCAAATCTGGCTAAATTAGAACTGGCTTCGGCAGTGGCAATAATATAATATACCGGCACTGCGTATTCAGTATGAGGCAGAGAAATTTCCTCTGATTGAACTCCCTGTTTCTTTAATTCCTGTATGGCTTCTTCCAGAATATTCTTTACCTCTTTATCTAAACCTTCAATAAAATACTCCTTGGGAATTCCAACTCTTATTCCTTTGATATCTTTACCCAGAGACTTTGTATAATCAGGAACAGGTGTATTTACAGATGTGGAATCAAAAGGGTCGTATCCTGAAATAACATTCATTAATAAGGCGCTGTCAGTCACATCCTTTGTAATCGGCCCTATCTGGTCAAGGCTGGAAGCAAAAGCAATCAATCCATACCGGGAAACCCTGCCGTATGTAGGCTTTAATCCTACTACTGAACAAAACGAAGCCGGCTGCCGGATTGAACCCCCCGTATCTGACCCAAGAGCTAAAATTGCCTCATCAGCTGCTACGGCTGCCGCAGAGCCTCCGGATGAACCTCCTGGCACGCAATCAAGATTCCACGGATTATGCGTAGGCCCGAAATATGAATTTTCAGTAGAAGAACCAAAGGCAAATTCATCCATATTTGTTTTTGACTCTAATATTGATGCTCCTGCATCTTTCAATTTTCTAATTACCGTGGCGTCATAGGGCGGCTTAAAACCGGTTAAAATCTTAGAGCAGCATTCGGTATATAAACCATCGGTGCAGATGTTATCTTTGATTGAGACAGGTATGCCTTCTAATGATGAACTTCCGGGCTTTGGAGCTCCTGAATTCTTAAATTCTTTTTGCTTATCAAGCCGGACATAAGCCTTAACTTTAGAATCAATTCCTTTGATTCTTGTTTCCAGAGAAGCTGCAATCCTGTCGCAAGCAACCTCTTTGGTCTTTAGTAAATCAATAAGCTCGTGAGCAGTTAAAGTATTTAATTCCATTTTGCTAATAGTTTATTCAATGATTTTCGGCACCACAAAAAAACTTCCTTCTTTGGCAGGTGCGTTTAGAAGCGCCTTTTGTACCGGTAAAGATTCTCTTGGAAGATCATCCCTCAATACGTTATTAATAGGCAGGGCGTGGCTCATTGGAAGGACGTCCTTTATATTTAGCCCGCTTAATTTATCGATAAATTCCACTATACCCTGAAGCTGCCGCGACAATTTCTCTAACTCTTTTGGCTCTAGCTCGATACGCGCCAGGTGCGTAACATATTCAACTGTTTCTTTGGTAATTGCCATAACCTCTCCCTATTTAAAAAGTTATAATAACATCCTTTACCCGAAAAGTCAAACATAATCAAGTCTTAGGGACGGTTCTGATAAAACATAACAGATTATCAGAACCGTCCCTATCTTTTTAAATTTCTATGGACAAAATCAGGAAAATATGTAGAATAAGTGGTTAATATAAAGGATAGGCAGGGAAATGAAAGAAATAAAAGGTAAAAAACCGAAGTATTGTCTGGACGCAAACGGCGAGTTTGTCATTGAGAATTATAACTTTGCCAAGCCATTTGCCAACTTCTTTCCCGGTATCGCAGGTAAATACGGGATACCCATGTGGGTATTTTATGTCAACCGCGCTCAAGCTATATCGAGCTTTGGCACCAGAGACAAAGACCACGCCATACTTGAATTCTTCCCGGCAAACAAAGCATGGCAGCTGACCCCTTCCCAGGGCTTCCGCACTTTTATTAAGGTCGGCTCCCGGGAAAATAACGAATTCTATGAACCCTTCCGTAATGATTTAACAAATTTAGGCTTTGAAACAAGCAACAAGATGTCTATCAGCTCCTATGGTTTAAAGCTCCAAGAGGATAACTTATCCCTTGGCCTTAAGATAAAGGTTGAATATTTTAATATCCCGCAGGATTCCTACGCAGGCCTGGTAAGAATAGTCAGCGTAAGAAATACCTCTAAAGTTACAAGGAAAATTCAAGTCTTAGACGGCCTGCCCCAGATTATCCCCTTTGGTACGAGCAATCTCTTCCTGAAGAAGCTCGGCCGTACTATTGAAGCCTGGATGAATGTTGAAAATATGGACAAGGGGGTTCCTTTCTATAAATTGGCTGTTGACCCTACGGACAGGCCGGAGGTTATTCATATAAACGAAGGCAATTTCTACCTTAGTTTTTATCATGAAGGCAAAAAAACTAAAATTATAAAACCGATTATCGACCCCCAGCATATCTTTGGCGCGGCTAATGACTTCTTGGTACCCTATGAATTTTTAGCAAATGCGAACTTTGGGGTTACAAAAAATGAAACCGTCCAGAGTAAAACGCCTTGCGGATTCTCTCTTGTTGACTTGAAATTAAGTGCTCAGGAAGAAAAAACATTTTATACTGTAATAGGTTATATGAGAACTCAAGAAATACTGAATTCTTCCATCAAAAAGATTACCTCACCCGGATACATCCTGCAAAAAAAAGAAGAAAATAAAAGGACCATTGAAGAATTGCAGTCAGACATAGAGACCCGCAGTAATTCAAGGGAATTTGACCTTTATGCCAAACAGACATATTTAGACAACATCATCCGCGGCGGCTGGCCTGCTATCTTCTCGCGCGGCAGGGAGCAATCAACGGATAAAAAACAAGTGTTCTATCTATATGCCAGAAAACACGGGGACCTGGAAAGGGATTATAATAAATTTTATATTCAGCCCTCTTATTTCTCACAAGGCAACGGCAACTACCGCGATATGAACCAGAATCGAAGGCTGGATGTCTGGTTTAACCCTGACATAGAAGACGAAAATATAATTTATTTCTTTAACCTCATCCAGGCAGACGGCTTTAATCCCCTTGTAGTAAAAGGCGCGAACTTCCTGCTTAAAAATATAACGGAATTCAGAAACGAGCTGAAGAAGTTAACCAGCGAAGAATATATCCGGGAAATTATTTCATTTCTGGATAACAGGCCTTTTACTCCCGGAGAGGTAATTCTTTTCTTGCAAGACAAGAAAATAAAACTAAAAACCTCGCCTGATGAATTCCTTAATCTACTGATTCGTTCTTCTCTAAAAATCCAGGAAGCCGAACACGGGGAAGGATTTTGGACAGATCACTGGACGTATGCATTAGACCTCCTGGAAAGTTTCTTGGGGATTTATCCGGAAAAGTTGAAAGAAATCATTTTTGAGGAAAAGAAATTCACCTTTTTCGATAATACTGAAATCGTAAAACCGCGCTCAGAAAAATACCTGCTTGACCAGGGAAAAGTAAAGCAGCTGCACTCAGTTAAGCCGGATAATCACAAAAGAGAGTTGATTAAAAAAAGAGCGCATCAGCCGCATCTTGTCAGGATGCAAAATGGAGAAGGAGAAATCTATCAAACCTGCCTCATCAACAAACTGCTCTGCCTGCTAGTAAATAAATTATCTTCGCTTGACCCCTTTGGCACAGGTATCGAGATGGAGGCTGATAAACCAAACTGGTTTGACGCGTTAAACGGCCTGCCCGCGCTTCTTGGCTCCTCAAGCTGTGAAACCTTTGAGCTAAAGAGGCTGATTAAATTTATAAAACACTGCCTCCAGCTGGCCAAGGTAGAAAAAATTTACGTTACCGAAGAAATTTACGGCTTCCTTACCAGCCTGGATACACTTATTGACTCATATTCCGGTGACAATTCTGGCGACAGGGATTATCAGTATTGGGATAGAAGCCATAACCTTAAAGAAGATTATCGTAATAAGACAAGGTACGGCGTTTCCGGGAAAGAACTGGAACTGCAGGCCCTTACCTTAATTGCCATCCTGAACAATGCCTTAAAAAAGATTGAAAGAGGGCTTGCAAAGGCATTTGATACTAAAAGAGGAGTTTATTATTCCTATTTTATAAATGAAGTTAAAGAGCATGAAATTATCAAAGAGCATTTTGTAATGCCTAAAAAATTCGCACTCAAGAAACTCCCCTTATTTTTAGAAGGCCAAATGCACGCCCTTCGCTTAAGCGAAAACCCAAAGGAAGCCGGTTCACTTTATAAGGGGACTAAACTAAGCGGCCTTTACGATAAAAATCTTAAAAGCTACAAGGTAACTGCTGCATTGGCTGGCGAACCACTTGAAATCGGAAGATGCCGGGTATTTACCCCGGGGTGGCTGGAAAATGAATCTATATGGCTGCACATGGAGTATAAGTATCTCTTGGAAGTCCTAAAAAGCGGTTTATACGAAGAATTTTACCAGGACTTTAAAAATGCGCTGGTTCCTTTTCAAGACCCGCAAAAATACGGCCGCAGCATCCTGGAGAACTCTTCTTTTATGGTCAGCAGCGCCTTTCCCGATAAAAAATTACACGGAAACGGCTTTGTGGCGCGGCTCTCCGGCTCAACCGCAGAATTTCTACAGATGTGGTTAATTATGAATTCCGGGAAAACACCGTTTTTCCTGAATGAACGAAATGAGCTAAACCTGCGCCTGCAGCCGCTTCTTGCAGGCTGGCTATTTGACAGGCAAGGAAATTACAGCTTTAATTTCCTGGGGCGGGTTTATGTAGTTTATCACAATCCTAAAAGAAAGAATACCTTTGGCAGTAATTCTGTGAAACCCAAAAAGATAATCTTTAATGACGCCAAGGGAAACCCGATAGAAATCCCTTCCGGTATTATCCCCTCGCCTTTTGCCGAACAGATTCGTTCACGCAAGATTAAACGTATTGATTTATATTTTGATTAATCAACGACAATCCCGCAATTTTCATTGAGTGAGAATAAATTTTTAAAAAATCTTGGTAAATAAAGGTGCGGGATAAGTTCGACCATGCAACTTATGTTCGCTTCGCTCCATAAGTTGTGGTCTCACTTAGAATTTTCTGCGGTAATATAAACGAAAGATATGCTGCGTATCGATGGTTCTGAGGCTTCCTCCGAAAGGATCCCATCCCACTGTAAGCACCCCGCCCATATACGGGTCCCTGCTTGCTTCGCCGTATTGAAAGGTCAAATCTTCGTCTTCTGATCTGCGGTAAGTAAATTCAGTAAACCAATTATGGTGGCCTGAGACCTTATTTATATTCTGCACAATGCTATCCAGGTCCTGCCAGCGGGAATAGGTGTATTTAAAGAAAAAACTGAGTTTGGGCATAGGTGTGTATGCAAGCTCAAAGCCAATATGGTTCATATTATCATCCACCTGGCCTGCTTTTTCATAAGGGTTACGGGTATAATCCAAATAAAAATCCAATTTCTCCATTGGGCTAAACTTAAGTCCGGTTTTAAAGATATTGTAATAAGGATAGGGAGGCCTCGGGAAATGCTCTTGGTCTGTAAGCCAATTGCGCACATCCCTGTAAGCACTATCGCCCTCATAAGTAAGGTATGAACGGTCTCCTTCTTCTAATATACCGCGGGGAAAGTTATCATAGGCAAGCGAAATATCATTTGTTATCTCCCAGATGCCGCCTAAGGACAACCAATCGAAAAAGGCATATTCCAGGCCCAGGGAACCGGTTCCTATAGAAGGATCTTTTCCGTCTTCAATATATGAATTGTCGTAATATGTCCTGGTGCGCGGGTTGAAAATAAACGGGTCAATTCCGCCTTTGGTCTTAGGCATCTTTTGATAAATACCCAAAGCCTTTGTGGTAAGTTTATCGTTAACTTTAAAGGTAATTTCATCTCTGGTGACGTTCTCCAGAAATTTCCCGTTTGAGGCATGGACATTACGGACATCGAAGAGATTGTTTACTTTTTTATCCCAAAGCAAAGATTCTACGCGCAAACCAAAAGTGCTGCGGCCGATATCAATACCATTTCCCACGCCAAAATTCTTAATATCATCCCAGGTCAATAACTGGCCTTCCCCCTGATAATAATATTTCAGGGGCTCCCGGAAATGCAGGTGCCTTGCCCACCATTCATCATCGCGCGTTTCTCCGTAAGAAGAAAGCGAGGCATCAAAAGAATCATCCATGCGCACTGCAAACAGGCGAAACTTAGTAAAAAACGGCTCATCTTTTGCCGGTTGAATTCCAAAATAACCGTTCTCAGTGTCTATGATACTTTGAGCAGGGAACCTGCCTAAAAGAGAAACATGATATGCATGGCCGCGCATCCTGCTCTTAAACTGGGAATTAGTAATATCATATTCTGACTGGGAATATGCTGTTTCAAAATTAGCCTTTATGCCCTCAATAATCTCATAACCTAAATCCGTGCCTATTGTATAATTCCAGGCATCAAGCCTATTATTATCATAGAGGTGATATCCAAAGCGGCCGGTATTGGTAATTCCAAGCAATAAATTATCGGATAAGGACTGTTTAAGGCGCGTCGCAGTCAAGATATTGTCAACCTGAGAGTAATCCTGCCAGAGGTCTTTGGGGGTAGCAATACTTGTTGCTAATGATGTGGCTTCGCTGGGATTAAAATCAAAAGAAAAACCGCGCAAGGCAGTTAAACGCTGGCCTTCGCTATCCCTGGTAAAAAAAGACAGCGTATTATCCCAGTAGCCTTTGGTAAAATCCGGCGTAGCAACTCCGGAATTATAAATTCCATGTGTCCACTTATGTATCCAGGGGCTATCTTCCCACCAGATACGATTATTGGATAACGTTAATGGGTCATCAAAGGTTAAAGACTGGTTCTCATAAGCAATCGGAAAAATCCTAAGCTTAAGATTATCCTGGTTATAATCATACCATAACTCGCGGACCGGTTGAAACTGGCGGTAAATTTTCAGGTCAGGGATATGAAAAACATCGTGAAGCCCGGTTACGGCATCGGAAAATTTGCCATTGATGTCAAAACCCCTGATCATTTCGTTGTAGAGTTTTATCTCTGGCAAAGAAAAGGAATTCCCTAACTGCTGGGTAAATATTGATTCATTTATTACATAACCTGTATTAGACCAGTATTTCAGCTCTATCTCCGCGCTATCGCCAAAATTACTGAAAACCGTAGTCCTGGCGCTTTTGCCGGTAAAACTCCAGGGATCAACCGTGATATTGCTATAAAAAGCAGAGCCCTCTTCTCCTCCGGCATCAAGATTCAGCCTTAACCTGTCGTAAATTCTCGGGTCAAAAGTATTCTCCCTGCGGTCAAGCGCGGCGTTGGAACGCACTCGGAAATTTTTTTCATTTAAATCCCAGTTTGCCCTCTTCCAATAACTATCCTGCGGGGTAAACCCTAAGCGTAATTGAGATTCACCGCTTATTCCTACTCCGGCAAGATTATACTTGGCCTTCTCTGGTTCTTTTTCAACACGTAATTTAGGTTCTTTTTGAGAAAAACTATTTAATGCCTGATTTATGGCAGCGTCGCGGGAAAACATTTCTCTGGGCGCTTCTTTCACCTGTACACGCGCAGGCACCTTTTTTTCTAATATAATATTATCCCTCTGGGCAGTGCCGGCAGACTCTTTTGTAAAAATATTATTGATATATTCCCGGGCAGTCTTATTCTGGGGGTCTAAAAGCAAAACCTTTTTGAATTCCGCCAGGGCATCGTCATACCTGCCAAGACGGTAAAAAGTAATTCCGAATTCGCAAAGATAATCTATGGCTTGACCTTCTGCAAAGACAAAGGTGGGACTAAACAGGCAGGAACAAAGAATGAGAAGTAAAGCTAAAGCCGTTGTTTGAAGTTTCATTTTCTTTATTATAAAATATTTTTTTTTAATGTCAATAAATATTATTGATTAAAAATAAGGTTTTTTATATTGTAACTGTTTGGGGGTATTTGCCTTATGGAGGGGCAGCGAAGGCGGGCAAAGAAAAAGGCTAAAACCAATCAGCCGGTTTTAGCCTTTATAAAATTATTTTTACTTTTTTAGAAAAATTATTCGCTGCGCTTCATCAAATCCTGCGGCGCGCTAGTCAGGTAAATCTTTAAAGAGTGCATAAAAAGGATGAGAAATAACCTGCCATTTGCAACGGCGTAGACACTGCCTTTCATCCTGCAGAAAAATTTTTCTTTCTGCTTTTTTGTATTATGTTCTTTCAATACGTACAGATAGGGTGATGGTTTTTCTAATGCCTCACCCTGGATTTCCTTTACGATACAGGCAAAATGACGGTGGACAATGCTGCGCGTACCCTGCTTATCCACAATTTCAGAGCTGGAAATTATTCTTTTCTTTCTATCGCTTGAGGTTAAGTTTTTAAATAACAGGTCTCTCATACGTCATTTCACCCCCTTAAATTACCTCAATTAAAAAAAGCCGGATTGCCTTAAATAAGATTCCCTCCTATTTTTTCCCGACAATCCGGCTATCCCTTTTCCTCCGTGGCTGGTTTTTCGCCTACCTATGGCGGGGGTCGGGATTCTTTAAACCTTTTACCCCTCATAATACTTTTATAAACCCCTTAAAAAGTTCAGAAAAAAATATACCACTACCACATGTAAAGTATAACATTTAATCGCGTTGGTTTTCAAGGTATGGAGGAATTTATCTGAAAGCGCTTTCGCAAGTGAGACAATAAGTTATGCCTGCCGCCTGCCTGACGGCAGTCAGGGCAGGCAAGGAGATACCACTTACTTGGCTAGCCGACATAACTTATTGTGCGAAGTTATCCCGCCGTAGGCGGGACTCCGGTTATTAGAATAGGCGTGGCTCTTTACCTTGAAATATTCTTTTTATGTTGGATTTGTGGCGGATTAAGGCAAAAATGCAGAGTAAGATACCGGAGAATACCAAAATCTTTGATTGCTTAAAGAGAATGCTATAAACCGGCAAGGCAATGACGGTTAGAATAGAGGCAAAGGAAACTATTCGCGTGAGCGCAAAGACGGCCACCCAGGTCAGGATTAACAGGCCCACAATTAATTTTAAACCGATTATTTTAACTGATAATCCTATTAATACGCCAAAGGTAGTCGCAATGCCTTTGCCGCCTTTAAATCTTAAAAATATAGTCCAATTGTGCCCGCATATACAGGCCAATCCAAGTACGATACGCAGCGTATCCTGCGGCACAGGAATAAACACTACAGCTACAAAGCCTTTAAGAACATCCAGAATCAATACCGCCACACCCCACCCTTTACCCAGGACACGCAAGGCATTGGTTGCGCCTATGTTTCCGGAACCGAATTTACGTATATCTATGCCTTTTAATAAACGGCCGAATATGTAAGCGGTAGGTATAGAACCTAAAAGATAACTAATGACTATTCCTGGAATTATCTGCAGCATACAGAATCTTAAACCCCCTCATAATGTAATCTATCCCCGATATAATTGTGAAAATCACCGCCAGCCACCAAAATACAAATGAAAAATACAGCTGTAGGAGAATAGCTATCACTGCTGACATCTGAAAAGTGGTTGTAAGTTTCCCCCATCTCGTAGGAAAGAGCTCTATATTTTGTTTGACTATATATATCACTGCTACGCCTAAAAGGATGATTACGTCCCGGCTGATGACTATGAAAGTAACCCAAAGCGGAAACTTAAGAGTTAACTTGCTAATCGGCGAGAGAAAGATAAAGGCGCTCATCAATAACAGCTTATCGCCTAATGGGTCTAAAACTAAGCCGGCCTTTGTCTGCTGTTTGGATTTTCTTGCGATATACCCGTCAACGGCATCGGAGATGACTCCCAGTATAAAAATAACCAAAGCAAGAAATCTTAAGAAATCCCTTTCGGGCGAATAATAAATAAGGCTGTAAATGAAAAACGGGACGGTTAATATCCTAAAAGTAGAAATTTTATTTGCAAAGTTCACTTTACTATCCTTATACGCTGAAGCGGCCAGTAAATCAACATTGCCTTGCCTAAAATATTATCCCAGGGCACAAACCCCCAATAACGGCTATCCCTGGAAGAGGCAGAGTTATCCCCTAAAACGAAATAGTTGCCGTCCGGCACGGTAATCTTTTGGCCTTCCCCGGAGAAGATTCCGCGGTTATAATAAAACCTCTGGTTAAAAATAGGGTCTAATAAAGGGTGGTCATTAATATATATTGTGCCGTTTTTAATCTCTACTGTTTCACCCGGCAAGGCAACCAGCCTTTTTATAAAATCCTTTTTATTGTCTTCGGGGTAGATAAAAACAACTACATCTCCCCTTTTAAGCTTTGCAAAAGACGGTAATCTTAAATTTGTAAAAGGGATTTTTGCTCCGTAAATAAACTTATTCACCAGTATCAAATCCCCCTCCAGAATAGTAGTCCGCATAGAACCGGTGGGTATCTTAAACGCCTGGACTATGAAGGTGCGGATAAACATTGCCAGTATTAAAGCTATTAAGATTGATTCTACCCATTCGCGGATTACGGATTTTTTTCTCATATTTTTAAAACCTCCAAAAATGCCTCTTGCGGAATCTCCACCCTCCCGAATTGTTTCAGCCTTTTCTTGCCCTTCTTCTGCCCTTCCCAAAGTTTACGCTTGCGGGTAATATCTCCGCCGTAACATTTGGCAGTGACGTGTTTACCCACAGGCCTTATTTTTTCCGAAGCTAAAATTTGGCTGCCTACAGCCGCCTGAACACTCACCTCAAATAACTGCCGCGGGATTAACTCTTTTAACCGAGAGGCCAGTGCGTGCGCCTTAAAGCTTACCTTATCTTTATGCATCAGAGACGAGAATGCGTCGCAAATCACGCCGTTTAACATAATATCAAGTTTTACCAATTTCGTAGGTATATACCCCTTGAATTCATAATCCAGGGAGCCGTATCCTTTGGTCAGGGATTTCATCCGGTCGTAGAAATCAACGATAATCTCCGAGAGAGGAATATCAAAAATCAATTTTACCCTGTCCTCCCCCAGGTATTCATTGGACTTAAAAATTCCCCTGCGGGATTTAGTAAATTCGCATACGGGGTCTATAGTATCAATGGGTATAATCATCAATAAATTGACATATGGCTCAAAGGCCTCTTCAATATCCTGAGAGGGGGGTAATTTTGCCGGGGTATCAACTTCAACGGTTGCACCGTCCTTATTTTTTATCCTGTAAACCACGTTAGGGACGGTTAAAATTAAATTTAAATCATATTCTCTCTCCAGGCGCTCCTGCACTATCTCCATATGCAGCAGGCCTAAGAATCCGCAGCGAAAACCGCTGCCGAAAGACTGGCTGTTCTCCGGCTCAAAGATAAAAGAGGCATCTGATAGCTTTAATTTATCCATAGCATCGCGAAGGCTGGGAAAATCTCCGGGGTTTACAGGGTATACACCGCAGAAAACCAGGGGCTTTAAGGTACGATACCCGGGCAGGGACTGCGAACACGGATTCTTTATATCCGTTACAGTATCGCCGATAATAATTTCTCTCGGGTCGCGGATATTTGCGGTAAAATATCCTACCTCTCCGCAGGACAAAGAGTCAGCCTTAAAATATTTCAGGTTCTTGAATACGCCTAATTCTTCTATCTTGTAGACTTTTCCCGAATGCATCAATTTTATATTAATTTGAGCCGGCATATTCCCGTCCACCACGCGCACAAAAATCACTACGCCTTTATAGGCATCAAAACGGCAGTCAAAAATCAGCGCCTTTAAAGGATGCGTAGCTTCTCCGGCGGGAGCAGGCACAATCTCTATTATCCTCTCTAATATTTCCTGAACCCCCCTGTTCTCTTTAGCGGAAGCCAGAAGAATCTCTTCCTCCCTGAAGCCTAAGACAGACAAAATTTGCCGTTTCACGCGCGGTATATCAATGCTCGTCAGGTCAATCTTATTTATTACCGGAATTATCGCCAGCTTATTCTGGCGCGCCAGATAGTAATTGGCAACAGTCTGGGCCTCTATCCCCTGGGCAGCATCTATTACCAGGACCGCGCCTTCACAGGCAGCTAATGATTTTGAAACCTCGTAAGTAAAATCCACGTGGCCGGGGGTATCAATAAGATTCAACACGTAATCCTTGCCATTGGCGCTATGATAGGACAATCTTACCATTGACGCCTTAATGGTGATACCGCGCTCTTTCTCCAGGTCCATGTCATCTAATAACTGGTTGCCTTTGTGCCTTTTATCCACAGCGCCGGTCAACTCCAGTATCCTGTCCGCCAAAGTAGATTTACCGTGGTCTATATGGGCGATTATGCTGAAATTACGAATCAGGGATTTATCCATTATCAGAAATTTTTTTTAATACCATATCTACTACTTCCTCAATCTTCATATCTGTCGTATCAATATAAACCGCATCCTCGGCTTTTTTAAGGGGGGCAAATTCCCGTTTTGAATCAATAGTGTCGCGATTGGAAAGGTCTGTTTCAATATCGGCAAAGGTTACTTCCTGGCCGAGCTCTTTTAATTCCTTGAGCCTGCGGTTAACCCGCTCTTTAAAATTTGCGTCTAAGTAGAATTTCTTATCTGCGTCAGGAAAAACTACTGTCCCTATATCCCGGCCGTCTAAAACCGCGCTTCCCTGCTTACCCAATTTTCTCTGCAGCCCAGACATCACTTCTCTTACGCCCCTTATCTTTGCAATAAGGGACACAGACTTTGTTACGAAAGGCTCTCTGATTTGCGCGGTAACATCTTTATTATCCAGGAATACTCTTAACGAGCCGTCAGGATTGTTACGAAGATCAATACGGCTGGACTTGGCTGACTCGATAATCCGGTTTGAATCTTCGGGGCTGATTTTTCCTTCCAGCACCTTCAAGGTTAATGCCCGATACATTGCCCCGGTATCTATATAAAGAAAGCCCAATTTCTGGGCTATCATCCTGGCAATCGTGCTCTTGCCTGCGCCAGCAGGCCCGTCAATAGCAATAATCATCCAATTATTTGCAGGTTTAATCTATCTCTTTTTTGGTTTATCTGTTTTAAGATGCTGTTTAATATCTTCTTGTCTTTTTTAGCTATAACTGATTTTAATTTTGATAAATTATTTTGAAATGACTCTATTGCCCTGATAATATTCTTCCGGTTGCTTAAGAGTATATCTACCCAGATTTCGCTATCGGAACTGGCGAGGCGCGTTGTGTCCCTTAAGCCGGTAGAGGAAAATCTCAAATATTGCTTAGGCACAGAATCAATCAAAGAAAAGGCAACTGCGTGCGGCAGGTGGCTGGTAAGAGCTAAAATCATATCATGTTTTTGGGGAGTGAGCAAAACAACCCTTGCTTCTAAACGCTGCCAGAAAGCCTTTATTTTTGCTAAGGCTTTCGCCCGGGAGTTTCGCGTGGGCGTCAATATGCAAAGAGAGCCCCTGAACATATCCGGGCCTGCATTAATAATGCCTTTTTTTTCTGAACCTGCCAGAGGGTGGCTCCCTATATAATTGGGGAAAAGCTTCCCCAGCTTATTTGAAACCTCTCCCTTCGTGCTTCCAACGTCAATAACTATACAATCTTTTGAGACTATCTTAGAGATTCTTGGCGCCAGGCTCATTATTACGCTCACCGGAGTAGCTAAAACCAATAAATCCGCTCCTTTAATAATCTCTAAAGCCACAGACCCCCTGTCAATGGCGCCTTTATTTTTGGCTAATGCTAAACTCTTCCTGTGGCGGCTTACGCCTATTATCTCATTGGCAAGGTGCTTCTTTTTTATGGCTAAGGCGATAGACCCTCCGATTAAACCGGTACCGACTATCGCGACTTTATTAAATAGGGGCATTTAGATTTCTCTTTGAACAGTCTTAGCTAATATCTTTAATTCCTGCATCAAATTTGAAAAGTTGGCCGGTAATAATGACTGTGCGCCGTCAGACTTGGCGTCCTCCGGATGGCTGTGTACTTCAATAATCAGGCCGTCAGCTCCTGCGGCAACAGCGGCTTTGGAAAGAGGAGAAACCAGCCCCCATTTACCGGCAGCGTGAGACGGGTCAACTATGATAGGCAGGTGAGAAAGCTGTTTGACGGTAGCGATTGCGCTTATATCCAGGGTATTTCGCGTTGAATCCTCAAATGTCCTGATGCCGCGCTCGCACAAAATAACGTTGAAATTGCCGGCTGCTAAAATATATTCCGCAGACATAAGCAGCTCTTTAACGGTGGAAGACATCCCGCGCTTCAATACCACCGGCTTCTTGGCAAGGCCGACCTCTTTCAGGAGGTTAAAATTCTGCATATTGCGCGCGCCAATCTGCAATACATCCACGTAACTTGCCACTAGTTCCAATTCGCGC
>Ga0265297_10007084_pt1 | contig 15761 bp, 19 predicted proteins | sample Munlanlwell13791_FD_192502 | JGI IMG/M metagenome (GOLD analysis project Ga0265297, IMG submission 192502) | Leachate microbial communities from a municipal landfill in Southern Ontario, Canada - Leachate well 137-91 | ecosystem: Engineered > Solid waste > Landfill > Unclassified | place... | reverse complement strand
CGCAAGGGTATTCTTAGGCACATGTCTTTTAGTAAGTAATTCTTGTGCAGTTAAGGATAATTTTTCAAAACGCTCTTTACTTATACAGAGAAGCTTGGTTAATTTCCCCTCACAGGGGAGGGGGTAATGATCTATGGTATCATTCCCACCTAAATCACAATTAAAAATTTACCTTTTATTTTTTTGTGGTATAATGCTTCCCTTATGGATAAAGCAAGTTCTAGAAAATTCGATTTTTTTCTAAAAGGTGATAGTGGGAAAGCGGTTTTGCTTATTCACGGCATTACCGGCACGCCTTCCGAAATGAACTATTTGGGTAAGGCTTTGAACAAGGCCGGTTTTAGCGTGCTTTGTAACGCTTTGCCGAGGCATTGCTCTACTTTAGCCGAATTAAAGAAGGTTACCTGGCAGGAGATTGCCGATTTTTGCTCCAAAGACCTTGAAAATCTAAAAAAAGAACATTCCCAAGTTTTTGTGGGCGGATTATCTATGGGCGCCATTATGTCGGTTCACCTTGCCTATAAGTATCCATCTTCAGTTTCTAAGATTATCGCTTTGGCTCCTACGATCTTTTATGATGGCTGGGCAGTCCCCAAATATAAATTTCTGATGGATTTTTTATGGTATCTGCCTTTCTTCCGCAACTGGTATAATATAAGGGAGAGTTGGCCTTTTGGATTAAAAAACGAGCTTTTAAGGGCAGGCATAGAGAGGTTTTACCGTAACGCTAAAACAATAGGCAATGATGACAAAGCAGCTATTTTCGGCAGCCCGTTTTTCCCGATGAGTTGTCTTTATCAGCACTATCTGCTTACTAAAACGGTTAAGAATGAGTTCTCTAGTGTTAAGGCTCCGATTCTTATTATGCATGCCCAAGAGGATGATATGACTAGCCTTAAAAACGCGCGTTTCGTGTATGGCCATATCGGCTCCTCCGACAAAACTTTGATAATACTCGAAGATAGCTATCATATGATAACTATCGATAAAGAAAAAAATAAAGTAGCGGAAGAAGTAATTAAATTCTTAAACAAACTTAGTTAATAAACCGCATATAACAAAAGTAGAAATTCAAAAGTAAAGAATCAAAACCGTAATCTAAAACCAAAAAGTTTAATGTCAAATGACAAGATTCAAAATCCAAAATAAATCCAAAATCAAAATGACAAATATCAAGTCAAGGATTTTGACATTTGTGTTTTGTGCTTTGGTATTATTTTGTGCTTTGGATTTTGACATTTGTCATTCTCAATTTGGCATTTGTCATTTGTGCTTATTTTGAATTTTGAGCTTTGGCCTTTGACATTAGCAGCTTTGCTTTTTAACTTTTAGTTTACCTCTTGTATTTTATTAGTTTTTTAAAATATGGACTATGACGCGATTATAATCGGCGCAGGAGTTGCCGGCCTGGCTTCTGCGGTTAAACTTTCCTCTAAGGGCAAAAAAATCCTCTTAATCGAGAAATTACCTGTTCCCGGCGGTTTTGTCACTACCTTTAGCCGCAAAGGCTTTGTTTTTGAGAGCGCTTTGCATTGTGTCGATGGCCTGCAAGAGAAAGGAGAGGTAAGGAAGATTCTCGGGGAATACGGCATCGACAAGAAAGTAGATTTTATTGATCTGGCTGATTTCAGCCGGGTTATTTATCCGGAGTACGACTTTACCTCTAACTTTAAACGGGATGAATTTGTCGCTTATTTAAAAAAAGAATTTTCTCCGGAAGAAGCCGGTATTGATAAACTTTTTCTGGCTATTGATAAATTTTACCATCAAGTTGATTGGTATAAACGTTCTAATTTACCGTTACCCTTGAAACTTATTTGCGCTTCTTTTATGTGTCCGATGATTATCAGGACTTCGATGATCACCTTTGAAGAATTTTTGAATGAGTTTGTAAAGGATATAAAACTAAAAGGTATTATCACGAATATCTGGAATTTTGTCGGCCTTCCTCCGGCAAGAATATCGGCTTTTTATTTTCTGGTAGTTTTTACCGGTTACCATTATGTCCCGACAGCTTACATTAGGGGAAGCTCGAGCGCGCTTTTTAAGGCAATAGTTGAAAAAATTAAAGAAAATGGTTCGGAAGTGAAATTCAATACTCAGGTTTCCAGAATAGTTACTGAAGGCGGTAAGACGGTTAAGGCGGTAGTTACTGATAAGGGAGAGGTATTTACGGCTAAGTCGATAATCAGCAATGCTAATCCTCTGGATACCTTTGATAAGCTTATTGATAATTCAACGGTTAAAGAAGCGTATCGCAAAAAGTTTTCGGGTTTGGAAAAGTCAATTTCCGCTTTTCAGATTTATTTAGGGTTAAAGACTACGGCTAAAAATTTAGGTATGAGCCATTATATGTATTCGATAAATATCAGCTATGATCATGAAGAAGATCTGCGGAGTTGTTTCAGCGCGGACTATGAACAGCGCGCTTTTGCTTTGGTTGATCATTCTCGGCTTGATCCGAATCTGGCCCCTGTCGGAAAAGGAACGCTTTTAATTATGGTTTTAGATTCTTATACTAATTGGAAGGATCTCTCACCGCAGGATTACAAGGCTAAAAAAGAACAGGTTGCCCGGAAGTTGATTGAACGCTGTGAAAAGTATCTTCCCGGATTATCCGCTAATATCGAGGTTATGGAGATTGCTACTCCTAAAACGATGGAACGTTACGGTTCTTCGCCGGAAGGCGCAATTTACGGTTTTGCCCAGACTCCGGCGCAATCGGTTTTACGCCGGACCGGGTATTGCACGCAGGTAAGAGGGCTATATTTAACCGGCGCCTGGACCCAGCCCGGAGCAGGGGTGCATGCTTGTTTTGTCTCCGGGGTGGACGCAGCGGATACGGTGTTAAGATATTTGAAATAAATGCGCATAACCACTGGTAAATTTAAAGGTAGGAACATTGGTATGCCTGGAGGTATCCGGCCAACCCAGGCTAAGGCCAGAAAAGCGGTCTTTGATATTTTAGGCGACATTGAGGGCTTGGCGTTTTTGGAGCTATTTGCCGGTTCCGGGGCAGTGGGTTTGGAGGCAGCTTCGCGTGGAGCCAGAGAAGTGATTTTTGTAGAAAATGAGCCCGGTGTCCTTAAGACTCTGGCCTCGAACACTTCGGTATTGAGTAGTAGGTATCTTATAATACCTCTGGATGTCCAAAAAGCCCTGGCGCGCTTAAGCAAAGAAGGGAAGCGGTTTGATATTATTTTCCTGGATCCACCGTATTTTAAGCTTAACGTTAGCGAATCCGGGGTAGATGAGGAGTCGCTGGCAAAAAAAACCTTGAAAACCCTTGAGGCTTGTGATATATTAGCGCCCAATGGCTTGATAATAGTGCAGCATTTTGATAAGGAGAACCTCCCAGTTGAACTGGGAGTTTTAAGTTTATTCAGGAATTATACTTACGGAAGCACTATATTATCATTATATAGGAAAGAAAACAGATAAAGTGTGCCAGAAAGCCATCTATCCCGGAACTTTTGACCCGGTAACTAACGGTCATATCGATCTGATTAAGAGGGCGCAGGATATCTTCCCCGAGTTAATTATAGCTGTAGCTGCCAATCCTCAAAAAGGGCCGCTTTTTGACACTCAAGAGAGAGTGGCTATGCTTAAGCAGGCTGCTGTCGGCTTAAAAGGCGTGGAAGTGGTAAGTTTCGACGGGTTGGTTGTAGATTACGCGCGTAAGCGCAAGGTCAAGGTTCTGGTTAGAGGCTTAAGGATGATTTCGGATTTTGAGTTTGAATTCCAGATGGCTTTAACCAATAGAAAGCTTTCTCCGGATATCGAAACCATTTTTCTTATGCCCCATGAATCATATAGCTATCTTTCTTCGAAGCTTTTGAAAGAAACTGCGGCTCTGGGCGCGGATTTAACGAATTTCGTCCCGGATTTTGTGGAAAAGGCGCTTAAAGCAAAATTACGCGTAAAGCGGTGAATCCCGTTAGAAACAGGTTGCCGCGGGCAACCGTTAAATTTTCTATGGCGGGGGTATGTTTTTATAAGCGAGGTTTCTAACGGGGTGAAAATTGACACTCGTAAAATACCTGATGAAGGGATAACTCTTGTCGAGGAATTCAGTCCCGCGAAGTTGGATCTGGATACCGGGATTATCAAATTCTCCGGTCCAATAAAAGCAAAAGCGGTTGTTGCCAAAAGTTATAGCGCGGTTAGCGTGAATCTGGCTTTGGAAGCGCCGATGGTCATAACCTGCAGCCGTTGCCTGGAAGAGATAAATACCGGTTTTAACCGGCAGCTCGAGTTGCATTATGCCGTTGATAAGCTCGAGCCGGTAATTAATTTGGATCCGGATATCCGGGAAGAAATAATTTTAAATTATCAGATTAATCCTTTATGCGGCATTGATTGTAAAGGTTTATGTGCTAAGTGTGGTGGAAATTTAAATAATGGAAGTTGTAGCTGTAAGTCCAAGTAAAAGATTTGTTTTGGGATTTTAATTTTGAAATTTGGATTTTCGAGCGACTGAAAGGAGCGAGACGTGGCCCTACCTAAGAGAAGGCATTCAGCAACGCGCGGCCGTAAGCGCCGTACCCATTGGAAAGTAAAAGCAGGGGGTTTGAGCCCTTGTCCGCAATGCAAGCAGCCGAAATTAGCTCATATTGTTTGCCCTATTTGCGGTTTTTACAAAGGTAAACAGGTTATTGAAATAAAAGTAAAAGAGAAAAAGAAGAAGAAATAATTTGCTTAGATAAGTGTTGCCAGTAGGGACTGTCTCCGAAGGGGGCTGTCGCACGACAAGATAAGGGTTGGTTACGAAATTAGCGAAAAAAACATTATTTGGGAGATAACCAAATGAAAATAGTGGTCGATGCTATGGGCGGGGATCACGCGCCCGGAGTGGTTATTGACGGCACATTGGCGGCGGTTAAAGAGTATGGCGCCGAAGTTATCCTGGTAGGTGATCAGACAAAGATTGATCCTCTGCTTAAAAAAGCCAAATATTCCGGGAACAATATTGAAGTAGTCCATGCTCCTGAGACAATTGAGATGTGCGAGTCTGCTGCGCTAAGCGTGCGGAAAAAAAGAAATTCCTCTATTGTCGTAGGAATAAATTTAGTTAAAGAAGGCAAGGCCGGAGCTTTTTTTAGCGCCGGGAACACCGGAGCGGTTGTCTGCGCCGCGACCTTAGGTTTAAGGATGATACCCGGAGTTGAGCGCCCAGGAATTGCTATTATTACTCCTACCTTAAAAGGCATATCTTTGATCATTGATGTCGGCGCAAACATTGACCCCAAGCCAAACCAGCTTTTACAATACGCGGTTATGGGTGATGTTTACTGCCGGACTATTTTAAATAAAACCAATCCTTCCATCGGATTATTGAATATCGGCGAAGAAGAGGCCAAAGGCCCTGAATTTATGCGCGAGACGCATGAGCTGTTGCAGAAGAGTAACCTTAATTTTATCGGTAATGTGGAAGGCAAGGATTTTTTATCCGGAAAAGCCGATATCATTGTCTGCGACGGATTTGTGGGGAATGTCGCGCTGAAAGTTTTGGAAAGCGCGGCGCAAGCAATGCAGGTATTTTTAAAAAGGCATCTCTTAAGCAATGCTTTGGGCAAGATCGGCTTGCTCTTTTTATTGCCAAGTTTAAAACGATTTAAAAAAGAACTTGATTATTCCGAGTATGGCGGAGCGCCTTTATTAGGGGTTAATGGCGTAACGATCATCGGCCATGGCCGTTCCAATGTTAAGGCAATCAAGAACGCGATCAGAGTGGCCAAAGAAGAAGTTGACCGTAATTTCAACGAGAAAATTACCGAGGCGATCAGCAAGAAATGAAAAAAGTCGGTATCATCGGTGTAGGCGAATATCTACCTAAAAAAGTTTTGACTAACGCGGATTTAGAGAAGATGGTGGACACTTCTGATGAGTGGATCACTACGCGCACCGGTATAAAAGAACGCAGGTTGGCATCTGACGAGGAAGCTACTTCGGATTTGGCTATTGCTGCTGCCAGAGAGGCTTTGAATAACGCGAAAATAAAACCCGAAGACCTGGATTTGATCATCGTAGCAACTATTACTCCGGATATGCCTTTTCCTTCAGTAGCGTCAATTCTTCAAAACGCGCTCTGCGCAAAGAAAGCCGCTGCTTTTGATATCTCCGCGGCCTGCGCCGGATTTGTTTACGCGCTTTCTATCGCCCAGCAGTTTATCTCTACCGGGGTCTATAAAAACGCTTTGGTTATCGGCGCGGAAAAACTTTCTTCCATAACAGATTGGAAAGACAGGAACACTTGTGTTCTATTCGGCGATGGAGCAGGCGCCTGCGTTTTAGGAGAAGTTAAGGATGGCGGAATAACCGCTACTTATCTTGGCTGCGATGGTTCGAATTTAGGCTTATTAAATCTTCCGGCTGGCGGCTCAAGAAAACCTGCTTCGTATGAAACAGTTGATGCCCGCCTGCATTATCTTAAAATGAACGGAAATGAATTATTCAAGATTGCCGTTAGGACCATGACTGACGCGGCCCTGACAGTTTTAGAAAAAGCTGGTTTGAAATTTTCCGATATTGACCTTATCATACCCCACCAGGCAAATTCCCGGATCATTATGGCAGTTGCCAAGAGATTGGGGCTTACCGAAGATAAAATATTCCTGAATATAGAAAAGTATGGCAATATGTCTAGCGCTTCTACTGCCACAGCCTTAGTTGAGGCGGCAAAAGAAGGCAGGATTAAAAAAGGCGACATTGTTCTTTTAGACGCTTTCGGAGCCGGCTTAGTCTGGGGAGCAGCCGTTATTGAATGGTAGGATTCCTTTTCGCCGGTCAAGGCAGCCAATATGTTGGCATGGGCAAGGATTTATACGAAAACTTTCCCCAGAGCCGAGCCATATTTGATAAAGCGCAAGGATTGCTGGATTTTGATTTGAAGAAAATTTGCTTTGAGGGCTCTGAAGATCAGCTCAAAGTTACCAGGGTTTCTCAACCCGCGATTGTAACCGTCACTATCGCCGCATTCGAAGCTTTTAAATCCAAAAATAAAATTACTCCTGCCTATATGGCGGGTTTAAGTTTAGGCGAATATAGCGCTTTGATTGCTTCCGGCGCTCTTGATTTCGAAGATGGTATCTGTTTGATCAAGCGAAGAGGCGAGTTAATGGATGCGGCAGCTAAGAAGTATCCCGGAAAAATGGCCGCTGTTCTGGAATTAGAGGTTGATATGCTTGAAGATATCTGTACGGAAAGCGGAGCTGAAATAGCCAATTTGAATTGTCCGGGTCAGGTGGTTATTTCGGGTTCAGGCATAGCCATAAATAAAGCTATACCTCTATGCAATGAAGCAGGAGCAAAACGGGTGATCCCGCTGGAAGTAAGCGGAGCGTTCCATTCATCTTTAATGTCCGAAGCTTCAGCCGGATTAAAAGAAGCGCTGGATAAAACGCCTATTAATGAGAATTTTGTTCCGGTAGTAAGCAACTACACAGCTTTACCTCAGGATAAGCCTGATCAAATAAGGGAAAATCTGGTCAAGCAAGTCTGCTCTTCGGTAAAATGGGAAGATTCCATGCGTTTTATTCTTTCAAAAGGCGTTACGCAGTTTTACGAATTTGGCCCGGGAAAGGTTCTTAAGGGCCTGATGCGCAAAATAAATCCTGCTGTTCAGGTTACGAATATAGAGAAAAGCGCGGATATCCCATAATCTACGGGACATTTTCCGTGGTAGGCTATTCACGTAGGCTGGATAGGAAAGTGTCCCGGGGGAATAAAAGGTAAGTATGGAGGATAAAAAAAATGAAATTGAAAGATAAAGTAGCCTTGATCACTGGCGGGGCAAGAGGAATAGGCCAGGCAATTGCTATGACTTTTGCTAAAGAAGGCGCGGATATCGTAGTTGCGGATGTTAACCTGGAAGTTGCCCAGAAAACAGCCTTAGAAATCGAGGCTTTAGGCAGAAAATCCCTGGCTTTGGAGATGGATGTTACAGACTACGCCAAGGTCGAAGAAGGATTGAACAAAATTCTTGACAAATTTGGAAAGGTTGATATATTAGTTAACAACGCTGGGATTACAAAAGACAATCTTATCTTAAGAATGTCCCAATCCGAGTGGGATTCAGTGATAAATGTGAACCTTAAAGGCACTTTTAACTGCATCAAAGCGGTCTCCCGGCCGATGATAAAACAACGAAGCGGTAAGATTGTCAGCATAGCTTCGATTATCGGTCTGATGGGAAACGCAGGGCAGGCAAATTACGCCGCCTCTAAAGCAGGTATAATCGCTCTTACAAAAACCGTAGCCAAAGAATTGGCAAGCCGTAATGTTAATGCCAACGCAGTAGCGCCTGGATTTATCCAAACGGATATGACTGCTAAGCTTCCTGAAGATGTAAAGGCTAGGATGCTAGAGGCAATACCTCTGGCTAAGCTCGGGCTTCCTCAGGATGTGGCGAATGTCTGTTTATTTTTAGCGTCCGAAGAAGCAAATTATATAACCGGACAAGTTATTACAGTTGACGGCGGCATGGTTATGGCCTAGGAACACAATCCCTTATTTAGGGATTATTTTTCACATCCGTGTGTAACGGAAAATTAAGGAGGAAAAAAGAATGGCAGTTCAAGAGAAAGTTAAGTCAATAATTGCAGAACAGTTAGGCGTAAAACCTGAAGAGGTAACTCCTGAAGCATCTTTTGTGGATGATTTAGGCGCGGACTCTCTGGATACCGTAGAGCTGGTTATGGCGTTAGAAGAGGAATTTGGCATTGAAATACCGGATGAGGATGCCGAGAAGATAGCTACTGTCGGCGATGCCGTTAAGTATATTGAAGAAAAAAGCGCTAGCAAATAATAAATTTATATAGATATTTGGTTCAATCACCCCGCTATTTTTTGCTTAGCGGGGTGAGTTTTAATAGCCAATATTAAAAAAATGAAAGAAAACAGGGTAGTTGTTACGGGTTTAGGGATAATTTCTCCGGTCGGCAACGACGTTTCTATTTTCTGGAAGTCGATAAAAGAAGGTAAGAGCGGCGTAGGGCCGATGATCAGTTTTGATCCTGCTAATTTTGATTCGCGGATTGCCGGTGAAGTTAAAGGATTTGATCCGGCTATGGCTGGTTTGGACTTTAAAGAGACCCGGCGCACTGCTAAATTCGTGCAATATGCTTTGGCCGCGGCAAAACAAGCTGTAACTTCTTCAGGTTTAGATTTAGATAAAACGAATAAAGAAAGGTGTGGAGTTTTAATTGGTTCGGGTATAGGTAGTCTTTATACCATAGAGGAAGAGCATAAGGTATATTTGACTAAAGGCCCTTCGCGGCTGTCGCCTTTTCTCATTCCGATGTTGATTGTTAATGAGGCAAGCGGTTTAGTGGGGATAAAATTCGGTTTTAAGGGCCCGAATTCCTGTGTAGCTACTGCTTGCGCTTCGGGATCGCACGCGATTGGTGACGCGTTCAGGATTATAGCTCGCGGAGACGCGGATGTAATGATTACGGGTGGAACGGAAAGCTGTATTGTGGCTACTGCTGTTGGCGGATTCTGCGCCTTAAAAGCTCTTTCCAAGAGAAATAACGATCCGCAAAAAGCTTCCCGGCCATTTGATAAAGAGCGCGATGGTTTTGTTATGGCTGAGGGCTGTGGTTTAGTGGTTTTAGAAAGTTTGGAACACGCCAGGAAAAGAGGGGCTGACATAATTGCCGAGATTGTCGGTTTTGGGATGACTTGCGACGCGTATCATATAACCGCGCCTGACCCTGCTGGAGAAGGTTCTGGCCGGGCGATGCAGTTAGCTTTAACCGATGCTAAACTCAATCCCGAAGACGTAGGCTATATTAACGCTCATGGAACTTCCACTAAACTGAATGATAAAATTGAAACGCAGGCCATGAAAATGGCATTTGGCGCCCATGTTAAAAAAGTTATGGTTTCTTCAACTAAATCTATGATCGGCCACTCTTTGGGGGCTGCCGGCGGCGTAGAATTCGTTGTTTGTTGTATGACTCTGAAGGAAGGTGTCGTGCATGCCACGATTAATTACGAGCATCCTGATCCTGACTGTGATTTGGATTACGTGCCCAATACTTCCCGCAAAGCCGATATAAAGGTATGTATGTCCAATTCTTTGGGTTTCGGCGGGCATAATGCCTCTTTGATTGTTAAGAAGTTCGAATAAGTTTTAAAATTCAAATGTCAAGATTCAAAATCCAAAATAAATCCAAAACCCAAATATCAAAACCGGTGTTTTATCATTTGGTATTTGTCATTTAAATTTATTTTGAATTTTGCGCTTTGTCATTTGACATTAAAATAACCATGCCATACACAATCTCAGAAAAAATATTACTGGCGCATAGCAACAAAAAAGATATCCATCCTGGCGAATTTATCGAGGTTAATGTGGATATCGCCTTGGGTAATGATATTACCGCGCCTTTTGCTATCGAACAATTCAAAAAGAGCGGGGTAAAACATGTTTTTGATAAAAACAAGATCGTGCTGGTTCCGGATCATTTTGCTCCGGCCAAAGATTTAAGAAGCGCTAATCAATGCAAGATTTTGGCTAATTTTGCCGCGGAGCAGAAGATAAAAAATTATTTTGAAGTTGGCTGTATGGGTATTGAGCACGCGCTCCTGCCGGAGATGGGGTTGGTGACTTCCGGAGACCTGGTAATCGGCGCGGATTCCCACACTTGCACTTATGGGGCTTTAGGCGCATATTCAACCGGTGTAGGCTCAACTGATCTGGCTCGCGCTTTTATCGATGGAAAATGCTGGTTTAAGGTTCCGGGCTCGGTTAAATTTATTTATAAAGGAAAGCTAAAGAAGTGGGTCGGCGGTAAGGATTTAATCCTGTTTACTATCGGTAAAATCGGAGTAGACGGCGCTTTATACAAAGCTATGGAATTTTCCGGTCCGGTGATTCGCACCTTGAGCATGGATGATAGATTTTCTATGAGCAATATGGCTATTGAAGCCGGCGCCCGGGCAGGATTGATTGAGCCCGATGGAATCACTAAGAAATATGTTAAGGGAAGGCCTAAAGCTCAAGGTCGTGCCCCGAAATTCTATGCGTCGGATAAAGGCGCCCATTATGATTATATTTACGAGTGGGATATCTCGGATTTAGAACCGCAGGTAGCTTGTCCGCATCTGCCCAGCAATACCAGGGTAGTATCGGAATTGAATAAGGTTAAGGTCGATCAGGTGGTTATTGGCTCCTGCACTAACGGCAGGATTTCGGATTTAAGGATTAGCGCTAAAATATTAAAGGGTAAAAAAGCGGCTCCGGGAGTGAAGTTGATTATTTTTCCGGCTACGCAGAAAATTTATCTGGAAGCGGTAAAGGAAGGATTAGCGGAAATTTTTATTAAGGCAGGAGGAGTATTTTCTACTCCTACTTGCGGGCCGTGCCTGGGCGGGCATATGGGAATTTTAACCGAAGGTGAAGTCGCTTTGGCTACCACTAACCGTAACTTTATTGGCAGAATGGGCAGCCCTAAGAGTTTTGTCTATTTGTCTAACCCGGCGGTTGCAGCTGCTTCAGCCATTACCGGCAGAATTACGCATCCCGAGGAAATATAGGGACGGTTCTCAAACCAAGGCAAAACTGTCCCCTAAGGGGACACTTTTAGATTGAGTTGAGAACCGTCCCTGAAAAACATATGATTATAAAAGGTAAAGTCCATAGATTCGGCGATGATATAAACACCGATGATATTATTTCGGCTAAGTATTTGATTTCTACTGATCCTAAGGAATTAGGTTCGCATTGCATGGAAGCGATAGCCCCGGATTTTACCAAAAAGGTAAATCCGGGGGACATAATTATAGCGGGAAAGAATTTTGGCTGCGGTTCAAGCCGGGAGCATGCGCCGGTTGCGATTAAGGGTGCTGGAATATCTGCGGTGATTGCCAAGAGTTTTGCCGCGATATTTTTCCGGAATGCCATAAACATCGGTTTGCCTTTTTTGGAACTGGCGGATACGGATAAAATAAAAGAAGGGGATTTGATTGAAATAGATTTAAGCACGGGCGTAATCAAAAACCTGACGCAAAGCCAAACCTATCAAACCCAGGCTTTTCCTGAATTTCTACAGGAGTTGGTAGAAGAAGGCGGCCTGATGAATTATATAAAGAAGAGAGGAACCAGGCATGTATAAAATCGCGGTTATCGGCGGAGATGGCACGGGACCGGAAGTTGTTGCCGAGGGGTTAAAGGTTTTAAAAAGAGCGAGCGAAAAATTTGGTTTTAAGTATGAAACTAAAGATTTTGACTTTAGCGGCAAAAGATATCTAGCTACCGGAAAATTAGTGGATGATAGCGATGTTGCCGAATTAAAAAAATATTCCGCGGTTTACTTGGGCGCGGTAGGCGATCCTAACGTAAAACCCGGGATCATTGAAACAGGGGTTTTGTTAAAGTTAAGGTTTGCTTTGGACCAATATATAAATTTAAGGCCGGTTAAGCTGTATAATTCCAATTTTTGCCCTTTGAAAGACAAAAAACCGGAAGATATAGATTTTGTAGTTGTGCGTGAGAACTCCGAAGGCATTTATAAAGGTATGGGCGAGTTTAAGGATAAAGGGACTAAGGATGAAGTGGCGATTCAGATTTCTTACAATACCCGTAAGGGTGTTGAACGTTGCATCCGCTACGCCTTTGAATTCACCCGTAAGCGCAATAAAAGAAAGAAACTTACTCTTTGCGGTAAAACTAATGTTTTGACTTATGCCTGGAACCTCTGGGAGAGAGTTTTTAACGAGGTTGCCAAGGAATATCCGGATGTTACTACGGATTACGCGCACGTTGATGCGACTACGATGTGGTTTGTTAAAAATCCGGAGTGGTTTGATGTTATTGTTACCGATAATATTTTCGGCGATATTATTACTGACTTGGGAGCGATGATCCAGGGTGGTATGGGTATTGCTGCCGGTGGCAACATTAATCCGGAAGGTGTATCGATGTTTGAACCGATCGGGGGAAGCGCTCCGAAATATACAGGTAAGAACGTGATTAATCCTTTGGCCGCGATTTGCGCAGTTGGAATGATGTTGGATAATTTAGGCGAGAGCAAGGCGGCCAAAGCGGTTGAGGATGCGGTTATTAAGGTTGCTAATGGTAAATTAAAAACCCTGGCTGCCGGAAAAATGGGTTATTCTACGACTGAAGTCGGAGACCTGGTAGCGCAAATTATTTAATCTATTTCTTTAGAAAGAAATTAAAATGAAGAAAACTAAATATAATGTGGCCGTAGTTGGCGCAGGTGTGGTGGGTATAGAGATGCTGCGGGTTTTAAAACAGCGCAATTTTCCTATTGGAGAATTGCGTGTATTTGCGCGTTCCAGCCGCGAGATGGATGTTGATGGGCAGAAATATGCGGTAAAACCGATTTCCCCGGAAGGTTTTGAGGGTATAGATATCGCTTTATTCGCCGGAACCGAGGGTGAAAAGGGCGCAGCAGTGACTTATGCCCGGGAGGCGGTAAAAAGAGGCGCGGTAGTTATTGATAATGGCGCGGATTTCCGGATGGATAAAAACGTTCCGTTAGTAGTTCCCGAAGTTAATTCCGCGGATGTTAAGAAGCATAAAGGGATTATTGCTAATCCAAATTGCTCAACCATCCAGATGGTTGTAGCTTTGAATCCGATTCATAGAAAAGTCGGGGTTAAAAGGATTATTGTTACTACTTTACAGGCTTCCAGCGGTGCCGGTAAAGGCGCTGTTGAGCAATTAAAAGAAGAGAATTTTTTAATAGCGCAAGGAGGTTTTGGAAATGTGCGTGTAAGCGTTGTTAATAAATCTATGCCTCAGCAATTGGCGTATAATGTTTTTCCCCATATAGGTTCTTTTGGGGAGGGTGATTATACCAATGAGGAGTGGAAATTGGTAAAAGAAACTCATAAGATTATGCATGCTCCGAGAATCAAAATCTCGGCTACTACGGTGAGAGTTCCGGTTAGGACCGGGCACTCCGAATCAGTTTACTTTGAGGCTTCGCGTCCTATCTCGGTTGATAAAATTAAAGCTATCCTTGCGAAAGCTCCGGGAGTAGTTTTGATAGATGAACCTAAAAATAATGTTTATCCTATGCCTAAAGATGTTGAAGGCAGAGATGAAACTTTTGTCGGCCGTATCCGTCAGGACGCTTTTGTAAAGAATGGCTTCTGGCTGTGGGTTGTCGCGGATAACCTGCGTAAAGGGGCTGCTACCAATGCCGTGCAAATCGCCGAATGCGTAATCTCAAGCTCGAAATAGAATACGACGGAACAAATTACGCGGGTTGGCAAATCCAGCCTAAAGGCCGCGGTAAGACAATTCAAGCAGTAATCGAGAAAAAGCTCCGCAAGATCCTTCAGGAAAAAGTAAAATTAATCGTTTCCGGCAGGACTGACTCCGGCGTTCATGCCGAAGCCCAAATCGCCAATTTTCTTACGCATTCTAATATCTCTTTGCCTAGGTTGAAACTAGGCTTAAATGGGATTCTTCCGGAAGATATAAAGATTGTTAAAATAAGTTTAGTTCCTTTAATTTTCCATAGCCGTTTCTCGGCAAAATCCAAGATTTACCGCTATACTATATTAAACCGGGATTATTCTTCGCCTTTGTCAAGGCATAGAGTTTTTTTCTATCCGCATCCTCTGGATGTAAGGATTATGCGGGAGGAAGCTTTAAGTTTATTAGGGAAGCATGATTTCAGCGCCTTTCAAGCTTCTTTAGGAAAAGACAAGAATCCCGTTAAGATTATAAAGAACATTGATATAAAAAAGAAAAATGATTATATATCTATTGATATCGAGGCGGATGGGTTTTTATATAATATGGTCAGGAACATTGCGGGAACTTTGATTGAGATAGGCAGGGGAAGATTGGATAGAGGAGCGCTCAAAAAGATATTGCTCTCCCGCAATCGCCGGCTTGCCGGGCAAACTGCTCCTGCCAGGGGGCTTTGTCTTTCAAGGGTAAAATATTAAGCTATGGCGGATAATTCGAAAATGCCGATGAATGAGGCTCAAACTTCAGCCGAAGGAAGATTAACGGCCGGGATAACAATTTGCGTTATCCTGATCGTTGTGTATTCATTCTTGAGCCTTCCGGGGAGCTTCGATTCTTACTATGTCAGGTTTAGGCCTTCTCCTAAGAACTTGATTTTTATCAGGTATCTTTTTTCTCTGGGGATAAGGGCGGCCTTATTTATCTCCGGGATAGGAATTTTATTCCGTAAGGATATTTTTCGCAAAATAGTCATATTTATCGGTTTATTCACCATAGCCACTATTTACTGGAAGCATCCTGTAGAAGTCTACAGGAAAATCTTATGGTGGCAGATTAGGCAGGGGGTGCTTTCCGTAGAGGCGATTCCACGGATAAACATGCTGGCATGGCTTTGCGCCGTCACTTCTTATCTTGTCGATATCATTGTTTCTCTCTGTTTGGTATATTATCTTACCCGGCCCAAGGTAAGAAAGCAATTCAATTAGATTCCTTGTTTTCGCCTATTTCTCCAAAAATATTCTAAAATATTCTAAATTTTCCTTGCATTCACCATCTCATAATGATAAACTTTTGAAAGAATGATTGGTTTAAACCAAGGAGGTGCTCCAGTGTCTAACGCATTAAGGTATTCTCTCTCTCTCTCTCTCTCTCTCTCTCTAGGAAACTCCTTTTCTTCTTTTTAAGCTTCTTTTCTTTCTTCTTTTTATCTTTTTTTCTTCCCTGTAACAGCCTGCTCCTTGCCGAAGACACCCTGACCATCACCACCTACTATCCTTCTCCCTATGGAGTCTACCGTGAGCTAAGA
>Ga0265297_10007083_pt1 | contig 15762 bp, 18 predicted proteins | sample Munlanlwell13791_FD_192502 | JGI IMG/M metagenome (GOLD analysis project Ga0265297, IMG submission 192502) | Leachate microbial communities from a municipal landfill in Southern Ontario, Canada - Leachate well 137-91 | ecosystem: Engineered > Solid waste > Landfill > Unclassified | place... | reverse complement strand
TTTTGTCTGTAAAGTTCCACTCGTTATCGTTCCGCCGATTATTGAGACAACTGGTGTCGCTCCGCCTTTAATTTGAAATCCGTTCGCAGTTCCGTTCCAGCCATAACTTTGTATATATCCATCGCTACCCGCCGAACCCAACGTAAACGTAGAATAAACCTGTAAATTATTTACAAACCCGCTACCCGCCGTTATTTGGTCTGCCGCAACGGTTCCCGTATAAATTCCACTACCATCAATATATGTTCCTACAGAACCTATTTGACTCCATGCCGCACCTGTCCATCTATACCAACATCCTGGAGTTGGAGGATTTGAACCAGTATAAAAATATAAATCATTAGTTAACGGAGAACCCGGAAAACTTGACCCGCTTGTAATTGTATTCGCTGGCGCCCAATCAGAATCATTGTATAAATCACTTGTATTAAGCTTGCTTCCGTTATTAAAAGTAGATGGATTGGTTAGGGTAATAGTCCCGCTAACTGAAGCACCGGTCATGGTAGCAACGCCGGCTTTTGAAACTTTGAAAGCCGCAGAGCCGGAACTTGCATTGCCTATCCATAATCTATAAGTAGCATCAACCGTAGAAAGAATTGCCACATCATTTCCTGAACCCGCAACAAATCCACCGCCTATTACACTTACACTCGGTGTCGCTCCACCTTTAATCTGAATGCCTGGGACGGTTCCGTTCCAACCGTAAGTCTGAATATATCCGTCAGTAGCTGCCGAACCCAAAGTAAAGGTAGATAATACTGTCATATTATTAGCGAATCCGGTTCCGGTAGTTATCTGTTGCGCTGCGATATTGTTTGTGTAGATTCCCGAAGCATCGATATATGTTCCTATGCCCGAACCTATACCAACTTTTTCTACCCATGCGCCACCTTCGAGCCGCCAGATAGTATTCAATCTATCGCTTTCATACCACAACGAACCTTCCGGATTAGATGTTGAAGGTGCTGTTGCCTGAAAAAATGTCTTTATAAAATTAGAATTGTTTGTTAAATCCGACGTATTTAACGGTGAACCGTTATTAAATGTCGAGGGGTTTGTTATAGTTATCGTTCCAGCAATAACCGCATCTTGAGCATAGATAACACCCAAAGGATCCACATAAAACTTATTCGCATGGATAGAAGCATCAGAACCGCTTGAATAAATTGTTAAATCTCCGGCATTGGTGGTATATCCGGAATGGTCTTCTGTGCCGGTATAAATTGATGTAGCGTTTGCTGTCCATGTCCCGATTGTCCCGCTTCTCATTGTTACATTACCGTCGAACAAAGCGTTACCCGAAGTCCCAAGATAAATCTTTGTCGAATCCACCCCGCTTGAATTTCTCTTTATTAAACTTATCGCCCCGCTTGCTACCTGTATTCTTGACTTCGAGTTGGCAGTTTCACCTACGGTAATCGTTCCGTCATTAGCCCATTGTCCGAGTGTAGTGGTATAGTTTCTTATCCTAAATCCATTTGTAGGGTCAACAGTTACATTCGATACATTAGAAGCATATTTACCAAGTCCTACGCCATAGATCGATGAACTATAGCCATATAAGCCGTTAAGGTTCCCTATCGCCCAATGCTCTGTCCAATCATTATAGGTCGACGAATTTCTAACATTACCGACTATTGTGGGACCAGGTTGCGTAGCTCCTTTAATTCCCTGGATTGAGTATAAATCTATGAATCCATCGCCCGTTTGTCCTGTATTAAAAAGAGCATCGCCAGCATACCATTCATTTGCGCCGGTTCCGTCTTGGTTACGTAAAACATTGTATGTATAATCGCCTGTCGTTCCAGATGCGCTTGAATTTATCTTAATGAATTCTACTTTTCCCGAAGATTCCATATAGACTATATCACCGTTTGAGAAATTATTATGCTTTACGTTTATTGTTGTAGCCACATACGATAAATCCGAAACCAATTCGGTTGATTCACCAATAATAATACGTCCATTAACCGTAGAAATCTCTTCTTGTGAAACTAATTTTGAAATCCATAGTTCAGCCGCATGAATTGTTAAAAACTTTTTATTTATTAATCCGAGGTTTACGGAATAATTTGTATCTGGGTAAGCATCCTTGCCCACAGGATTAAGAATTATATCTCCCGTAGGATGTAGATTCAAATTATTTGTTGATCTTATTTCCGGGGTTTGAAGCCAGTTATTTATAATCAAAGTATCGAGTGTCGATACGTCTGTAAGCAGTCTTACGGTATCCTGAGCCGCACCGTATTTTCTTATTAATCTTGGTACCGGTAAATTAAATGTATCTCTATTTGTGGTGTCCGCCCAAAATTTAATCCACTTTGTTTTTCTGCCAAGCTGCCAGCTGTAAGATGATGTTGCATTGTAAGGCGAATATCTTGGAATTGTATCTACTTGTGAAAATATTACATTAACTAATAAAAAGAATATCGCAAAAAACTTTTTCATCATTGCACCTCTACAACTTTCTCAAGTAAAAAAGTAACTCTTACACTTCCGGTTACAGACGAGCCGCCTGTTAATTCGTAAATGATGGAATTCTCATTATTGTACTTATGATCCATAGGTAAATCAGCAATATTTTGTACAGACAAATCAACATAATGTTCATAAAGCAAATTCTTATTATCCCTATCGTATGCCTTCAATTCTATACTTTCATCAAACGCTTGAATGACGTTCCAATAAAATCTTCTTATTGTATAACCGGAAGGAATCGATCCGCCGTCCATCTTTATACCAATATGGCTGTATGTTAAAAGTCTTGATAATGGAATAGAATTATTTACGTTGACATTCGATTCAGAAGCCCTCCTAATTGATAATGATGTATCCGCAAGTCTGGGGTCTTTCGGATTCTTCGGATTATTTGGGTCAATCGGATGGATCGGATCGTCTATCGGGTCTTTTTCTTGTATCCATAATTTTATTACTTTTTTAGGTCTCCTTACATTTAATACGTCTTCAGATACACGACTAACCTTTACAACATTTGTATTAACATAATTAATAACTTTATCAAACTCTCTTTCAACACGATCCGGGTCAATCGGCTTGCCTTCATAGAATCTATTTCCTCTTTTCAGTTCGTCTTTCGATGCCATTTTACCACCTGCCGATTTTTACTATATCTGCGCCGATTTTTATTTTTCTTAATGCGGGAACAATCGAACCTTGACCGGAATATGTGCCGAAAGTACCCGATAGTTTTATCTTGAATTTCTTTGCCGTCAAACTTGCTTTAGTGCGCTGTCTTAATTCTGCATCTGTAACGCTTGCGGGTACGGCTATTTGTGAATCGGTGATTGTCGTCCCGTCCAATATAAAATCAATGGTTAGAGCTATACACGATTTGTAAAGAATATATATCTTATTAAGAATAAACTGCATATTGTCCGACTGATCGTAATCATTAATATTTATCTCGTTTGAAATCCACTCAATCGTTGTCAAACTTGTTAAGTCAACTGCATTTCTTTTGCTTGAAATCTGTTTTAGTGTATTGCCCGTACTCATTAAAAATCTTACAACGTTCGTAGAGGGGCTTAAAGCGTAGGCATTGTAAACACCATTCGCCTCATCGGGATATCTAAAAATATACCAGCCGAATCCTTCGGTATATAAATATTCTTTATAACTAAACGAGGGATGTGTAAGCCGGTAAGTATTCATTAACGGGTCTTTAGTTGCTACAATCAAACTTTTCGTGGTTATATCTTTATAGAGCGTATTAAATTCACCATCAATGATGTTCTTAATATTCACTCCGTCATAAACATGAATACCGTATTGAGAAGGGAATATTATTTTATCTTTGTAGTTTACTATACCGGCTCTCGATACCGCACCTATACCCATAATCCAATCAACAAATTGCAAAGTAGTTGTATCTAACCTTCCGATAGAATTTTGTTTGAACATGGCAATATCCATATTCGGTAATAGTTCAATCCCTATCGCTTCGTCATTATCTTTTTTCTCAGCCGCCGAAACATCGCTTAGATTATTCACCACATCATACATCGAACCGCCATACTCATTTATATCCGAAGCAAATATTCTGTTGACGTGTCTTTGGTCGATGTATCCGTTCAAATAAAACACCCTGCCTAACGCGCTTATTGCTTGGTCCCAACTTTGTAAGTAATTAGTAGATATGCCTCCTATATTACTCTGGAGGGTTGCGCCTCTTGCGTTCCAATGATCATAATTAATTTCAACCTGGTTAGATGAGCCGACAACTGAATTGTAGGGTTTTAGATAGCCGTCCGAATCCAAATACCACGTGCCCTTTGCCTCATCGGTTGTAGAGGCACTATAGTTTGCTATTTCTAATTCTTTTACAAGGTAGTATGAACTGGAACGGACAAAATAACTACTGGCGCCTTTGCCTTGTGCAAGGTAAATTCTTACGTGGGTAATTCGTTTATTGATCGTTCCGAAGTTTATCACCGGGGCAACCAACAAACGATTATCCTGAGCACTTCCCCCCAATGCGCTCGGAGCCGCCATAGCATAGGCGTAATCATCGCCTATCTCCAAATCCGTATCAATCGGTGTTAATAGAAATTCGTCCCTTCCGTCAAGAACAACACTCATGTGTAAATACAAAGACTTGAAATCATCATACGGGAACGGGTTGCCGCCCGTATAACCTACTCCTTTTGTAACCGTAACTTTTATAGAACTTGCAACGGCGGTATGATTAAATGCGCCGAGTAATATTTTGTCGATTGATTGTAGGTTGGCAAGATAAGCATTGTAGGTAGTGATTGATTTTATATTGAAATATTTTTTACGGTGTCCAACTCCCAAACCCAATCTTCCGCTTTGTCCGCCGAATCCAACTCTTAAATCGTTTATTACATTATGAAAGACAACATCTGCCAGCGCTGCACTGTAATTCGATTCAAGGTTGGTCGTAGGAATAAAATTCCGCATTAAGATCACGGTATCGGTTGCGTCAAATCCCGTAGTGTCTGTATAAAAATCATCTGGTGTCCCGGCAGATACATTAAGGATAGTCGCATATTTGCTTTTTGTAACATTATATATTGTATCGCCAACCGTCCAACTCGAAGAAGTCTGTCCATAAATTTGATACTTTGCAGAATCTACCGCCGTAATCCTCGATATTACCATATCGTTTAATTTATACCACTGATTCACCCAGCCGGTCCCGGCTTGATATTCGGGGTACATTGAAACAAGAACAATATTCTTAGTCGCAATTGAAGCACTTGGATCTGTTTTCGTTACTGTTGCTTTTTGAATCGCAATAGTTACTTCTTGTGAAGTAGCGAATTGAGTGATATAAACATGTGTGAACCCAATTGTAGAAATTGCAGAATATTGTCCGGCGTTTCCCGGAAGATCAAGAAATGCTTCAACTTTCGGACGGAATATTAAATCTCCTTTTACTGAAGAAGGGCTTCCCTCCGCTCCATAAGTCTCTGTATCCCAATTCCCGCGCGGGTCAAGATTAAGGATTGAACTACACCCGCCCGGTAACGGTTTTCTGGATTCTTGTAGTCCTTTGAAATTCTCGAATACAATTTCCAATTTTCTATTTCTCCTATTCCAAAAGACATAAATCAACGCTATTGATAGAATTACTAATAAACACATTCATAACTACGAGATATTTGTTGAGTCTTGTGTCGCCGCTGTTCCTGCTATCGATGACTCCCTCATCTGGTTCATTAATGCGTTCAGATTTTGGGTATTTGTTTCAGATGGTTTCATATCTAATTCTGCACGGATATAAATTTCCATTATGTCAAGAAGCATTCTTACATAACCGTCTTTTAAATCAAGGGTATCACCCAACCTATCGGCACTCGCTACGCTTAGTTTAACCGGATAACGATTGTAGAATACAAGTAACGAACCCCAATCGGCTTCAAGGGCAATGCCGGTTATTCTATTACGAATGTAAAGAGTTTCACCTAGAAGACACCAATAAACTTCTTCCTTGTTGTTTGGCAAATTATCTTTAAGACCTTCAAATTCTATCGGGTTCATTTCAATAGCAAGTTTTGTGCTGCCTGTAGCGGGCACATAACGGATTTTAGATATCGTGTCAATCCGAAGTTTGGTTGTTAGAACATCGGCGCTTAAATCAGCAGTAGCCAGGGTAACGTCAGCACCATCAACAACTAATTCAACCTCATCGGCGATAGCCGCAGTATTTTTTATGGTCAACGTTTTACCATAATCCGGTCTCTTTGCGCCGTTTAACATTATGGCCAGTTTACATTGAGCCATATTCAGATAATCAATTAACTGTAATCTCTTCAGTTTGTCGGGAGCTATTTGATTTACAATTCCCCTTGCATAACCGATAGCGCGTTCCACCGTCCAGTTCTTACTTAAATAAGTGATAGATGGCATGATTATTTCCTCCGTATCTTAGGCGCAGTTTTTCTTGCAGCCATTTCTTCTGCATGTGCTTTGCGCCACTGGATTATTGAATCGTTTACCGATTGCTCAAGTGCCTGCGGGGGGATCATCTCAAGTTGTCTGTATAAATGTAATTTCGCTTTAGCTAAAACTACGTCCATATACATATCTTTTATATCGAGATAATCCGTAAGGTTTGTAGCTTTGGTTGGGTAATGGTTGAAATACATCTTTACAGTTCCATAAGATAAATCTCCCTTGTTGAAATAGACCGATTCCCCGTTTCTACTCCAATGAACCGTTTGCCTATTTTGTGGAGAATCGTAGACTCCTTCAAAATCAGATGGTGGAACTTCCCTGCATAATCCGTTTGTGGCATCCACTATTTTTATAATATCCATTACGTTATGCGAAGTGATGCTTGCAACATCGCTTGTGATGGTCAGCGTTACCGGCGAACCGCAGTAATCATATTTTTTTATTTCAGAAAGCAGTTGAGCCGTTTCCGTTACTCCCAAATGAATCGCATCTATTATCTGCTGGTTTAATAGTTTATCCGGGGCTATCTCATTAAGCAGATTCCTTAGATGTCCGAGAGCATCTTGTAACTGCCAGTCTTTACTAAGAGCCATTTTCCAAACCTCCTAATGAGATTGTAAATCCATCTCATATATTTCAATCGCAAGTTTTACTATGTCCATAGTCCATTTATCTTTAAACGGCGAATCATAATCACCGCCCTGTGTTAATGCGCTTCCATCCGTAGGATTTAACGGCTGGGTGATAATCGTTAATGTTGCTGCTTTCGAAGCGAACGTCCCCGCCGGAGTAACATAAATTACTTTTGCTATCTCAGTTGTTCTTGGCTGGTTGGCCGCGCCCCTTGCCTGTAATGGACCGTAGGTTAAAGCCTGGTAAGAGTCTTTCGGCGCTATTTCGGCATAATGAACTGTACTTCCATCCGTAATGGTTAATTCAAGAAGTTCATCATAGTCAAGGTTGGGATTAGCAATGGGGTATTTAGCTGATGCGTCCGTATTAATGCTTGCAGTCCTTACTAATTCCGGGAACATCTTAGCGTACTCATGCTTATCACCTTTAAGCATTTTCCACATGATCCCCGTAAAATAAAAGAATGCCTGGTTTATGAAATACATCCTTTGTGCAGCAGATAGGACTTTTCCCGCTTCCGTTCCCGCGGTAAACTCCACCCCCGCCGATGTTCTCGAATCATTTATTCCACGAGCAAATAGAAGCGATATGTTATTTATTTTCGGGGTTGCCATTAAAGTATCACGTTTGTATTAGTTTGCGGATTATAATTCTTATATGGAATACCTGTTTTAGCGCGGTTCTTTTTCAAGATTTCAATCTGTCCCATAAACAGATTGCAATAATCTTTATCACCAAGAATTTCCCATAACGCATAGAATTTTAATGCCTCATCCCACTCAATGCTTAATTCAGGTTCATCATCTTTTGTAATATCTTCTTCGGGAGATTTAAGAGTAGCCCAAATTTTCAACTCCTCATCGTCGGTAGAGGGCGCGGGTTCAAGAATTAATTTGTTATTAAAAATTGTAGCGTATAACGGTTGAGTCGATGTAAGCCCTCGCTTTTTAATCTCTTCCCAATAGCTGTATCTGATAGGTGTTAATGAATAAGTCCATGCGGTAGGCGTAATGAATTGCTTTATACCGCCGATAACATCCTTATCGGACTGGACTAATTCATACTCCGCCTCATCTGCTATAAGGTAGATACTGTATTCCCGTTCAAAATTTACCAGCGCAAAAATCTGGTTCTGTCCGTTGGAAAGCGCATCGTATATATCTTCGTTTACAACATCATTCTGTCCAACATTATTACGGATTAATATCTTACGTACTCTACCAAGTAAGTATTCCCGTCTTTTCATAGTTATTCTTCTTTTTCAACGGCTTGAACTTTTTTGAGGATCTTTGCGATTGCCTTTTCTTTCCCTGCTTTGGGATTGATACCGGGAACTGCTAATTTTGCCGCTAATGGCAAAAGCTGTCCCATTTGTAAGTCGGCTAAAGATTCTTCCGTAACGCCTACTTCGTCAATAAATTTTATCGGGTCAAATTCCAACGAATCCGATTCTGTTTTCCCTTCTGGTTCTTCTTCTGTCGATTCCTCTTGAACACTCTTGCCGGTAACAATTTTATATTTGTATGGGAATGATTTACAATAAACCTCTGCAATGTCTTTTGGCATCTTAAGCGGTTCACCCGGTTCAAAATCAAAAGTCAAGTCTTCAGTATTGGAAAAATGTTTTTTCTTTCTTACGGTTAATGTGTGTTTTGTCGGCGACACAACTAAAACCGTGCTGATATTCTGTGACATTTTATTACCCAAGATTATTTTTCTGTTTAGTTGATTAATAACAGGACGGGATTTCTCCCGTCCCATACCCCCCAGAAACTATTTTAAGTTGCAGCTGCCGAAGATTTCCAGGTGCTTGTACCGGAAGCGGCAACTTTATAGTGTGTTTTGTATGCTTGAGCATCGAATATCACCGAACCCAAAGGTAAACCGGCATAATTGCTAAGAGTTATCGCACTCGATCCGATGTAAATTGCAATGACAAAATGTTTGTCGCCCAATTCACTTGTAGATTGGTCACGTGTACCAAGTTTTAAGATGTATAGATCGTTTTTGCCGGTGGTTATCGAAAAGACATCAAGCACATTTGAGTTATTGTCAACACACAATCCGAAGTTTTTCTTTCCTGCGCTTAAACTCATTTGTAACCTCGCTAAATGTTTTATTTAACTTTTGTTAATTCATTATTTATTTGGAGAGAGTATTAACTCTCTCCAATTTTTACCAAGCTAACTGACTCGGTGAATATGTCGCTACAATTAAAGAACTCGCGTTTTCTTTCAATAGGTTTGCCGTTCCGAAGTAGCCGTCATTATCATAAATATCCGAACGGGCATAACCCAATGTCGCGAATCCGGCATGTTCTGTTTTGCGTTTGAAGTCGTCAAGTTCGCTTTCGAACTGAAGCTTTTTAGCTTGCCCGCAAGCAACTGCCGATGCGCCTAACAAGAACGCTAACTTCCTTGGAGATTTATCAACCGGGTTAGCTATTGGATTAATATTACCGTAGTTAACAGTACCGTATGTAGATGAATAAGCTTCGCCGTATATTGTTGTATCGGTATCGCCGGAAATCTTTGCGCCGGGTGCTCTTTGGTCAACAAGAACTAATGCGCCTGCGTAGTAACCTTCAATCTTACCGGTAAATAGTCTGTTGATCTCTTCGTTACGTGCGTTCGCATCTTTCTGAGCTTCATACCATTTGCTGTCGCGTTTTAATTGGAGTGCCTGCATTGGATGAATAATAATTACATAATATTCTGCATCGCCTTTTCCAAGTTTTGCCGGTAATATCCTTAGCGAAGATGCCTCGGCAATCATGTTCTCAATAATGGCAGTGGAGAAATAATCTGTTTCGGTATCGGCTAATTCACCAAGAATATTTGCAACGTTTGTTTCATAAGTTGCCGGGGTATCACTCCAGGTTGCTTTCCCCGAACCCGCAACGTAAAAGTTCGGATGACTTTGTTTTGTAATTGCAAGTCCGCCGTCAACAAGAGCTTTGTAAACATTTCTTGACCAGCGATTAGTCAACCCATCATAAGGCGCATAACCCTGCCAATCCTGATGGAACATGATTATATCTTGCTGATAATTCTTGAGCAGTTTTTTGATTATTGAAGGATTCTGCAAAGCTTGATCGCCCATAATACCCGTGCTTTGCTTGAATACTTTTGTTACCTGGTTAATGTAAACTTTCGTATAAGCTATTTTTTTCTGTTCGCCGCGTCCTTTTGCTTCGTTGTCGCCGTAAATAGCTTCTTCAGTCAAAGGATAGTGGATAGGTACGTCCATATCCCAACCGCCCATCGTGCTAAAGTCTGTTAAAACTTCGATAGGTTTAAATGTAGGGCTTAATAACCTCGCCTTTGCAGCGCCAAAAGGCACTGAGCGGGGATATTCGCCATTGTCGCCGTCTGCCCCGCCGATATGTCCGTACATCTTTGCAAAGATGCTTGGTCCATACCAGTGAGCGCCAACCATTTGTTTGGCTAATAGACTGCGATATGCTTTTATCTGATCATTCCATATACCCATAGGTCTATTCCCCCCAGAATATTTTTAAGTGTTAACTTTTTCCATTTCGGCTATCATTGCGTTAATAGCTTTTGTATCGTTACTTGCTATTATTGCATCTACCGACAATGGCCTAACACCCCTGCTACCGGCATTGGAACTCGATAAGGTTGGATTAACTTCTTTCTTTTTCTCTTGCGATTCGACATAACCTTTTTTGACTGAATTATCCCGGATAACCTGGATAATCTGAGGCATGTTCAATTCAAAGAATTTTTGTGCAATGCTTCCTTTTTTAAGTAAAGCTATCGGTTCTTTAGTTCCCACGATATTGTAAAGATTGTCGTCTGTTTTCTGTCCCGATTCATCCGTAAGTAATTTTAACAGATAAGCGTTTGTCAACGCGCCTTTTTCGTCACGGGTTGGTTCGATATCTAGTCCCAAATCTTTTGGGGCTACACCGAAAACATTCTGTAACCGGTCTTTTATCGACTCGACATCTTTGCTTAATGTATCTTTGTTTATTTCTTTGTGGTTGTTCCGTATATGAACCGCTTGCTTTACTTCATTCCCGACTTTCTGCTCTAACGATTTCTTTAGTTCTATAAATTCTTGAACGCCTAATCCAGGAATATCGGCGTTTAGATCGCGCAAAAATTCTTTGAACTCCTCGTCCCTCGTATCAAAAGGAATAATTGTCCCGTCTTCTTTAAGAAGCTGAGGATATTTTTTTATTAATTCTTGGGCTACAAGAGTTTCCTTAACCTTTTCGAGTTCCTCAGTCATTGACTGAGGTGTTGTTTCTGTTGTTTCTTTTAGTTGTTCAGTTGTTTTTTTTAGCTGTCCTATTTCGCTTGAAAGTTTACCTATTTGGCGTTGACCGTCTAAGTAAACCTTTATCGATTTTTCGGACATTGTTTCACCCTTGAGGAATTTTAGTAAGTTCCTATCTTCCTCCGGTGCTTTTTCGATATACTCATCGGTAATCTCAAAAACTTTTGGTTTCTCCGGGGCTTTGGCCGGTTCTTCGGCTGCCTTCCCGGATTCATCGGTTTTTGCAGATTCATCAATGGGTTTCTCGTCTTTCTTTTCCTCTGCTTTTGTTACGGTTTCGGATTTCTCCTCCTTAACTTCGGCTTGGGTTTTTTCTTCATCTTTTGTTTGGGTTGATGATGGAGAGATTTGGGACATTAATTCCTTCTCTATATCATCGCCCTCGGTTAAAACTTGTTCGAGTGCTTCTAACTTTTCCGAATCAAATGTTTCGTCAATATAGTTTTCAATCTTTTCTTGATCTTCGGTTAAATCAGAATCTTCGTCAAGTGCTGCGTTATTCAAATCTTTCATTCTTTCTCCTCACGGGTTCTTTCGATTTCCCCGCTAATGATTGAACGTGTTTATTGATTTTTGTTTTTTGCTTCGTTTAAAAGAAATTCTTCACTGTCAAAAAACTTCTCAGTGTATGCGTTGAATGAACTCCAGTCATCGAAAATCTTTTGCCAATTTCGATAACTGTCGGAGTACTCATTCTTTTTTGTCGGCAGACCGCTTACTGAATAATTGGCAAGGATTTTTCCGTCAACTTTTGTCACACTGTCAATTCGTGTTGTTATTTTTGCGTCTTTGAAATCTGTTTTCAAAGAGCCAAGGTCTGCCTTTACTTTTTCAACCGCTTCTTTACTTGCCATGTTATCACCTATTATGTACCTAAAGATTTCATTCGTCTTACATGCTGTCTTGCAACCACAGTCACCTTATTTGGATCCGATGCGTCATTGCCGGATGAAGCGGCTACTACTTTTATCCTGAGAGCGTCATATTTTGGCAAATCAGTTGTGGCGGCGTCTGTTGCTGATGTAAGTACAACGGTTGTTGTTGACGCGGCGTTATCGATTGTTAATGTGGTAGTATCGGGAGTAGCGGTAGCGTAAAATGTTGACCCCGTATAATAACCCTTCGTTACTATTAATTGGTCAAGGTCAATTTCACCGAGTGCAATAACGTCAATATCTACCGAATCGGTTACTTCATAATACAAGTCGCCTTTTTCTTTGAAGTGTAGAGTTTTGATATAACCGGTTTTAGTATTGCTGTCGGAAATTGTGTCCCCGATTACAGTGGTGTACTTGATCCCCTGTGCGTATGTCTGATACGCAAGGAAAAGAAATAAACCCACCATGATTAATAGTCTTGCAAATAAATTTGTTTTTTCCATCTTCTATCCCTCCTTTTGAGCAAAAAAAAGTCCAAACTCCCGGAATGGGAATTTGGACTCCGTGTTATTGGTTGCCCAAAAAATTATTATGTTAGGTTTTTTTGTGGTTGTTAAGTATAATTAGCAAATTCTCCATTTAATTTGATAATCTTCCTCATCTATCAAACAAACATTGCCCGTAAGTTGGATTTCTTTACAGGGGTTTAATATAAGTTCCTTCATAATTCCCTTACTATGTTAGAAATTCATGTATAAAATAATAAATCAAGTATTGTTCTGATTAAATTTATCTATTCAAAATTTGTGCTGGACTTCATACCCATTCCTCCTTTTCTGAGTCCCAGGTTTTGTTGAATCTTTGTTTCATTACAAAAGCCAACCAACATTGTTCAAAGGTTTCGAAAAATTCATTCGGATTACCACTTTTGTTTTTGCCATACATAGCCGATGTTTCTTTCCACCAATCATTAAACATTATTAAACATCTTTGAGTATTTGCGCGGTTATTCTCACCGAAGAAATCTGAGAATAACATTTCCTGCAGTTGGTCCTGGCGGGGAAGCCAAACAGATTCTTCTTGAATATCATCATGGCATTTAATAAAAACATAATCTGAACGGTACCTCCCCTTTGGGTAAAAGTCGTCGGGAAAATCGCCATATCGAAAATAACTCCCCTTTGCTTCTTTACATGTTGGCTGTAACTTCTGTATCTCCTTCGCTTTCTCGCACATCTTGACATAAACTTCGTCTTCGTAGAATTTCATGATTCAATTTTCTCCTTTGAACTTTCTTTTTTGAGTTCTTCTAAAATCATATCTAATTTTTTATCCATACCAGTGAAATCAAGATTGAATTCCTCATCGTTAATTACTTTCCGGATTAACTTAGCAGCAATTACGAAATGGAATATTTCGGTTTGTTTTAATATATCTCGTATTTCTGTCGGCAACATCAACCCCGGAACAAAATTATTACCGATAAGTGTCCTCAGAAAGCCAATGTCTTCATCTTCGTATTTCATTCCACCACCTCGCGGACTTTGATTATCTCCGACACTATATCCAAACATTTCGGACATAGTTTATATTCTCTGACTGTATCTGTTTCTATGCTTACGCCTGCAAGCCCTCCATTTGCGTTGAAATGAAGATAAAACTCTCTCGGCTGCTTATCGCTGTCGAGAGCAAAGCTGTTTGTGGGCTTGTAAGCGGAAGGAGGCATTTTACCTTTTATGAAAACTAACAGTTTATGAAATACCGAACTTGGTTCATAAATATTCTTGACCTCTGCATATATTTCATCAAGGATTTTTCTGTACTCTTTTTCTGCTTCTTGTTTCCCGTCCATGTAACCGTTCATGTAACCAGTCATATAGGAATTGAAATCTTCCTTAGCATTATCCATTAGTTCTTTAACTGAAACAGATTTGCCTGGTTTCTCTAACACTTCCTCAATGGTGTACCTGCTATTAAACTTTTCTTGCGTTATGATTTCTTTATGTCCGCTGTCTACGTATTCGAACTTGATGAACTTATCTGTTTCATAGATTACCCTAATGTGGGTGTATGCTTTATGACAAAGGTACTCTTCACTGACTATTAACTCTTTAATTTTGCCTTCTCCGATTTTATTTTCTTCTACAGCTGCCGTCCGCATTTCAGAATCAATTAATTCATAAATCTTATCTTTGACCTCATCGGTCAAGTCTAACGATGTGGCAATTGTGGCGTGCCCAAAAGGTTTTAACACGTAACAGACAACGAATAACATAACAAATAAAGGAAAAGTAATATGGGATATATATCAGATTGTTGCGGAGCTTCAATGACGGGCGAAATGGTAGATATAATGATTTGCCCAGATTGTAAAGACCACTGTTCACCAAAAGACGAGGAGGAAATAGAAATGGAAGAAAAAATCGAACAAGTAAAAAGCATTATCAAGGAATGGGAAGAAACTGCTTACTCAAATGTGATTGACTGGAAGGAGCGAAATTTTGAAAGTGCTGCACATTGGCGAGCCGATTATGCCCATAAAATGATGATGAAAATAAAACAGACGCTTGCTGATGTTAGTTTATTATGAAGGCATCGCCACGAATTGCGAGTTAGTTTGTGAGGTGCGGACGTGTTAATAATATTGCCAGTTAATGACATTAAAAAACATGACGAAGAATCTACCGTTTGCGAATGTAAGCCAACGGTAGAATTTATTAACGGCGAAATGTTATTGATACACAATTCTTTTGATGGAAGAGAATTAGAAGAACAAATAAAAGATATTTTAAATGATAGCACCGAATCAAACTAACGGAGTGAGCAATAATTTGCCGCCCGATATTTGTTCTTAAATTTTTTGATTGACATAAACTAAATAATAAAAAAAGACCGCGAGTAATCGCGGTCAAATTGATTGCTTAGTTATGGGTTTTTGCGCCGGACATCCTTGAGAGCTTTTTGTACAAGATAATCACTGTAGCTTAAATCTTTGCGCGCCTCATCGATGATTTGTTTTTCGCTTTCGGAAACACGAGCGCGGATTGTTAACCCGCGCCCGCCTTTGTAAGGAGTAATTGGTTTTTTATTATCCAACATTTTTTGCTCTCTCGATAATAGCAGATTGCAAATCGCCAAAACCGGAAAATTGACTTGGTTGTTGATGTAACCAATATTCTCGGCAGTCAGCGTGGGTGGAAAAATTAAATCCACTAAGACCATTGCCTATTGTCGCAATGCGTTCTTCCGAAGTAATAATTTCGCCACAATATTCGCATTTGGTTTTGTTGTCGCCAATTCCAAAATATTTTGAATTAATATAATAATCTTGATTGGCATATTGTTTTTTTACTGTTGCGCGGTCGATTTTCATTTTGTAGCTCCTTTTGTTGTTGATAAAGTCAATCATAATGTCTGATGTAAACATAATACTTTGTAGCTACAAAGTCAAGAGAAATCGACAAAAAAAATAAAAATATTTTCACTTTTTTTTTATTGAGAATTT
>Ga0265297_10007082_pt1 | contig 15763 bp, 23 predicted proteins | sample Munlanlwell13791_FD_192502 | JGI IMG/M metagenome (GOLD analysis project Ga0265297, IMG submission 192502) | Leachate microbial communities from a municipal landfill in Southern Ontario, Canada - Leachate well 137-91 | ecosystem: Engineered > Solid waste > Landfill > Unclassified | place... | reverse complement strand
CATTAGAGCTAACATAAGAGGAGCTAATCCTCCGGCAGCTATAACTGCTGATGCACCTAACCCTTTAATGGCCAGAGCTATTCCCTGTATTCTCATAGGCAAGAAAAATGCTTCTGTGGCAAGGAAATTAAACACAGTCGAAAAATTCTTCAATGATAAAAGGGATGTTCCGATAGCGAGATTGAGAACCCCGATTGCTATAGCGATACTCATAATCGACTTTGCCAATACTGGATTTTCTTTCGCCCATTTATTGAAATCAGATATTACATCCGTAGTGAATCCTATCAACTCTTTAAGGGTCGGAAGAATAGTGGTAGATAAAGCTATATAAAGACCCGTAAGAGCTGACTTCGTTTCTTTAAGGGCATCGCTGAACTCATCGAACTGCTTGATATTATCTTCTGTCAGGACCATCCCTAATCTCTCGGCTTCCTTAGACAGTCTTTCTATTTCCTGCGAGCCGAGATTTAATATCGGTAATATCGTTTCACCGGACTTCCCAAATAATTGCATAGCAACAGCAGTCTTTTCGGCATCATTCTCCATTTCTTTAAATCTATCGGAAGCCTCTAATAGAACCTCATCAGCGTTCCGAATCTTGCCGGAAGCATCTCGGACCTGAATCCCAAGCCTGCTGAAAGTCGCTACTAAATTCTGATTTCCTCTTGACGCATCGTAAAGATTCTTATTGAGAAATTTCAACCCCATAGCGACTGCCTCAAAAGAGGATTCTGTCTGGTCTGCTACATATTTTAATCTGCCAAGCGTTTCGACAGCGACACCAGTTCTTTTATGGACTTCATTCATCTGGTCGGCATATTGAGAAGCAGACCTTACCATAAGAGCGATAGAACCCGTGATAGCTGCTCCCGTAACAGCAAAAGTCGTTCCGAGGGCTCTTATCGTATTTGAATTCTTATCAGCAAAACCCTTAATCTGGCCAGTAGCCTTCGCAAGATTAGATTGAAGGTCTTGGATATTTGCTCCTATTCTAACTGCAAGTGCTGCGAACTCATAAGCCATTTCTTACTCCTTCTTTACTGTCCTCTTAAAAGAAGCGCCCAAGCCTGAAATATCGTTAGATACTTCTGTTCCGTCTTTTAAGACCGTCTTTTGATGCTTTTTCTCCTCTAATTTAGCTATCAACAAAACAGCAAAATTAAAATTGAATTCGTGAACGCTCTGCGACGCTAATATCTCATAAGGCATAACTCCATATCGCTGAGCGAGAGCATCAACGGATAAAATCAAATCCCGATTCTTTAAAAATCTTTCTATTGAAGCCCTATCCATTTATTTTACCCGTTATGACATCGATTAAAAACTTCTGGTCCTCTACGGTCAACTCTGCGTAAACCAGATGAGTGTCCTTTTTCTCCTTATCGTATTTTACGACCATAGAAGGCTGAATTATGCCCTTTTCAATAGTGATTTTGAGAAATTTTTCAAATAGAGCTATATTCTTTTTGGTCGCCTCGTCATTCATATCCACCTTGCCAGTAAAAAGCTCGGTTATGAAAGGAAGAAATTCATTAGGAATATCTTCTATCCCTTCATTGATATAATCCATTACAGACAACCGTTTGACTTGAAACTTAGCTCCAGAAGGTAATTTTACCTCCTTGATTTTCCCGACCATTTCCCGATATTCTTTTGCAGTCATCACTTTGTCAGACATAATCCAGCCTCCTTTTTTCAATGACCGTTTATTCGGTCATTGTGTCTACTATTGCTCCGTATTCCTTGCCCGCCGCAAGAGAAGTATCAGGTAAAATCCTGAATGTTACCGGAACAACAGTTATTGCATCCTTCTGCATCCCCATTTCTCCCACTTCCCAAACAACTGCCTTATGGCAAGTGAAAGTTCTGTCGTAGCCCTCTGGAGATTTACCACGAAATTCGAGAGCGTGTTCTACCACATTCTCGTTCATTCCCCAAGAGAGTGTCCTTGAAGGCGAAGATTCTACTACTGACTGCGTCTGTTCCCAAACGATTTTCAAATTCGCAAGGGTGACCTCAGCCAGATTCGTTCTTACCTCGAAGCTCTCTCTTATTTTATGAATGCCGACAGCAGCGAAGCTCTGGTCTACTTCCTTGTCCATCCTATCGGTGTTTTTAACCACTATGACACCGCCGGAAGTATATCCTATGCTCGTTCCGTCAACTTTCATAACGCCTACGCCTATCAAAACATTCGTTGCGGTATAAAGACTCATCTTCTTAATCCTCCTTTATTTTCTCTTTCTCGTTGGAGCGGTCTCTGAATCCCCTGCTATGGCATCTATGCGAACAGAAAGCTGAAAACGAAGAACCTTTTCATAACTTTTCTGCTCATCATTCCAAGCAGTAGGAATCAAATCGCCCGTGTATGAACAATTATACACGAACACTTTACCGCTTACATCCAAATCAGACCCATCCAAAAGAAGCACTATTCTTTCGGATATGTCCTCTACATTTAAATCATCGTTTCTATCATAAACCCTGACTATCAGGGGAACTGTCCTAATCTGCGGTGAGAAATCTGACATAGGATTCGCAGGTTGTAAATAAAAAATCACGAGCTTATCCCACTTGCCTACAGGCGAGTTCCCCCTTCGAATATTCTTATTCTGGTCGGTATAACTTACCATCTTCCGAAGGTCTTGGTCGTTTGCCAAAACATCTATCACGCCTTTATAGATTTCTTTCATATCGCATCCTTAATTATTTTAACTAACTGATTATGAAAATATTCTAATGCCTCTTTTCCGACTTCTCTAAGGGCCGGATATAAGAACCCGCCATCCGGCAGAGCCTCAACATAAGGAGCATAAGGAACATCCGTTCCAATTATCCCGTCAATATCATAAGAGCCTGTCCACTTAGATTTAGATTTTATATTTCTTCTTAAATTTCCCGTCTTTACGTGGCGTTTATGCCCGTGCATACCTGATATATTTTCGTGAGCCCTTCGTTCAACTATAGTGGCGGCACGATACATAGCCTTCTCGCTATCCTTTCTGACATCTTTCTCAAGGATTTTGAGTTTCGCTACAGCCTTATCGACTCCTAATATGCTGAAATCAAGCCTCATCTGCCACATCCATTCTTGATAGAGAACATTCTAAGTGGTGAATATCCTTATATCTTCGGGCTGCCTTTATAAAAACTACCATATAAGTTTCATTCGCATTGTCCTCTTTAATCTTATCGCCTAATTTGATATCAGTATTTTTACTGCACATCATCTTCATTTCCACAAGATACTGCTTTCCTTCAAGGCTTAAAGTATAAGGTGCGCCCTGTTTCCCATAAATCCGGCAAGGGATTTTCCAATAAAGTTTATCCCAAGTGGTAGACACGCCTCCGAAATCATCCCCGGCTGTAGATTTTCGCCAAAGAGTTATCGTATTATTATAATATTTTTTAAGCTCAAGAGACTCCATAACCTAACCAACTGTTCTGATATTGTTTAACTATCAGGTTGAGCTCCCTATCTGAAAGCTCCTGTGCGTTTTCAGTAAATAATATAGAGGTAGAAAAATCCCCTACCCTTTCACTCGATAACTTATCATCGAACTGGCCTTTTTCCAAAAGTTTCTGAATAAGCCTTCCTTGAAGATATTTAATAGGTTCAGGATAGGCATCCCATCCCCATATTCCGAATATGCCTATATTATAAATGCCTCCTGAAAATTCTTCCGGATATAGCCTCGGCCGGACATCGAGCGAAGAAAACACATTCCAAGATATAAATTTCTTCTTGGCCGTGAAATTAGAAGCCGAGTAATCTACATAACCAGTAGAAGATGAATATACCCTTACCTTTTCCAGAGTCACTAATCTTTTCGGAAGAAATAGCGTATCTTTCCCCGTTCCTGATACTTTCTTTTCTACATAGGCTGAAGCCGACCCTTCGGCATCGAAATCCTGTCCGCAAAGATTATCTATTATGGACTTAGTGAGGTCTTGCAAGACTCCGAGCAGGGTATCATCAGCATCTTCCTGACTTATATTGTAAGGAGCTATTCTCAATTTTGTTTTAGTGATATATTTGTCTGCCATTACGCCCTCACTTTCACGAAAATTTTATCTTCGTAAATATGTCCACCCGAAGTGGTTACTTTAAATGTTACATAATATTCGCTTCCGTCTTTGCCCGCTTGAACAGTCTGGGAAACTTTATCAGCTTCAACCACAGGATTTCCATCTACAGCCAAACCGCCGACCTCTGACGGTGAGATAGTAACCGTGCAGGATGCTATAGTCGCTCCCTCCTCTAAATCAGGGCTGATATATTTAAACCCTATAGGAAATTTTTCATCGGGCTTTTTGACTATTTCTGGAATCCTCATTCTATCCTCCGTTATATTTCTATTTCTTCGTATTGCTGTTCGAATATCGTTTTATCTGCTGTGAATATCCGATTCCTCGGACTTGCCGTAAATATCCTATTTCTTGGAACTGCGACAAATAAAACAGGAAATAAATCCCAATAGTAAATTGATTCTTCCGTGCTTTCGTTTATATTAAGTATATCATAAACAGGGCCTAATTCAATTATGATATCGACAACAGATGCGTATTCAGAAAGGGCTATAGAATCTAATACGCTTATCTCGCACAAGTATTCAAAACTCGTGCTTTCCTGAATAGATATACTCTCCGATACGGACAAATCTATATCATAATATATATTCCTATATTCTGCGATTGATATATCCTCAAATACTGGCCCTAATTCTATGATAATATCCCAAACTGTAGCATAATCAGATACACCAATAGATTCAGATTCAGAGATGAATAACTCTGTTATCAAAATCTCTATTTCATCACTCGCTGATATACTCTGTAAAACATCTATCTCTAATCCGAAATATAATCCTATTGATTCTACGACTGGAATAGATTCGAATTCAGATATGACTAAAGAAGGAATGAATACTTCTATGAATTCTAAAACTCCTATGCCTTCAAAGACGGACAGAGGAAATGCCGGAGGAATAAGAGATTGATATTCTCCAATAGACATCTCGGAAAATACATTGATGAATAACTCAGTTAGATATAAGTCTATTCCATCTGAAATCGATATATCTTCGAATACGCTAAAGTAAGGTAAGGAAGCCAACGCTTCATCTTCTATCGATATCTCGTCATAGATATTGATATAAAGCTCTGTAAGATACTGTTCGATAGATTCTGTTATCGATATCGATTCATAAACAGGCCCTAATTCGATTATGATATCCCAGATGGTCGCATAATCGGAAGCCAAAATTTCATCATAGACTTCGATATATAACTCTGTTAATGATATCTCTGCCGAATCAAAAATTGATATCTCATCGTAGATATTTATAAAAGAAGAAATATCAAACCCAATGTTCTCCTGTAAAGATGTAGATTCAAATATCGAAATATCAAGTTCGAAGTACATAAGAGCATATTCAGTTATCAAAACCTCATCATAAATAAGGATATATAACTCGGTAAGAAAAACATCGATATCTTCCGAAATAGCTATTGTTTCTACCGCAGGACCTAATTCAATTATGATATCCCAAATAATAGCCACATCAGCTATCGAGATTTCATCGTAGATGCTCAGATAGAGTTCATCGAGGTAATTATCAATATATTCTTCTATAAAAATAGAATCGTAGATAGATGTATATAATTCAGTCAAATATAGGGCAATATCCTCTATTATAGACACGCTCTCTGACTGGTCTATGTCTATGCCTATATATAGGGAAATAGCCTCTGTAATGGCAATCTCATCATAATTAAAGGTATATAATAGGGGTAATAGCTCTGAATCGTTCTCTACGATAGCTATTTCGTCATATTTAGATATATTAAGCTCAAGGAGATATTGAGTAGAGGTATCTTCTATTGAGGCCTCATCATAGATATTTATGAATAATTCATCAGGCAATAATAGAACATTCTCTGATATCAAAATATCACTATAAATACTAAAGAATAAAGCATCAGGAAGCAAACTAACAACTTCATTTATTTCGATAGAATCATAAATGGATAAATCACATAAAAGATTTATAGAAGCATCTTCAGATATGGATAACTCTTCATACACTTCCAATAACCAAGCAAGACCTGAGAAATCAGTATGCTCTTCTATTGTTAGCTCATCATATACATTTATATAAGTTAAAATGCCTGTAGTAAAATCCGCTGTTATGGAAATCTCATCATTAACATCTATAGCCCACTCAAACAGAGAAGCAAAATCTTCAACAATACTAATACCATCAGCTACTGTAATACCTAAATCAAATATAAACGCAGTATCTTCAGCTATGGTTAGTTCTTCATAAATATCTACTGGATTACTTACTGTTCCTACTACATCTTCGGTTATAGTAATATCATCTACAGTAAAAACATCAAAAAGCCAAGTATAGAATTCAAGCCCTATACTCTCTACTATAGTAATAGAATCTGATACAGATACTTCTCTTGGTTGTATTTGGACTGTTATAGATTCAGTTATGGTAAGAGAATCATAAACACTAACAAGGTCAGGGTCAACTGAAGAATCCCATTCAATATCAAAACCGCCAGTAGAAAAACTATTAGTAATAGTAGATGAAAAACCAGAAAATTTATAAGTTTTCATATCCTGTCCAATAAAATTACTCCCATCAAAAGTAACTCCTGTTGGGTAATCTTGTGGACTACTAAATGAATCAGAAATGGTAGAAGAAAATCCACTATGCTTATAAAATTTTAGTGACGTGTCATCAGAACTATAAATATTTTCAGTTTTGAAACTTACACCAAAAACCCCATTAGACGGAGAGCTAAAACTATCTGAAATGGTAGCAGAAAATCCTGAATGTTTATATATCTTATCTGAATTTTTATCACAACTATAAATGTTTCCATTATCAAAGGATAATTGCTGGACACCATTCGAAGGACTACTAAATGAATCAGAAATGGTTGAACTAAAACCAGAATGTTTATAAATTTTAGCGGAGTCTAAACTCGAACTATATATGTTAGCGTTATCCCAAGATACCCCCCTATCATTAGCTCCAACACTACTAAACGAATCACTTATAGTCTTACTAAATCCACTGTGTTTGTATATTTTACTTCCTGAAATACTTAATACAAATGCCATATTATCCTCTAAATGTTTTTTTCCCTCACTAATAAATCATTAAAACTTTTAAGACTTGCCGTTCTAATATGGTCACAAACTAAATTAAAATCTATAAATAATTTAAATCCTGCTTTTTGTATCTTTTGAAATACATCAAAATCACAAGTAAGAGCTAATGTTCCGTTTCTATAATATTGGAAAGCATAAGGTCTTTCTACTGCTTCATATACTTTGCGTTTAAACATTAAACAAGCTCCTCCTGTGGCATCACATTCTTCTATTCCTTGTCCGTGATATACTATGTATTTCTTATCTTCGTTGTATCTTAAAGTTACTGGATATGGAAATCCAATTCCGTTTTCGTATTTCATAGCGAAAGCTACTGCTCCAATAACATCTTTATCTGCCTGTAAAAATCTCTCTAAGGTATTTATTGGCGGTAATATATCATCATCTATCCATAAAAGATAATCACAATTACCTTCTAAAAACTTCTGAACACAATGATTTCTTGCATTATCTAAAGGAAATAATCCTTTTGGCATATAAATCTGTAAAGACCATCTTGAATCGTGAGACCAATTTATTAAAATAGAAGCAAGTTCAGGTATTATCTTTCCACTATTAGGAATACAAATCATTATTCTTTTCTTCACACCTGTATCAAAAGTATCTCTATGTTTATCTCTAAGTAAATCTATTCTTGATTCAGCAAAATCTATAGATTTTTTAGCATCATTTTTAAATTCATTTCTAAAAGTGGCAGAACCATAATGATAAATAAATACATCCCTTGCTATACCGACTTTAAACCCTGCCTGACGAGCTCTAATACAATAATCAGCATCATCTTGTCCGCCCAATCCAAATCTTTCGTCAAGAACTCCTATCTTTTCTCTCATCTCACGCTTAACCATAGTAAAAAAGAAAGTAACTACATCTGTGAATTGAAGCGTGATTCCCTCTTTATTAAAATCTATATGCTGAAATCCATCTACTCTATTAGTAACAGGGCCAAGAACAGCTAATTCAAGATGGTCGCTAAAATGCTTAATCAATTTCTCGCTCCATTCAGGAGTAACAACTATATCATTATTAGAAAATACTATATAATCTCCCTTAGATATCTCTATCCCCTGATTTATAGCTCGACACCAACCCTGTGATTTTTCATTTCTAATGTAAATTATATCCGGCAAACTCTTTAGAAACTGCTGTGTTTTAATCTGAGAACCGTCATCTATGATTATAAGTTCATAATCATTCGTGTATCTGGCAATAGAATCTATCGCCACTTTCGTTATTTCCAAATTATCTTTAACCGGCATAATTATACTTAGCTTCATTTTGTAGCTCCTTCCATTTGCAAGGACTTTATTATTCCGCCCTCTTTGATTTTACAGAGATTCCACCAAACCTCTGTTATAGGATTATCCCATTTATCGCAACAATGAGTATTCAATATTGGAGCGATTATTTTTCCATTAAAATATTTGATATGTTCCTGATATGCTATGTAACTGAACCCCAATTTCTTCAATAAAGGCTCTATCCTTACTGAGAACTTAAAGCCCGGAGACCTGTAGCCATACTTCTCTGGTAAAAAAGGTTTCAATATTTCTAAGGCCATAGTAACCTGCTCCTCAAAATCATCTCTTTCTGCTTCAGGTGGAAACAAATGGTCATATCCATGAACAGCAATCTCTACCCAATCCTTATGTTTTTCAAACCATTCAATGAATTCTTTGCTTTCATTGATAGGTTCTTTGTTCTGAAAATTTGCTATAGTAAAAGCAATTACTTTTAAATCGGGTTTTTTTTCTTTTACTTTATCCCAATATTCAAAGTATTTCAGATTACTCGGACATAAGTCATCTGTGGTAAAGATTCTATCCATTATTTTATTACCTTGTTTTTAACCCTATCAGCACGAATCTTTGAAGCCTCAAGCTTGCCTTTGAAAAGAGATTCAGCAAAAGTCTCGCTTTTTGAAAAACCTTTTACTTCTTTCTTATCAGGATTTAAAGCATCAAGTTCTTCCTGAGTCAACGTCTCACCTTTTCCTACCTTTTCAGCTATCTCATTTATCTTCTTCTGGTCAGTAACCTTAACTGTGGTTTCTGTCCAATCGTTTCCATGAGCTATAGCAGTATCATCATCTATCTCTACTGCTGAAAACTCAAAGCCATCCTTTACGAATCCATTGGCCTTAAGAAATTGAGCTGCATCAATCTCATCAACTCCTACTATAATAAATTCTTCCCCAATAGACTTATCTTTATTTCTTTCATTAACTTCGTTAATCTTTCTTTCAAGACCTGCCTCATATACAGGACCAAACAACACCTTGTGAGCATCGTAATGAGGAGTGGGATATCCATAGCGAGTTCCCCCTTGGATTTTCTCTCTTCTTATTTTCATTTTTATTAACTTCATTTTAACCTCCATGTTATAAATACGTTATATAGTGTATATAATAAAAAAGGCCCTATGGAAATACTCTCCATAGAGCCTTTGAATTTTTTTCATTGAGATAAACGGATAATCCTCGCATCATTTCCTCCTAATGCAAAGAATAACCGCTTAATTCTTTAACAGGGCTTCCCTGAGCCATCATATAGATTGCTCAGTCGCCACTCTATTATCAAATCAAACGCTTAATTCATCGCTCTCACGACTATGACAACCGGAAGCTTCGTGTGCTCACTTAATCTCCAAGCTGTCGATACAATTTTAGCACAATCTTCCTTCTTTGTCAAGTGCAGAGTTCCTGCGATGCCTTTAAGGGCCTGTTCACGGGCCTTTCCGAAAGCATCCTGAGATTTGATATTATCGTTTACATTTATACCTAAGTCTTTTCCGTTCATAATTTTGGCCTCAAATTTTCTAAATCAATAGCCCAAGGATTCTTAGGCCAAGTTTGAATTTTGACTAAACCAATGATACATAGGACAAATAAAGCTATTAACAGGCCTATCATAATTTTCGATGTCTCCTTTTCAAATTTTCAATATTTTCTATAAACCTACAATTCTTTAAAATATAATTTCCATCATTATCTATTCTATCTATTGTAGGTTTTCTCATTAGATATGCTTTATCACGAAACCATAAAATTTTGATTCCTTCGATGGACAGTAATTGTTTAATCCCTCGACCTCCATAATATTTATAATCCCATCTTTTGGGGTTATGACATCGAGAATTAATATTTTTAAAAACTATCTTCCACGGTTCTTTGATTTTCCGTTGTTTATCATAGCAACTTGTATAAATTTTATGATTTCTTCTCCAAGCTTTTTGTCTTTTACTTATTTCCTCTTTGTGCCGTTGAAAATATTCTTTAATGCAATCTTTACAATATACTTGATGTCCATCATATCTCTTTTTATGTTTTGAAAATTCTGTTAACTCTTTATCAATATTGCACTTATGACATCTTTTCTTCATATATAATATAACATATATTCCTTAGATGTCAAGGATACATCTTGCCATTCTCATCGATATGTCGACAAAAAAGCGAAGTATCGATAAGTAGAGGATATTTCATTTTTTGGAACTTCTTATATTTTTTAACACCACATTTTTCAAAAACTTTTTCATTTCTTAAACGGTCACAAAAGAACAAATCCTCTGTTCCTGTCTGCTGTTCATAAGACATCTTTTCGGGGTCGAACCAAGCCTTCCTCGGCGTTTCGAAAACACGCCGAACGACTACAGGCCCCATCACGGTATTAGCAGTATAAACCTCAGATACATCATAGAGGACTTTAAGAAGGGAACAATGGATAAGCGTGCACCCCATCGGAATCCCATCAACCCAAACTTTTTCGCCGGGCTTCCATTTGGTATAGCATCCTGTTCCCCGTCCACGAAACAAAAGAGGCTCTGGATGACTGCCCTTACAGTAATATAATCCGCATACTACGGGGATATCGCCTTTCGTCATATATTCATTTATTTTGAGATATGTATCAGGAGGAAGGATTACATCGTGGTCAATAAAAAATAACCATTCAAATCCTTTGCTGATAGCGTATTCCACGCAGATATTTCTCGCATCTGCTACTCCCCACCCCATCGGAGAAAACTGGTCGAAAAATTGAAACATCTGGCCATCAGACCAATTACACGGAACGACCTGACCGAATCTGGCCATCATCCATTCAACACGAACGAGGCCTGTGGTCGGAACTGCGATGCAGATTCTTTTCTTCCACCCTTCCCAGATATCCCTCTTAGGAGCGAACACTCTCGGCTGAAGAACCGCATCATTTTTCGTCGAAAACTTTTTATTTATTACGATATTATTCTGAATATGAATCCTCTTAGCCATTTTTGACCTCGCTTTCGGCCCTCTTTGAAAGGATTACTTCAAGATTTCCTGTTTGATAAAATACATTCCTCTCAAGCTTCCAAGGTTTAGGCCTATAAACCTGATATAAAGGCTGAGTGGGGTCAAAATAAGTAAATGTAGCCTCATTCACAAAATTACAATGAGTGGGGTCTTGAAGCATCCCATCGCTCCGGCCATAAGGAGCGATTATTAAAAGCTGACCTCCGGGCCTCATTATTCGCCAGAGTTCATTCATAACATCGAGCATTCTTTTAGGGCAGATATGCTCAATAAGATGGCTCATCAAGATTGTCCTGCAGGATTCCGAGGGGATGGGATATGGCGTGTCCTCTACATTATGAAGAATGTCTACTCCCTTAACTGCCCTCACATCCATTCCGATATATCCCGGCTGTTTATTGAATCCACAACCGATATCAAGCTGAACGCCTCCGTGCTTGACTTTATATCCAGAAAATAATTTCCGAACTTCTTTGAGGGATTTACAAACGGTAGGACCTTTTTTCTTCCGCATTTTCACTACGACCTCCTTCTGTTCTTTAACTGCTGGCCTCTTATCTCTGCTCCTTTAATTCTCGCCTTTATTGATTCTTCTGTAAGAGTATATCTTCTCATAGGGATATTGCGAATTTTAAGGGCATTTCTAACCGTTCCTTCATTACATTTCAACTCCTTCGCTATATCAGAATAAGGTCTTTTTCTATTTATATATTCTCGATATAACCACTTTCCCTCCCATAATTTTAAATATTTTCTTTGCTCTTTGGCAATTCCCTTGCCGTGCTCGCTCTGATTTTTAAACAATTGTAAATTATCCGGATTATTATTCTGCTTATTTCCGTCGATATGATGAACTCTTTCAATGGGTGTTAGATATCTCCCAATCTTCTTCTCCATCACTAAACGATGTAAGAATATATATCTTCCTTTATTCGGATGCTCTTTTGGTTTTATTACTTTTATGTATCCTTGGTCTGTTAAATATCCATTATTCATATAAATACTATACCATACCTAAACCACAATGTCAACCTAAAAATTAAGGGAGGCCCTGTGAGTAGCCTCCCTTAAAATCTTTCAGCTACCTACCTAAACATCTATTAAGAAAAGCGAAGTTGGTAGGTGGCGTTTACGTTCTGGTTGTTTGCCCATTGCGAGGTAGCGTAAGTCGTGCCGCAAAGTATTGTTCCGCCCGAAAGCAAATTCGCAAGCGCAACATTCTTTATGGCGCAACTCGCAGCTCCTAAATCTGAACCTGCAAATTGGCAAGTGGCCTGTAGCGTTTTTGAAGCGATGATAGAGTTAGAGGTCGTTACCCTCACGCCCGTTTCACCCTGCAAAGATGTATCTGTAACGCCCGGCGCAGTACCAGTTCCGATAGCCATATAGGCTACCTGACGACTATTGGCAAGACCGCCCAAAAGGGCGCAGATATACCATTCGAAACCTTCGTTTACGACGGTATTCTTTTTCCAACCAGAGTCGCCAACTATCTTCCCGTGCTTATCAACTATCTGGGCTCTCACAAAACCCTTGACAGTTAGCATCTCTCCTCGTCTCATTTATTGACCCTCCATTGAGATTAGATGCCCTCGAACTCACCATAATATATTATACCATATATTATATTTATGTCAAGTAAGTTTGAGTGCTCTCTTAATCGTGATTGCGAAATCTTTCGTAGTGACTTTTTTAGAAGCACTATAAACCAGAACAAGTGCTCCTACATAATTCCCCACATCAGAATCATCGTTGAAGTCAGAAGCGAGAACAGTATATTTACAAGTTCCTGCTGTAGCCGATACTACTGAGCAAGTTCCGTTCAATAGGTTTATCGAGCCATCGGCTTGCCGTATTCGAAATAATATACTCTGGACTCCTGTAAGATTTACTGCTACTCCTGCTGAATCTTTGACTGTGAAGTTTATGTCATAGCCGTAATCATCCACTCTTAATTCCATAAATCCTCCTCATTCATCGAGAACCAAAACTACATCAAAACTATTCGTTTCGACAGCTTGATTAAAAGATGGTATTACAACATCTATATCAAAAGAATTTACTTCGATGTTTTGATTTTTTGGCATTGTTCGCTCACCCAATCCTTAATATCGACCTTTGGATTCCACTCAAGAAGCTCCTTCGCTAAAAAATTATCTGCGAGAGTATAGGAATATTCCCCTTCTCTTGCAGGTAATCTAACCTGATTAGGAGATATCCAATCAGCAAGCTCCTTAATCGAATAATTTTTCCCTGTTCCGATATTTAATGCTCTTGCGTCAATTATACCTGAGTCAGCAGATAATATCAAGGCCTCTACCATATCTTTGATATAAGTAAAATCTCTTTTCTGGCTTCCATCGCTAACTACGGTTAAAGGTTCACTTTTAGCCATTTGGTTTAAAAATATTCCTACTACTGCTGCATAAGCACCTTCAAGCAGTTGTCTTTCTCCGAACACATTGAAAGGTCTCAATATGATAGACCGAGTATGATACATATAATTATATTGCTTAATCAACGCCTCGCAATATAGTTTCTGATACGCATAATGAGAGGAAGGATTTATAGAAGTATCTTCATCCATCGGAGAATTAAAAGTCCTGAACTTATCCTCTCCATAAATAGACGAAGAAGATGTAAACACGAATTTATCCACATAAGATTTCCTCGCCAGTTCAAGAAGATTAAAAGTTCCGACCACGTTGGTCTTGAAATATTCGTTTGGATTTTCAAAAGATGGCTGTATTCTGGCCTTGGCTGCGAGATGGAAAATATACTTGAACCTAAAATTCTTCAATAGCTTCATAACTCTATCGTGGTCCGAAATATCTTCTTCATAGAAAATCCTGACATTTGGATTTATATTCTCTCTTTTCCCTGTAGATAAATCATCTATCACGACTACTTCGTAATCTTTCTTGATAAGAGCATCAACAAGATGGCTTCCTATGAATCCCGCTCCTCCGGTAACCAGAACAATTTCCCTCATTATATCACCTCATTAGATTCATCAAGCAATTCTTTCTGTTTCCCAAGCCTTCTGTCAACGCTGACAAATAAGGTATGCCTTAAAAACTCATCTGGATATTTATATCTCAGAATGCTATCTCTTTTCTTTTCGTATCTTTTATGCTTATCCCCAAGGGAATTCTCTATCGTCTTATGCCTGTGATGAAGAATATTCGTATCTGGACAATATGCGGTCAACCACCCTGAATATTCGAGCCGGACAAACCAATCTAAATCCTCGCCTATCAGAAAATTTTTATCAAAATATCCTACTTCATTCAAGCATCTTCTTTTCACCAGACAAAAGGATAGCCCGGCAAACATTTCTTTTTTAGACTTCCAATCTTCTATCAAAACTTTTCCTTCAATGAATCCTATCCTATGGTCTATGGTATAATTCCACATCTTATCGAGCCAGTCTTTATCAGCTATCTCGATATCTGAATCTATAAAAGCTATCCACTCGCTACTTCCTACTCTTGCTCCCTGATTTCTACCTTCTGCACAACCGATATTTTTCTTGTTCAAGATAAGATGCTTGACCCCCGACTCCTTCGTAAGCCATTCTTTAGAAGCATCCTGAGAGTTCTGGTCGACCACAATTAGATTATAAGGCCCTTCCGTATTCATTCGAAGGCTATTGATGCACTTCTGGATATATCCATCATTATCGCAGTTAAGAATTATTATATCTACAGCATCAGATATCTGCATTTCATTCCTTTACTAAAGCAGTTATCCCACAATGACCCTGTCTTGAATCAAATTGAATCCTGTGTAAAAATTTAGACCCTCTCAGTTTACTCACTTCAAGTATGCTCTCTATGGCCCTCCTCACATTAGAATTGCAGGTAGCATCGTGCCAAGCTATTATTCCTCCTGAACGAACAAACTGCTCATACATATCATAATCAGAACGGGCAGCCTTAAAACTATGTTCGCCATCTATCAATAACAAGTCTACCTTCCTTACATCGAGAACATCCTTGACCTTATCAATGGTCTTTGAGTCTGTGCTATCAGCTATTATAAAATTCATCCTCTCATCTTCGCTATAATCCTGAGCGACTTTCACAACATCAGCAAAATAATTTTCCTTTTCATCAAGGATATTGGCATCTATCCCGACATAAATACCGTTTTTATCAAGGAGTTTGTGAAGCACTCTTGTTGTCGCTCCTCTTAATATCCCTATCTCGATTATTCCTTCAAGTTCCGGCTTATACCCGAATAGCCAAGAAATAAACTGCTGATGCTCGTGCGTG
>Ga0265297_10007081_pt1 | contig 15764 bp, 22 predicted proteins | sample Munlanlwell13791_FD_192502 | JGI IMG/M metagenome (GOLD analysis project Ga0265297, IMG submission 192502) | Leachate microbial communities from a municipal landfill in Southern Ontario, Canada - Leachate well 137-91 | ecosystem: Engineered > Solid waste > Landfill > Unclassified | place... | reverse complement strand
GCTCTATGTCCTTGCCCGGCGGATCAATGACTTCATGCCCACGCATATGTTCCGGCTCACGAAGGATGCCCTTGCCCGGGCCGGCACCCCGCTGAAGGGTGCGAAGATTGCCCTCCTCGGCTGGTCGTTCCTTGCGAATTCTGACGATACCCGGAACACCCCTGCCGAGCCGTATCGCGACCTGCTGATGAGGGAGGGCGCAGTCGTCAGTGTCCAGGACCCGTACGTTGCGGACTATCCGGGCGTGGCGATGGTCCCCTTTGTCGAGGAGGCGCTGGAAGGGGCGGATGCGGTCGTGATCTTTGCCGGCCACCACCAGTACCGGACGCTGGACCCGAAGGTTATCAGGAATTTATCGGGCAAAAAGCACCCGGCGATCATCGATGGGCGTAACCTGGTTGATCCCGATGCCTACATCCGCGAAGGGTTCATCTACAAAGGCATCGGGCGCGGGGACAAGAACTCGCACGCGATTGTGGAAAAATAATCCATCACCGCTTTTCAACCGGCAGGTTCACGCCAGTTCCGGCACTGTGCCTGTCCACTTCTCCACGGTTTTCAGGATCGCATCGTCCGTGAAGGACGAGACCGTGATCCGTTCCCGGGTAAGGCTCACGAAGTAGAGTTCGCCCGATGGATCGTGGCATTTCAGGGTGGCTGAATAGAGGTCGGCATCCGGAAGGTGCACGATCTTCCCGCGGTGAGCGGCGATGTTAGCCATGTTCGTGATCATGGAGGCTTTCCCGATCTCGTAGCCGTCCACGGAATCGTAGATCTCTGAACTCGCGCCCACCTGCTTGCCTTTTGTATCCAGGTACACGAACTTGGCCGTGTAGCGCTCCCGCACGGGCATGACCGGCGGGAAGTTTTTCCGCTGGACAAAGTACGAGGTGCACCCGAGCGGGTTTTTCCTGATAAGATCCTGAAGGATCGCGGAGAATGCTGCGATATCGGTGAACGGGTGTTTCAAGCGCTTTGATGCGCTTTTTGAACCGGGTCTCTGACGGAAATGGGTCATGGGGTTTTGTCCATTTTGTATTGTGTATATTAATATTGAAATGAGTGAGTTCGATAAATTCTTGGTGGTCTTGGGTATGGGGGAGATGGGGGGTCGCGTGGGTACACGATTGTAAAATGAGGAGGGGTCTGGTGATGGCAAGTTCTGCTTTGGGTGTTCGGTGTCAGCATCGAGAGTTGGGTTACTTTTTGTGATGGGATGGGTTTACGGGATGGCGGGTTTACGGGTCGGGAATTTGGTATGTACCCATGCGACCCCCCTCAGGGGCTTGCGGAATTTTTGGGAAAATGAGGGAATTTTACTTCGGTAACTTAGGTAAAGGCTTACAATTGAGGGGAGAAGGGGTCGTGTGGGTACAGAGTTTTGACAAGCGACTCTCACGATATTATGATGCCTGCCGCCGCCCCGAAGGGCGCCCCGCGGCGGCTCCAGGTCGGTTTATTGTTGGAGTACAGGTAAGTGAGTAGCGCAAAACCCGACGAGGCGTTTTGCGCGTGGGGAATCATGCTATCTTTGATTATTTTATAACTGAAATGGCTATTTGAAATTGTATTAATTTATTTAGATAGAGTGTCATAATTTGAATTATAGAATACATTGCTAATATGAGATTGGATTATGTCATTTTGGAATATTTTTGGTAAATCTAAAACAAAAAATTCAGACGAAGAAAAAGTACCCGATGAGGGAGATGTAAAACCATTTTTTAAAAATAAGAAGGATGAGTTAAATTTTGAAAAACGGAAAAATATTGAAAAAAGAGATAGGCTAAAAGAAAGACGAATACTCGGCCTTTACCTCGCTGGTGGTTTCACTATTCTTGCTTTCATAGTTTCATCTATTTTCATTTTTTCTAGTAATTTTGTATTGATAATAGCAATCGAATTTCTTTCAGCAGCGTTTCTTTTTTTAATTGCTCGAGACACGGTATTCTCAACTCGTGACGTTGATATAAAAATTGAGGAAATTAACAATGAGCTTGATTTAGAAGAAATTGAAGTTAGTCCAACTGAAAAACGTGCAGAAAAATTATTTACAAAACATCAAATTGAATTACAAAAATATTATGATCAGACATTAAATCAAAGTAGATGGATTTTCTTTGGTGGGATTTTTTGTTTATTGCTTGGATTTAGTATCATTATTGTGATTTTTTATTTGTTATTTGCAAATCCAACATCTACCATTTCTTCTGATAAGATATTTCCAGTAATAATTGGTGGAATTTCAGCAATATTGACAAATTTTATTGCAGTTCTTTTCCTCAAAATGTATTCAGAAATCAATAAATCTCTCATAACATTCCATAATCGCTTAGTTGGAACAAATCATCTTCAATTTAGTAATTACTTAGTAGCAAAAATTGTTGATAATGAAAAACGTGAAAAAACCCTTGCTTCCATCGCATTGGAGGTCGCAAGAAATGGGTGTGATATCCCTACAATTGAAGAAGAATCTAAAAAATAAAATTATATTTGATAATTCTCATTTCCTCGCAATCGTCACATACCCCGAGTGACACACGCTTGTCGAAGGCCGCGTCCCCCGCTTGGACCGGGTCATCTCCCGCTCGATCAGCTCGTGGGTGTGCACTTCAGAAAACCGGTCCGTTGCTGCATCGACTACGATCGCCATCTGCTCCAAAAATGGGGTGTAACAGGCAAGATACCCCCCGGACCGGAGCAGGTTGTATGCATGGGCCACGTGCTCCGGCTGGATCTGCATGTCCAGGTGCACGACGTCATAGATGCCTTCCGATGCAAGGAAGTCTGCGGCAATGGCCTCCACATTGGCGAGTTTCGCGTCGTTGATATTCTTCAGCGCAAGGGCCGAGAACTCGGGGCGGACCTCGTAGGTCTTCACGCTCTTTGCAACGCCGCCGAAGTAGATCGCGGCAATCCCGCTGCCGGTACCGGCGTCGAGCACAGCGTCGTTGTGGTTCATGCCGGTGTAGGCGATGACAAGGCCGATGTCCTTTGGGAGCATAGGGGCGCCCGAGCGCTTGCCGTACGTGAAGAAGTCCGTGGGCCTAGGGATGCGGATGGTGAACTCCGCGCCGGAGTGGGTGGTGATGATATCGCCGGCGCTCTTCCCGACAATCTGGGCAAGGTCGAGCTGGCCCTTGTCGGTGCCGAGGGTCCCCGGCCCCGCCTTGACAAAAAATTCCCGTCCTGCCCCGGAGAGCAGGACCCGATCGCCTGCCTCGATCATCACGATGCGAGCTTCATGATGGCTTCGGCAATGTCGCCCTTTGTCGCGACAAGGGCTTCCTTTGCCTTCTCTTCAGAGACATTTGCCTGGGCGGCAACCATCGTGACGTCCTCTTTGGGGATCTCGACAGCCGCTGCCTCGAACCGGGGCGTGCCGGCGATCTGGTAAGTCGTTGCGCCCTGCATGGTCATCGCGGTGACCTCGGCGGAGTCGAAGACCCAGTTCCCTTTCGGTGTCCTGATCACGATACTCTGAACGTCTTCAATCTGCTCGACATTCATGCCGAGCTTCTTCATCATCGCCTTCATCTGGCGCGGATTGATGTTTCCCGGAAGCATCCTTCTCACTACCCTGCCGTACTTTTACCGCTACTCCGTAATTAAATGCAAGCATCTCGGGGCCCGAAACGGCCGCAGCGCCGCAGGCTACCAGCCGATCGTCCCCCGCCACAACGAGAACGTCGTCCCCCGCGCGGATCCGGGGATCGGCCGCGGTCACGTGCTTGGCAAATGCATTCTTCCCCTTTGCCACGAACTCCGCCACGTCATCGCGGATGGTGACCCGGTATCCCGGCGCAGGGAGTGCAGCCATAAGCCTGCGGGCCCCCTCGATCCCCAGCGTCAGCCGGCCATCGGAAGCCCTGACCGTTGCGAGCCGGGTCCCCTCATAGAGCACCTGGCGGATCCGTCCCGTAGTGGAATGGATGAACGTGCAGCCCTCCGGAAAGAGGGATGCCCCCACGTTCCCGCCGAACTGGAAGTCAGCGATTACCTGGACCCTTCGCAGTAAACTGTTCTCCGAGTATCCGGTTGACACGTATAACAAACTCCTCTTCCGCGGGTTTGGGGATATATGCACCCGCTGCAATCTTATGCCCTCCGCCCCCGCCGCCGTACTCGGCCGATGCTTCCGCAAGCGCCTGCTGGAGGTCGATGCCTTTCTCGACAACTCGCTCCGTTGTCCGCATCGAGACCTTGGTCAGGTTCCGGTCCTCCGGCACCTCGCACATGATCAGGATGGGCTTGTTTGCGTTCAGTTTCGAGAGCGCCATGCCCGCACCGATGCCGACAATTGTGTCGGGGTATTTCCCGCCAACGTGAAGCCACTGGAGGAACTCGAGTTCCTTTACGCCCCGGTCTACGATATACTGGAGGAGCTCCCGGAGGATGGCCCGGTGGTTATTGAGCATGTGCTCGGCATCGCGGTACGCGGTGCCCCGGTCTCCCCGGAGGATTGCACCGCCGATCTGGGGCTTCGACCAGCGCCCGCAGGCATTGAGCAGGGTCGCATACTCCTGGGCGTTCCGCAGCGGGGTCCTCGGGATCTCGCCCGGGAAACGATAGGACTCCATGAGCAGCCGGTCGGTCTTCTCCCCGTTTGCCATCAGCTGCTGGGCGAGTCCTGAGATGATAGTCCGCCGGTCATCATCAGAGAGCTCTTCCCAGACATACCAGCGCCCGTCCGGGGCCTGTTGGCGGATCCCGAGTTTTTTAAGGAACTGCCGAGCGGCTTCGGGATTGTTGCTGATGCCCTTCACGAACGGGTCGTCATTGTAGGCCAGCGAGAGGTGGACCGGGCGGGTCGCCGTGCCGTAACAGTTCAGATCCTTTTTCCGGACATCCACCGACCCGTGCCGTATCCCGTCCTCGACAATGATCTCCCGTGCAGGCCCGACAAGCCCGCATTTCTCCCGCGCCATCATGTCGCCGACATTGCCGATGACGGCCAGCTGGGCCAGGTCGATGTTTGCGTTGTCCAGTTGTTTTGCCACCAGGTAGGACACACCGGCAGCGCTCATCCGCGTGTGGCCGTAGGGCAGGCAGTTGACCTGAGTATACTCCCGTTCGCAGGGCTGGCTGACGTGGTGGTCGATGATCAGGACATCCTTTTCCGCAAAGCCGCGTTCGGCCATCAGGTTCTGCTGCCCGGCGCCGAGATCGGAAAAGATCTTGAGCGAGGCATCGTCAGGCACCTGCGGCATGGTCAGCGGCTCGAGCTGGCGCACGAAAACGGACTTGACCGGTATCTCAAGACGGGATATCGCCTGCGAGAGGATCGCCTCGCAGCTGATGCCGTCCGCATCGATGTGGGAGATGATGGTTATCTCCGGGGCTGCCGCGATCTGCTCCGCGGCCGCCTTGACATCATCGCAAAAACCCATTGCCATATATCTAGGGAGTTCAAACAGATGAATTGTACCAACTATGCCTGCAAAACGGTCCGGCGAGTTCGTAGAAACGGGCCTCATCACCCCGGCCCGGATGCGCGTTGTCGATGCCAATGCCATGGCGCTGGGCGTCACCGAGCTCCAGCTGATGGAGAGCGCAGGCCGGGGGCTTGCCGAGCAGGTGCTTACGTTTAGACCGTCGCGGGTACTCATCCTCTGCGGGAAAGGCAACAACGGGGGGGACGGGATGGTTGCAGCCCGCCACCTCCGGCGCCACGCGGAGACGGAGGTCTGTTATCTTGAAGCAGGCCCGCGGAGCAGTGCCTGCGACCACCAGCTCCGTGCCCTGAAGCACGCCCACGTGGGCATGCACCCGTTTTCGTCCCGCGACGACCTCGAATCTCTCCACCCGCTCTTTGAGAAGGCGGAAGTCATTGTCGATGCCCTGCTCGGGACCGGGGCGAGCGGGAGCCTGAAGGAACCGCTGAAGACCTGCGTGGCAATGGCCAATGCCTCCCATGCAAAGATTGTTGCGGTAGATATCCCGACCCCGGGGATGCGGGCAGACCGGATCTGCGCCTTCCACCGGCCCAAGGTCGATGGATCAACGGTCATCGACATCGGCATCCCGGTGGAGGCCGAGTGTTTCACCGGCCCGGGGGATCTTACGCTCATCCCTCCCCGGAGCCGGAAGGCACACAAGGGCCATGGCGGCGAGGTGCTTATCGTTGGCGGCGGCCCGTACCAGGGAGCGCCGTGGCTCGCGGGGCTCGGGGCGCTCCGGGCGGGGGCGGATATCGTGCGGATCGCTTCGCCGGTCTTCGAGCCGGTCCCGGACCTGATCTACGAGCGCCTTGAAGGAAAGGCGATCGGGGCGGAGCATACAGAACGGCTCATCGCCCTTGCCGGGAAGGCGGACGTGGTCGTCTGCGGGAACGGTCTTGGCACGGAGAGCCATGAGGTCGTCACGGCGATTGCCCCGCGCTGCAAAAAGGCCGTTTTCGACGCCGATGCCCTCCGCTTTCCCCTGCCTGTCGCCGCAGGGGAGACGATCTATACCCCCCACGCGGGAGAGTTTGCACGGCTCACCGGGAAAACCCTGCCGGAGGATGCCCGGGACAGGGCACGGGCAGTCAGGGATTCCGGGCTGCCGGGAACCGTTATCCTCAAGGGGCATATCGATATCATCTCCGATGGGAAACAGGTCAGGTTCAACCGGACGGGCGATCCCGCGATGACGGTTGGGGGCACGGGCGATGTGCTGGCCGGTATTGCCGGGGCGCTCCTCTGCCGGCTCCCCGCGTTCGATGCGGCCTGCATTGCCGCGTACGTGAGCGGGAAGGCCGGGGAAGCGGTGGTTGCCGAACGGGGCGGGGGCATCCTCCCCTCGGACCTGGTGGACAAGATCCCTTCGATACTTTTCAGGAAAGGTGCATGATGCCGAAATTCACGCATATTGAGAACGACAGGGCACAGATGGTGGACATCAGCGGCAAGGGGGAGGTCGTGCGGGAGGCAACTGCTGCGGGAAAGATCTTTCTCCGGCCGGAGACCCTGAAGGCCATACGGGAAGGAACGGTCGTGAAGGGCAACGTGCTTGCCACCGCCCGGGTTGCGGCAACCCTCGCGGTCAAGAACACGGCATCCATCATCCCCATGTGCCACCCGATACCCATCAGTTCGATCTCGGTTGACTTCACGGATGGCGAGGAGTATATCGAAGCGGTCGTTGTCGTGAAGATGACGGGCCGGACTGGCGTGGAGATGGAGGCGCTGACGGGGGTGTCGGTTGCCCTGCTGACGGTGTGGGATATGGTGAAGTCGGCGGAGAAGGACAAGGACGGGCAGTATCCAGTCACCCGGATTACCGATATCCGGGTTGTGGAGAAGAAGAAGGGGAAGTAGACTCTTTTCTCTCTCCCTTTAACGTTCCCGTTGGGGGTCATTCTTCCGGGACCATGAGTGACTCTGGCTCACCGATCCGGTGAAAACGGCCAATCCGGGCTCATTCCAGCCTCCGATCACGGTTATGCGGGTCTCGCCGACCGGCCTGTTTCGGCCCTTTTTTGGGTGAGTTATCCGGGAAATCCCAAAACGGTTCCGGATTGGGAAATTTCCCTGGTTTACGGGAAGAAAAACCGGCCTGTTTATTACCAGTTATTACAGGATCCGGGGGAGGTCTCGTAATAATGGCCATGCCCGCGATCGGACCAAAAGAAGGGCCCCCGGCGACCTTCGGCAGATCCGGCTGAAACGGAATCCCTGACCGGTGTTTTCGGATTCCTCCGGACCGGTGTTTTCCGGTTGCCTGACTCTCCGGGTGAATCTCGATGCGGGAAACGCCTCGTCGAAGGCAACGGCAGGCATTGTACCTGAACGGAATCGGGGACGTGCAGGAATAATATCTCGCAATCTATATATCATCCAGCGGAAATCTCTCTCCAATTCATGTCTTTGATCCCGTCCACTGGTGCAGTCATCCTCTTAATCATAGCGTTCATGTTTTTTGCAGGATGTACGACAGAACCGGCTCTGCAATCCCAGACGGTAAACCAGTCTCCATCACCGGACTCGTCGCAAATGGATAAGTCTCTGTTTTTTTACGGTGCGAAAATTCCCCAGGCTGACAGCATTCACCCGGACTATATCAGGATGAACTCCGATATATTCGCTCAGGGCGAGACGATCGAATTCTTCGTTGTCAATGAAGGATCTTCCCCGCTTACATGCGATTATCTCCCGGTATATAATCTGTATATCCAGACCGGGACATGGGAATCGCTTACCCGGAAAAGCGAGTACTCGTTGCCGGGTTATTATCACCTCCCAGCGGGCAATTCCACGGATGTACAGCGACTGGGCACGTCAGACCTTGTTACGGGGCATTATAAAATCGCCCGATGCGGGGTTTCACGGGAATTCGAAGTCCATGCGGCCCCGGTATCTACGGTGAGTCCTGTTTGAGTTTCCGCCCCCCTCCTTTATTACCCCCATCATCCAATCTATACAGGCATACGGGATCCGTCCCTTGCACAAGGAATGTAGCCCTCAACTGGGCCGAACCTTAGGTGATTACCATGGTAAAGTCAATGTACGCGTTCGTCAGGGACGCATGGAAGAGACCTGACAAGTCAGAGGTATCCGAACTCCTCTGGAACAGGATGCAGGTATGGCGCCGCGAGGGCGCTGTTGTCCGCATCGAGCACCCGACCCGTATCGACCGGGCCCGCGCCCTTGGCTACAAGGCCAAGCAGGGCATTGCGGTCGCCCGCGTGCAGGTCCGCCGCGGTGGCCGCCGGGCATCCCGGTATGTTCGCGCACGCCGTTCCGCACGGATGGGCAAGAACCGGCTCACCGCCGGCAAGAGCATCCAGCGGATTGCCGAGGAACGCGCGTCGAAGAAGTTCCCGAACATGGAAGTCCTGAACTCCTACTGGGTAGGACAGGACGGAAAGCGGAAATACTACGAGGTCATCCTCGTCGACGGTCACCACCCCGCAATCCAGGCAGACAAGCGCCTCTCGTGGGTCGCCGACCCCGTTCACCGCGGCCGTGCCGAGCGCGGCAAGACCTTTGCCGGCCGGAAGGGCCGTGGCATGAGGACCCGCGGCAAGGGTACCGAGAAGACCCGCCCGAGCATCCGCTCCCATGCCAACCAGGGCAAGTAACCTTCTTCTTTTTTTAGCACAACGTTATTCTCATGAAAATCACCGATGCGGCAGTCTGCCCGTACCCGAACGGGGATTCATCGGTGCGCAGGTTTGCGCTGGAAGCAGCAGCGCTGGGGTTCGACAGCCTTGTCGCCTTTGATACACCGTCCGCAACGTACGGGGACGTGGAAGTACGGCGCGGGCTGTTCATCCAGAACGCCGGCATGAAGGATGTTATTGCGCAGGTGAAACGGGTGAACGATCCCCTGACGGTTGTGTCGGTGAAGGCCGGGGATGCCGGGTTCAACCGGGGCGTCGTGGGATACCGCGGGGTGCACATTCTCCGCGGGATCCATACAGCCGAGAAGAACGCGTTCGATCACGTGACAGCAAAGATGGCGGCCGACAACCGCGTTGCCGTGGATATCGACCTCTCGTGCCTCATCTCCGCACGGGGAATTGCCCGCCAGAAGGCGGTCCAGCGGTACCGTGACCTGCTGGTGCTCGAACAGCGCTTCGAGTTCCCCCTCACGCTCTCGACCTATGCCCGCTCGGTGCTGGACCTGCGTGCCGTCCGGGAGATAAGCGGCCTCTGCACGATTCTTGGCATGGACCTCCCGGATGTTGAGAAAGCGCTCGCCGGTGTCGGGGCGGTCACTGCCCTGCCGGAACCTGCCGTGAAGGTGGTCTAGATGGCGGTCCGCCCTCCCACGCTCCGCGACAAGCGCCGGTATCTTCTCGTCCGGGTCGATCCCCCGGGAACACCCATAGACCAGAAGGAGCTCTATTATGCGGTATCGGACGCGGTCTCCTCGCTCTGGGGCGACGCGGTTGCCGGGGTGATCGTCCAGGCCGTGATCTGTGCCGAAGGCGATTACGTGGTTATCCGCTGCCGGCGGGGGACCGAACGCGAGCTGGCGATCGCCCTCTCCACAGTCACCCGGCTCCGGGACACGAAGATCGCCCTGCGGATCATCTCCGCATCGGGGACCATCGAAAGCCTGCGGGACCGGATGAAACCCCTTCCCCCTTCACAAGGTGCTGTGCCGGAATACCGGTTTGGCGGAAAGGAATACGTTTCCGTGCACTGTGACGGTCAGAAGGTTGATGTGATTGAAAAGGGATTTAAAAATACAAGCCGATTGTTTCTGACAACAGAAGATATGGAGACCGAATAATGCAACCACAATACCAGATGGGATATGACCGGGCCATCACCGTCTTTTCACCCGACGGCCGGCTCTACCAGGTGGAGTATGCCCGCGAGGCCGTGAAACGCGGGACCACGGCTGTAGGAATCAAGGCAAAGGACGGCGTCGTCCTGATCGTTGACAAGCGCGTCAGCTCCAAGCTGCTCGAGGCCTCGTCCATCGAGAAGATCTTCAAGATCGACGAGCACATCGGGGTCGCGTCCAGCGGCCTTGTCGGGGATGCCCGTGCGCTCGTTGACCGGGCACGCGTGGAATGCCAGATCAACCGGGTCTCCTACGATGAACCGATCGAGGTCGAGGCCCTGAGTAAGAAGCTCTGCGACCATATGCAGAACCTCACCCAGTACGGCGGCATCCGCCCGTACGGCACGGCGCTGCTCATCGCCGGCGTCAGCGACGGCGACTGCCGGCTCTTCGAGACCGACCCCTCCGGCACGCTCCTCGAGTACAAGGCAACCGGTATCGGCATCGGCCGCCCGGCCGCGATGAAGGTCTTCGAGGAAGAGTACAATCCCGAAGCCGAGATCAGGGACGCGATCCTCCTCGGCCTCAAGGCACTCCACTCGGCAACCGAAGGCAAGTTCGATGTCGACACGGTCGAGATCGGCGTCATCGGCAAGGAGAACCCGGCGTTCCGGAAGATGAGCCGGGAAGAAGTGGCCTCGTTCGTGGAACAGTTCAAGCCGTGATCGCATGATACCGCTCGACCATGCCGTGGTAGCGCGCCTCGAAAGCCACGGGGAGCGCTTCGAGATCCTCGTTGACCCGCACGGGGCCGCACTGGTCCGGCAGGGCCAGCCGGTGGAGATCGAGGACGTGGTAGCAGCGCTCAATGTCTTTGGCAACTCCTCGAAGGCTACCCGCGCTTCGGATGAAGCGTTAATGAAGGTCTTCCAGACAACGGACTTCGATGCGATTGCGCGGAAGATCATTATCAAAGGCGAGATCCACCTGACTGCCGACCAGCGCAAGCAGATGGTGGAGGAGAAGCGCCGGCAGGTCGTCACCTTCATTGCCCGGAACGCGGTCAACCCGCAGGACGGCCACCCCCACCCGCCGGCACGGATCGAGCGGGCAATGGATGAGGCCCGGGTGAACATCGACCCGTTCAAACATGTCGATGAGCAGGTGAAGGAGACGGTCAAGGCCCTGCGCCCGCTCCTCCCCATACGGTTCGAGGAACTCCGGCTTGCGATCAAGATCCCGCCGGACTTTGCGGCGCGCTCGTACGGGGATATTGCTGCGGCAGCAACCATGGAGAAGGACGAGTGGTTAAAGGACGGCTCCTGGGTCTGCGTGGTGCGCATCCCGGCCGGCATCCAGGGCGAGTTCTACGACCTGATCAACAAGCTCTCCAAGGGCGAGGGGCAGGTCAAGATCCTCAATCAAGTATATTAGCACAGAGGACAAATAAGAGAAGACAGATCGGTGGGTATCCATCATGGCAAGTTCAACAACTCACAAGGCAAAGGGAAAAGTGACCGGCAGCGCCGGGCGCTTCGGCTGCCGGTATGGCAGGTTCGTTCGGAAGCGTGTGACCGACATCGAGAAGATCTCGCGCGCCCTCCACCGCTGCCCCAAGTGCGACATGGACTCCGTTGCACGGGCAGGGACAGGCATCTGGGAATGCCGCAAGTGCGGGTACAAGTTCGCCGGCGGCACGTACCAGCCGGTCACCCCCACCATGAAGATCGCCCAGCGTGCGATCGACCGAACGGTTGAAGAGATCAGGAAATAACCGGTAGAGCGTATGGCAAGTACCTACAAGTGCGCACGGTGCAAGCAGAAAGTCGAGATCGACGTCAATGTCCGGTGTCCTTACTGCGGCCACCGGATCCTGTTCAAGGAACGGGGCGCGGCGATCAAGGAACTGAAAGCCCGGTAAGCGCTCTTTTTGTGTTCCGGATTCGGGACACATCTATATCTCTTTTTCACCCATATTCCGGAGAGGGCACCCCATGCCGCAGCACGAAGCCGTCTTCCGGTTCACGTCCGAACACGCCGAAAGCATTTACCGGTCGCTTTTGCCGGAACTGGAGGATGAGGTGAACCCCCGGTCGGCCGTCACCTGCCGGCTGGAAGGTAGTAATACCCTCGTCCTCACCGTGACAGCGCAGGACACATCCTCGCTCCGGGCCGCGCTGAACATGTACCTGCGGCTCGTCAATGTCGCAGACGAAGTTACCGGGATAGCGAAAAAATCCGCCGGGTAATCCCTGCTCCGGTGCGGTGTCAAAGGAATAATGCTTTTTATCACCGGCACCGATATACTCTGCAGGATTTTTCTATGAACAATATCTCACCCAAGGTCCAGAACCAGCTGGCCATGCTCCAGCAGGTCCAGCAGCAGCTGCAGACGATCCTCCAGCAGAAGGCGCAGTTCGAGATGGCTGTCCGCGAGGCAAAGCGTGCGCAGGAAGAGATCGCCGACTCGCCCGAAGACGCGGTCATGTACATGAGCGTCGGCACGATCATGATGCAGAAGAAGAAGGAGGCTGTGAACACGAAGCTCGCCGAGAAGGTCGAGACCCTCGAGCTCCGCATCAAGTCACTGGAGAAGCAGGAGAAACTCCTGCAGGGCAAGTTCGAGCAGCTCCAGGCCCAGATCAAGGCAGCCATCGAGGGCAAGGGTGCCCCGACCGCTGCGTAAATCTTTTTTTTCTGAATCTATATTGAAATCATCATTCATAAATGGGGGCTGATGCCCCCATACCCTCCGTTGCGATGAACGGCCGCCGCCCCGAAGGGCGCCCCGCGGCGGCATCAATTTCCTGTCCGAGTCGTTGAAAATATTCCTGTACTGGTAATGCAGAGGCATCGCCTGCGCCCCCGCCCCTTTAGGGGCAGGGCTGGCGCAAGGGGGGCGATCATACCAGGAAGATCGGGATTCTACAAAGCCCTTTTTAATCTCTATCGGCAATACGCGGTATTGACAGTATTCTTACTCTGGTTCAGAAAGAAAAGTGGATGGCGGGCTGTTACGCCCGGTTGATCAGGTTCACGGCATTGACCATCGCCTCGACAGACGACAACACGATATCGTCGCCGCTGCCGCTGGCATCGAAGATCCTGCCGCGCTCGTCCTCGACCGCGATGGTGACGTGGCACATGGCGTCCGAGCCGCCCGAGATCGCTTCGATGTTGAACTCCTTGAGCTGGAGTTTCGAGGGGGTGATCCCGAGGATGGCCTGGAGGGCCGCGTCAACGGGACCGTTCCCGACGGCCGAGAAGACGTGCTCCTTGCCGTTGACGATCGCCTTCACGCTTGCCGTCGGAATGACGTGGTTGCCGGTCATGATGGCGATGTCCTGAATGTCGAGCGCCTTGTGGTTGAGCTCGATGCCCATGACGGACTCCGCGATCTCGTAGAGGTCGGCATCGGTCACGCGCTTGCCCTTGTTCGCCACGGCCTTGACCTTCTCCACGATCGCGTCCAGCTGCGTGTTATCCGGTTCGATGTGGACGTCCTTCAGCATCTGCTGGACCGCGTGCCGGCCCACGTGCTTGCCGAGCGTGAGCCTCCTGCGGTGGCCGACCATCTCCGGGGTCATAATGCCCGGCTCGAAGGTAGCCGCATTCTGGAGCACGCCGTGCGAGTGGATGCCGCTCTCGTGGGAGAAGACGTTCTCGCCCACGACCGGCTGGGTCGGCGGGATGCCGATGCCGGAGAACCGGGAGATGAGGCGCGAGGTCTCGACCAGCCGGTCCTTTTTGATCCCGGTCCTGATCCGGTACATCGACTCCATGACCATTACGGTCTGGGCAAGGTCGGCGTTGCCGGCTCGCTCCCCGAGCCCGTTCACCGTCACCTGCACCTGCGAGGCGCCGGCCTCGACCGCCGCGATGGTGTTGGCCACCGCGAGGCCGAAGTCGTTGTGGCAGTGGACGTCGATCGGGCACCGGACCTCCTTGTTGATCCGACCGATGAGCGTCTTCATCGCGGAGGGCGAGATGACGCCCACGGTGTCGGGCACGTTGATGATCGTTGCGCCGGCGTCCGCTGCGGTCCGGAAGACCTCGATGAGGTAGTCCCAGTCCGTCCGCGTGGCGTCCATTGCGGAGAACATGCAGAGCTCGGAGCGTTTCCGGATATGGCCGATGATGTCGGCCGTGATCTCCAGGACTTCTTTCCTCGACTTTTTGATGGTGTTCTCGCGCTGGATGTCCGAGGTCGGGATGAAGACGTGCACCATGTCGACCTTGCAGTCGAGGCAGGTGTCCACATCGGCTTTCACCGAACGGGCGAGCCCGCAGATCTTCGATTCCAGCCCGAGGTTCTTAATTGCCGTCACGGTCTCTTTCTCGGCTTTCGAAGACGCAGGGAACCCTGCCTCTATCGCATGTACGCCGATTGCGGAGAGCTGGCGGGCAATCTCGAGTTTCTGTTCGAATGTGAATGCAATACCAGGGGTCTGTTCTCCGTCACGTAATGTCGTGTCAAAAACAGTCACTTCTTCACGAGCTTCGCTATCGGTGAAGAAGACGATCCCCCGCAAAATCCTTGCGAGTAGTCATACAACATCATGGGCATCCGGACCATATAAACGATCGCTGCACCAGAACCATTACGAACGAATGGGCTCTATCCAGCCAGGCGCGTGATGCAGGGATATGTGGATTACTTCCGGCATCCACGGGCAGATTATATATAACGAAAAATTCCAGAGCGAATTATGGGTATCAATACCTTCACGTGCGATTATCCCTGTACGGATGTCCATAAGGGCATGATCTTCCCGCAGCCGGATCTCGATCCCCGGAATATCAGGATTGTCATGATCTCAGAATGTCCTCCTGCGAACAGGCCGGATTACTTTTACGGGAGCAGTTCCGGTGCCTTTTTCCAGACAACGAGAACGGCATTCCAGGATGCAGGGGCTGTCATTGAAGGCTATGAAGATCTGACCCGGATGGGTATCTATCTCACGACTGCCATCAAGTGCAACAAGACCGGTTATCTCGTTTCTGCAAAAACAATAAAAGAGTGTGCGTTACGATTTCTGAAACCTGAACTGGAACAGTTCCCCGATATCGGGATGATCCTCTGCATGGGAGACTTTGCCATAAAAGCAGTCAATTACGTCTATAAAGAAAAAAACGGCAAAAGTCCGATACCCGCGGGCTCTACCTACAAAATCCGCAAACAGGAATATATCCGGAACGGCATACGGTTCCTCCCTTCATATACCCACACCGGTGACAGTTTCAATATCGAGAAGGTGAAGCGACAGATGATTGCCGAGGATATACGGACTGCCCTGACATACCTGAAGTCTCACTGACCGTGTTATGCGGCACGGTCACGATCCGGCAGGCACGAGCGGGAATCTGTCACGATGGCTGCGTCGTCCTTCCTTTTTGTCACCTGCCCGTACTGTTGTAGAGTAGTATAGTCCCCGGTTTTGGCAGAAAACCGGGCCTTGTTACGATACGTTTAATAGTAGACTTGCCTAACATTAGTAGCGCAGTGCCCCGCCTTAACTCAGCCTGGTAGAGTGCGCGGCTGT
>Ga0265297_10007080_pt1 | contig 15764 bp, 13 predicted proteins | sample Munlanlwell13791_FD_192502 | JGI IMG/M metagenome (GOLD analysis project Ga0265297, IMG submission 192502) | Leachate microbial communities from a municipal landfill in Southern Ontario, Canada - Leachate well 137-91 | ecosystem: Engineered > Solid waste > Landfill > Unclassified | place... | reverse complement strand
AATCAAAAATGGATTATACAAATCCTCAAGCGTATGAGTGCAGAGACAAAAATCGAAACAGTCATCCGCAAAAGGAAGTTTATCTTTTGTAATGTCGATTCTCACAAATTTTTTAGCAAGAAGTCTTGATGCTCTATACGGCGCATCTTCAGGCCGGATCATATCGACTAGTGTATCAATGTTAATGCCATCGTGCTGTTTCATCGCCCCACCGATATCCAATATTTTATCCTCAGGTTTAATTTTAAATTTCGATATGATTTCACTATCGCTAAGCATTTCCAATATTATCTTGTATATATAGTTATAAGTATACCGTTAACTTCCATTTTCTTTATAAGTTTTCTATGTCCAAATTGCTCAGTTTCCCAAGTACACCAATTTTGCCAATCCAATTTTTTATCTTCTACAAAAATTATCAATTTATCAGCTTTTGAATAATCAGAAACCTCCTCCACCTTATAACCTTTTACTCTTAAAAAAAATCTGTAATCGTCTGCTTGAGGTGTCTTTGTATCACAGTCTTTTTGCGCCAGAACAGCAAGACGGTCATTTTTTAACACTTCGTCATTTTGAATTAGATAATCAACCACACCCTCAATTTTTGATATAGGTCTTGCAGATACCTTAGGTGAATCTCTTAAAAACAGTGTGTCTATAACCAAAAATACCAATATTATTGGTATCACAATACGCTTGTTATTTTCCATCAAAAAAGCTGATGTGCAAAACCACACCATAGACATTATGCCAAAAAGATAATGCACTGGTACTTTGCTAAAGAAAGTGAAAACAGAGAGCGAAAGCAAAGATAAGATTAACCAAACTTTTTGTCTATTATTCGTTGTTGTTACTAACAGGACCAACAAAACCAAAAATACCCCCGCATAAACACCGGAAAATGAAATAAAACTATTAATATTTATAAAACCTAAAATTAAATTGAAACTTCTTCCCTGTTCAGTAAGCCAATTTGAAAGCCAATAACCTCTGGTCATTAACTGGAAAATAATTAAAGGCAAAAACGGTATCAAAAACACAAACATACTTATAAACCAAGTTTTGAAGCTTTTTTTTTGTTTTACAAATTCATAAACAATCAAAGGCAAACCGAAAAAGGCACCGGGATGCATAGACGCTGAAATTCCCAAAAATAAAACTGTCAAAAATACCGGCAATTTAAACCAAAGCAATGTGAGAAAAACCAGCATAAAAATCGCATAAGTGGATCCGTTTCCAGGATGGATAGCAATATCCTGCCACCAAGGCATCATACCTAGCGTTAGCGGAACGAACAAACCTTTCGTTCCCAATTTTTTATAAGCAGCAAAGCCCAAAAATCCCAGAGCCATAATTGCGAGAATGACATTAAAAATTACGATTGAACCGGCCTTTCCTCCGCTTAAAAATATCGGAAGAGAAAAAAGATAGTAATAAAAGGGGCTTGAATGCAAGCCGACGCTATATCTCGGGCCGAGCCATAACACCTTTTGGCCGATCCACAATTTGGAAATTTCACTCAAATCCCTGGCAATGTCGCTGTCCAGATAGAGCTTATCGACTCCTCCCCTCATCCAGATATATACCAGAAAAGACAATACCAAAAAGATTAAGAACAGTTTATTAATAAAATCTCTGCCTACCAACATCCTGTGCATACTATTAGAAATTCCAATTTACCTATATAATTTTACTTAATTTCTGATGTTCATGCTAACAAAATTAAAAAAACCCTTTCCACTTTTGCTTTTTATTACGGCAATCATAATATTTTCAGCCGTATTTTACATTCAAAGACACTTCATGAACAATTTCGACGAGAATGACCACTTGGCAATCGGGTATTTAATGAAAAACGGATACTTGCTGTACAAAGACACATTCAGCCACCACTTCCCCCTGCCGTATTATTGGACTTATCTCTTTACCCCTTTTTGGTCGGAATCGGCATCAAGAACCATCGCGGTATTCAGACTTTCCATCATAATCTTGTATTTATCAGTATTCTCAGCTGTTTTTCTTAGTTACAAGAATAAAATAAGCAAAATTGCATTGTCCTTATGGCTAATCCTTATATCCACATTTTTGTCCCTCTACCACGGAAATCTTGTTCTAAGCGAAACATTTACAGCAGTCTTCATAACCGGAATATTCTGGTTGGTAATACCACAAGTTTTAGACTGGGAAAAAAACAATAAACTAAACACTTGGTTATTAATCTTATTCTCATCAGCTGCATTTTGGACACAACCACTAACATTACCTGTCTTTTTAATACCAATACTACTCTCCAGTAAAAAGAACCTTATAAAAATAATAAGCGCGTTATTTCTGATTAACACAATTCCGACCATTATTTTCGTAATATGCGGTCAATTAAGTGATTTTCTCGAACAAGCCGTATGGTTCAATTTCTCTGTGTATTCCAAATATTATGCTGAAAATAATCCTATGGGAATCGAACCCTCCCAAACAATATTTTACTTTATAGAAAACGAGGTTGAATTATTCACACAATTTATGAATGGAAATCAATTATTCCAATTTATTGTAAATGCTTCTTTCTTCGGACTTTTATTGTATTTATTTAAGAAAAAACACGAACTGAGTGTGATAATTCTTCTCATACTGTTTTTATTAACCAGAATTAGGGAGGCTAAAATACTAACGGGTGAAATTTTTAATTTCGGCATTCTCCCATATTTGCTATTTGGATCCGCATGTTTCGTAATTCTTATATTTATTTTCCGTAAAAAAACTTTTATGATCACCGGAGCTCTAATCATATTTATCACAATTTCGTTGAATAACTCGTGGAAAATTTTCAAACAATCGCTCCTCCCGGAATACAATTTCCACGTCTTCTGGAACCATAAAAGGGGAATTGGTGAGAAGATAAAAATATTAACTCAAACAAATGAACGTATATTAATATACCCACATAATGTTGATCTTTACTATTTTGCCAACCGCTATCCTCCCGACAGATTCACATATTGGTTTCCCTGGATTAATTCCGTTGATAAATACCGAAGCGAAAGGTCGAATGCCCTAACAAATAATCCTCCGGCGATAATCTACATCGGAGATCTGGACTTTAAAGACGAAAATGATTTTTATCTCAAATATTTCCCCAAAATTGTTAAAGAATATATTCACGTTTACACTGACAATAAAGGCGAGTACGAGGGAATCTGGCTGCGTAATGATTTAGCGGATAGGACAAAAATATTAAACTGACATGAAAATCCCGAAAAAACTGACGATAATTATCCCCGCCTTCAATGAAGCAAAAACCATTAGGAATTGCGTACAAAGAGTTCAAAAAGCAAGCGCGTATGGCTTGAAAAAGGAAATTATTGTTGTCAACGACGCCTCGACAGACAAAACATCACAAATCTTAAAATCGAAAAAAAACATCAAACTGATAAATCACCGACAAAATAAGGGCAAGGGGGCGGCCATTAAAAGCGGCTTGAGAATCGCGCGAGGAGACATTATTCTAATCCAGGACGCTGACCTGGAATACAACCCATCCGATTATGAATTATTACTCGAGCCGATCGTTACAGGGAATGCTGATGTTGTCTACGGATCAAGATTTCTCTCCCACCGCCCGCATAGGGTTTTATATTTCAAACACACTCTCGGAAATAAAATTCTCACAGCTTTTTCAAATTTATTAACCGATCTTAACTTAACCGACATGGAAACGGGTTATAAAGTATTTAAAAAGGAAGTAATCAAGAAAATACTCCCAAATCTCAAATCGGATAGGTTCGGTTTTGAACCGGAAGTAACCGCAAGGGTTGCAAAACTTGCAAAAAAAGACGGAATAAGAATTTACGAAGTCGGAATCTCATATTTCGGACGCACGTACAAAGAAGGCAAAAAAATTAATTGGAAGGACGGCATGAAGGCTTTTGGGGAAATCATCAAATATAATTTATTCGACTAGCTAAAGTACCGGGCACAAATTTTGGTAAACTATTCAACTACAAATTCTTCAACTCCGAAGTAATCCGCAGCGCAACCAGTTACCCAACCTTTGTTATCCTTAAAACCGTCAATCCTGCCCACGGGCGGAATGTAATCAATGACTATCCTTTCCCCCTGTTTTGCCTGGGCGCCAATACTTTCCCTTTGAATATCCCACGCGTCAGCGTAAGTTCTTAGATCGTTTTTCAAAAATTTCCACCTGCGCCACGTGTCTCTGGCAAGAAGCCCCATTGATGCAAAAAAAATCAAAAAAGCAACCACACTTACTAACCCGGCTTTCCTTTTAGACAAAATTGTACCTGCATATATAGCCGACAAAATAGCAGTTATCACAAGACAAAAAACCATAATATAAACAGATGTTATAAAAGCCCTTTCCGGTGGATGATAAGACATCGCGTAATACGAAACAAAATAGATTGAGGCTGTCGAAAAAAGCGTTGCAACAACAACTATCAAGAATAAACTTGCCGCATGCGAAAACTTTAATTTTAGCTTTTTTTGATTATGAAACAAATAAGCCACAGAAAAAATTAAGCCAATGTTATAGATAAAAAACCTTGCATTGATAAGGTTTGACAAGTACGCACCAGCATCCTGGGCGGAGCTGGACAATACCCACATTAAACTATCCGGCCTTCTAACTGTTACCGACCTTGCGGCAACACCGGGAGAAGAATACATAATAAAAAATGATGCGATCAGACCACAGATTCCCGCCGCAACAATATTTCTTATATTTTTTAAACTTTTCCTATTTGATAAAAAAGTAAGTACAAAAACGCCAAAGAAAAGAATAATCAGCACTGACATTGTAAAACTTTCATTAAAACCACCCGCAATCAAAAGTAGTATAAAAGCGATAATCAAAACAAGAGTTCGATTTGTTTTATAAATCCCTGTTTTGTTCCATGCGACTAATGACAAAAATAAATTTAGAAACACAAAGGGCATCGTATAAATCAGAGTTCCCCCGTACCAATAAAATGACTGAATTATATTAGGTGTAATGATAAGAACCAAGATAATAAATAATGATGTAAAAAGCAGAGCAAATAACTTGTCTTTCCCTCCGACAAGTATGTGTGCAAGTGGCCATAATGAAACCACAAGCAATGAATAAACAATAAAAGGCACATACTTAGTTACGTCTTCGCCGAATATCATAAAAAGTTGCAGGAAAAAATTATACGAGTACCTTCCCGACCAAGTTGTCCACCAAAATATCTGAGATTTCAAAAAACCATGTTGCGCCTGGACGGCTGCAGTGCAAAAATCATCCGCCCAAAAACGCACATATAAGCTAGTTGAAAAAATATAATATGTAAAAAATAACACAAAAAGGATAAGGAGTAGCTTTGCTAATTTTTGCAGCATTAATATCTAGTTGGAATTTGTATTTTGTTTTTTAGTTAACAGTATCGCTCGTGCGTCGTATTTTTCATAAACAGAATCTGCATTAATTTTAAACTCTTGGACAAACACAAAATTTTCCCTGATAAAATCATTTTCTATGTCCTGCGGATTATCAAAAATTTGCCGCCATTCTGGCCCCATATAATAATTCTCATCATCTATCAGGTAACTTGTCAGATATATTGCGTCAAATGGGTTTAACCCATTTTTTGGATTCTTCAGCATATCAGGTTTCAGTGGAAACCAAACAGTCTTTCTTTCCCCATACCAACTACCCCACGTGTCAAGATTCGTAACAATCAAATCATCAGGTGTAGTATTTTCCAACAGAATCTTGCCAAGTTCCACATAAACCCGTGGTTTTCCTGAATTAACCATCTTGTCTTCAAATCTGGAATCTAACAACAACACACCCGCCGATTGCCCTACTGAAAATATTAATATTAAATAACCTGCCGATATAACGATTAAAGTTTTTTTAAATACAGCCTCCGGAAAATATTTTTTAAACCCAAGCCACTGGTCATCAATTACCCTCCTGACCAGAAAAACAATAAACCCTATGGAATAAAGATATATGAGTGGTACAACGGGAATTAAATACCTTAAAAGCGGAATAGTAAAAGCGGTGGCAATAAATACTATCATCGTCATAATAACGATAGTTAGTTTTAATAAATTTTCATCGCGCTTTCTACTCCACCACAAAAGCGAAAATATAAAAAAGGAAAATAAATAGGGCGACATATATTGGGGAATAAGCCGATAAAAATTATAAAGATTATAAAAAGTTTTCTTAGCCACCCCTTCATTTGTGAGGGCAGGTTCAGAACTACCTCTTAAGCGATTTGATGTGCCTTCCCCGGGATAATAATTTCTGCTTGCTTCCATTCCCCTGACAACAATAGGGTAAATTAAACTATGTTTATAAACCGGCTTAAAATACACGTAATCGAATATCATAAACCCAGCTAAAATGATTAAAAAGATTTTAACCAGCTTTTTTAATGAAAAGTTCCTAAAACAAAAAACTAAAAATAACGGAATTACGAACAATACTGCTTGAGGTTTCGTTAGAAAAGTTAATAGTGCGATCGCCAGACCAACAACCTGATATTTTATTTTATTGAAGCTCAACAAATAAAACGAAAGTAAAAGTTCAAAAATAAAAAACATTTCAACAGCGCCGGTTCTTGCGAAATCTAAAACCTGAATATACATAGCCAACACAATGGAAAATAATAAACCGGATAGCTTTCCGAACAATTTCTTACCTAAAAAATAAGCTACAAGAATGCTTAATAAATAAAATGCCCATGAAAGCAACAACACTGAATTGTCGCCGGGACCAAAAATCCTGAAAAATATTGATAGCATGTACGGATATAGCTTGGGAATTGATTTAACGGGGAAAAGACCTTCCGAATACTTGAATAAATTATTGTTAAAAAACGTAAAATTGGTAACAAAACCGTTTCCTTCAGAGATATTTCTTGCTACATCTGCGTATTTCGCCGCATCTGAAAATGTTAGAAAGTAAAAAAGTCCCACAATTCTATTTTAACAGTTTATTCCAAAAGCGAAAAAAGTGTTTCATTTCATTACTTTATTTTTAATAAACGACAAAAGTATCTCAATGTTTTGACTTGTTTTTCTCTTATCTATATCTATCACCAAATCCGCATTTTTTGGAGGTTCATAAGGACGGTTTTCATCTTTCGGAAATTTTCTCTTCAAATATACCCAAACAGGACTAATTAAATTATCAATTTCCGACCTTGTTTTGACAAACGGAGCTATAACTGAAACGACAACAGGCCTTTTCCTAGACAAAATTGCTGCAAGCCTTGCAACCCTAAGATTATGCTCTTCCCTGTCTTCTTGCGAAAAACCTGCGTTTAGAGAAATCGATTGGCGCATCTCATCTCCATCAAGTAATACACCTTTAATTTCGCGTTCTAGCGCCCTCGCTAAAGTAGATTTTCCTGAACCGGATTGTCCGGTTAACCAAATTATTGGAAAATCAACATATTTCTTTGCCCTTATCTTCGTTGCCGAAATCCTCTCTGTTTGCCCGTCTAAATCAATTCTTCTTATTAAGTATCCGACATCCCTGCCGTAACAAATTTCGTCAATGTCAGGAATAGCGATAATTTTCACCAAACCTGTGTATTTCTTTAACGCCTTTTGAATCATGGTCCACCGTTCTGTAACCGTATAAGGATTTTGTTTACTAATTTCAGTATCTCTGATTGCGATAACAACGGGTTTATTATTTTTTAACACTGTTTCTATCAGCTTTTTGTGCCCACCATGAAAAGGCTGAAACCTTCCAATGAACAAAGATGCCGGTCTATTAATTGTTAATAATTTGCTGTGCTTCTTCATATTTTTATATATTTACAAAAACGTATAAATTATTCATCATGATTCTCCACAAGTTTTTCGTACAATGCTAGCGTTTGTTTTATACTACTTTCCCAAATAAAATATTTAGCCCTTTCCCTGCCTTTAGAAATCAACTTTTTTTGAAGCTTTTGATTATTTAATACTTTATACATTGCGCTGGATAACTCCCCGACATCTTTAGTATCAACTATTAGTCCCCCACCACTTACCACTTCGGGTATGCATGAATATTTTGAAGCCACCAAAGGAACACCGGATGCCATTGCTTCGATTAAAGGAAGTCCGAAACCCTCATATAGGGAGGGAAAAACAAATAAATCAGCGCTTTGAAAAAAGTAAGCAGACTCTTCATGATTAATCCATCCGGTAAAAATAACCATTTCTTTTACCTTATTTGTGGTTATCATATCATCCAAAGCTTTTTGGTCTCTTCCGGGAAATCCCAGCAAAACCAATTTTTGTTTGATATTTTTATTAGTTACCAAATCCATGTAAGCGTGAAGCAACGAAGATAGATTTTTATGTGGATGGCTTACGGCACTCGACAGAATAAAAGGCGTGGCAATCTTTTTAAGCCCAAAAAAATTCTTAATTTTATTCTTCGGAATAATTCTAGTGAAGTATTTACTCACTCCCGGGTAAACTACAACTATTTTTTTCTGATTAATATTAAGGACTTTTGATATTTCTTTTTTTGAATTATGACTGTGAACAATTAATAAGTCCGAGGTTCTTGCTACCAAAGGTATGATAATTTTGTAGATAATATTTTGCAACTTACCTGTATCTTCCGGATGATAGTGGTAATTTAAATCAAAAATAGTTGTGATTTTTTTACAGTGAGTAAAAATTGGGGCCGTGTAACCCGGAGAGTGGAGAAGGTCCAACCTAAAATAAATACACTGAAGTGGCAGAATTATCTGCTCCCACAATATTCTTAAAATACGATTGGTTGCGTCAAACGGACACCTAACTACACAAAAATTACCGGATAGTTTATTGAAAACGTCATAATTCTCGTTATTGGTAAAAATAATATATTTGTTTCTCTTATCAATTTTTTCAAGACCACCCACCAACTCACGTAGGAAAATCTCTGTACCACCAACTTTTCCCGGAATGAAAAAAAGCGTATTTATTCCAATTCTCATAAATATGTTCTATTTAAGAAACCCAAATACAAAAGCTTATTTTCCAACCGTCACTTAAAGGGTTTGTTTCTGACAGTCGGAATTTCCGAAAAATCTTCGAACGTTTTACTTTTCATTTTGAATAATATCCATATATGTAACAAAGGCCACAAAGCGTTTATGACAAAACACTTGAGCATTGATACTTTTTTTCCAGTCAGCAGGTGTACATTAATCCCATTCGAATAAAGTCTCATATTAAGTTTTTTTGCAATATATTCTAAAGAATTCATATTATAAAAAGCGATGTGTTGTCCTGAATGGAAAACAAAATACCACCACTTCTTATTTATCGGTTCTGTATATAATCTTGTAGAGAAAAGAAATGCCTCGGGTTTGTAAATATCGGCTATTTTTTTCAATTCATCAAGCGGTTTTTCCAAATGCTCCAAAAATTCAAATGCTGTTATTACTTGGTATTTATCCTTTAGTCTAGCCTCAAAACCTTTAGCGAATAAATTTTCAGCCATAGGATCTGTCCAGTAATAATCAAAGCCGCTATCCCGCATTAATCGGGTAAGAACACCATATCCACCCGCATAATCAAGGTGTTTTCTATTTTTATCAAATAAAAAATAGATTACTGATGAAGCAATTTTGCTTAATATAACGTTTCTAGAAAGTAATCCCGTATCAGCTTCTATTATTGCTGAAGTGTATGCTTCCTTTAACCAAAATGGCTTTTCTGTCTGAAGTAAACCGCACTTTTCACATTTATAATAAGAAACGCGGTATTTCCCAAGAATTTTGCTATTAAAAACATATGGGGCCTTTTTACCACATAATCTGCAAATACACGAATTGTTTTTTTTCATAATGTACTTGAAATATTAAGTATTTTCTTTTTTTAAATAATATTTAAATACTGCAAACCACATTAAAGATGCAAAAAATATATTAGATACGATTGATGTATAAGCAGGTCCGTATGAACTGAAATTCTGTATAAAAGTATAATTAAGAAAAAGAACAATAAAAGTCTGGATAATAGAAATTATACCGACAAATTTGGTTTTCTTCATCGCATATATTACTATCATATTTGCGGGAATCGAAATAATATAGGGAATTATTCCTATACACAAAATTCTAAATATCGGAACTGAATCCAGATATTTTTCACCGAAAAAAAATGTGACAAAGGGGTTTGCTATAAATATCCATAACATTACACCGGCAACCATTGCCATTATAACAGACATCGATTTTTTTAAATAATTCAACTCTTTTGTTTTGTTCTTAAATGCGGCAATCCTAGGAATTAAAACATATGAGTAACTTGTACAAAGTAGAATCACAAAAGATATAAGTTTCGAAGGAACCGAATAAAGACCTGTGGCATATGCACCGGCCGCCGGAGCGAGCATCAAAATATCGGATTTTGACGTAATCGAAGACATGATTTTACTAACACCAAGCCACCCCGAAAATCTAATGAGCTTAGTAAAAACTTTTACATTGGGCCTCGTTTTTAAAATATCCGTGCCCAAGAAATATCTTGCTAAAATTATTACGATTAAAAATCCCCATAAATATGTAATTAATGAGAATCTTAAGGTTAATACTCCTAACATGAAAAATACTGCAATTAGCACTGCGCGGGTTACATGTAGTGATAAGTCTACTAAAGATGATTGTATAAATTTACGTTGAGATTGAAGCACTCTTTGTATGAAATTCCACAATAAATAAATAATTGTTATTACCGCAACCAAATAAAGATATTCATTATCAGTAGATGCAAGCAGATTTAATGAAGTTGTGTATTCTATTACTGCTACTACAGCAACAACAATCAATACTGAAATGAGCTTAATTATTAGCGCCGCCTTGGTAAATTCTCCAAACTTGATCTTTAAATTTTTTGACCAATAATATGAAATAAAATTAATCATACCGACTGTGATCCCAAAATCGGCAACTCTCATAATAAACATCATAAGATTGATTGCGGCAGAGTACACTCCAAAATCCGATATACTTAAACTCCTGGCAACAATCCACGTAATAACAAAATTTAAAATCGACGAAAGAACATTCGCGCTAAAAAGAACATAAGTATCCCTAGCAGTTTTCGATCCACCCAAAGTCAATATATTTTTTAGATATTTTTTCATAATTACATGTTATTATATTCTATATCTAATTTTATCGGGAGAAAATTCTTAATCAGACGTATCCCTAAGCATTAATAATAACTTATTTATATCTATTAGTTTGTTTAAATGAACACTAATATAAAAACCATAAAAAGACCCAATTTATTCATAGTCGGAGCGTCCAAGTGCGGAACTACTGCTCTCTATAACTACCTAAGGCTCCATCCTAAAATATATTTTTGCGACATCAAAGAACCCAAATATTTCGGTTCAGACTTACCCTTTAAGTCGGATCGGTACGGAAATAAATTAGAAAGATACTTAGAATTATTTATACATGCCGGCAAGCATAAAATAATAGGAGAAGCGTCCACAAACTATCTTTATTCTAAAAAGGCTGCTTTTGAAATAAAAAAATTCAACCCGAACGCAAAGATAATTATTATGTTAAGAAATCCGGTCGATCAAATTTACTCCCGATATAGCCAATTATTTTCTCTAGGTATAGAAAGCTTACTGAATTTCGAAGACGCTCTTAAAATCGAAAAACACCGAAAGAAGCTAAGCAAGAAAAACAAATATATCCGACTTTTACTTTATAGAAACATAGCGAATTACTATGAACAAGTTAAAAGATATTATGATTTATTCGGAAAGAATAAGATTCATATTATTATTTTTGATGATTTTATTAAAGATACAGCTGAAGTGTATAAAAAAGTTCTTGATTTTCTTAAAATTGACAATAGTTATAGACCGGATTTTATTAAACTAAATACCAATCGAGTCCAAAACAAGAATAAAATTCCCAGAATATGGATATTTGAAAAAATTCTTTACAAACAACCTAAGTTTATTATGAATTTAGCAAATAAAAATAAGTACATCTCAAAACTAGGAATGTACCTTTACTTACTAATAACAAAATATAACCACAAATATAAAGAACGAAAACCTATGACAACAAAGCTGAGAAATCAATTAAAGAAAGAATTCACACCGGATATAAAAAAACTAGAAGTACTTACCCAGAAAGATCTATCAGGCTGGTATAAATAATCTTAATTAACAAACCGGGATTTTTCATATAATAAATCATTCTATCCATATACCACAGAGGCACTAAAAACATGTAGGCTATATTAAAACGTAAATGGTTATAAAATGAGGCCTTTTTTCTACCACACATAGTTCGGAATTTATCATACTTCAGCCAATCAACAACCAAAAAGCACAGTCTTGTTTTTTGGAAAAAATCTGAGGCACTTTTTCTTTTTAAAAATTCTTTTTCAAAAACTTCTCCTTTGCGTGCTTCACGCAAACCTCTTGAGCTGAATTGAGAGCCGCGCCAAACAATACTTTTATAGCAATTATAGGACAGTGGTTTGAATACGTTTTGAAGCATAAACTTACACAATTTTAGGCTGTGCTTACAAAGACGTGTGTTGTATTTGTAAAGCCTCGGAAAGTATCCATGCTCAGGTATATTTAGCTTTTTTTTATATTTGACATAAGCATATTTAAAGAATATGTCATTATGAACGCTACGATGAAACTCAAAGTTATTATATTTAAAAAAAGAATTACAAAAACACTCAAAAGTATTTATATCTGCGGCGAAATAAAAATCACCACACCCCCCTTTATTCGACCTTCTTAATCTTGGTATAAAAATGACTTCATTGGAATATTCCCCCGCCTTAAAATACCTTTCAACCGAATCCAAAATATTTGATATATTAACCAATTGATCCGTTCTTGTTCGTACTACAAAGTCAACATCCGTGTATTTTTTAAGATATCTAATCCCCGCCAAAATACCATAAAACTGCTTAAACTTATTATTAGGTAGTTCTCCATCTAAGGTTTCTCCCATATATTCGTAGTTATTTGAAGTTATAACTTTGACACCCCGCCATGAATCGGTACGTCTAATTTCATTTTCCCAAGTTGAAACGACAATACTATTAAACAAAATTCCATATTTATCAACCGTTTCTTTAATATTTTTTCGACAATCGAAAGTTACTAAATCCTCTCCCTTCAAGTCATTTCTTTGTTTAATATGTGCATCTTTACCACTTATTCCTCTTGAAGTAAGTGGACCTTGAATTATCAAGCCGAGTTTTTTTACCATTTATTTTTTAATTAAAAACAATTGCCCCGATTCCATATAAATAGGAGTAAAAAATTTTCCTAGATTAGATAGTAAAAAATTTTTTACCGCCAAGTGCGCTCCTATAAGTCCGGGTGTATGACCATAGTCTTCTGCAATAATAATTCCACCTCTTTCAATTAATGGTGCAGTTTTTGATAGAGATGCTAAAACAGCATCATACATATCAACATCAATATTACAAACAGCAATACTTTTTATTCCGCGAGAAAGATTATCAAAACAAATATCAGTCGCTATCACTTTATTTGGAATCTTCGTACGTGCCAGCAATTTTTTGATATTAACAACCGTTTTATTCTTCCCCCATAACTTATGAGTTTTAAACCAGCGTCGATCAAAACTATTCTCTGCAGCACTATAAGAAAAACCCTCGTATGTATCCAAAAACCAACAACTTCTTTTTATATTACTATCTTTCATATAATACAAAGCTGCTAGCGCACTCGACCCTTTGTAAACACCAATTTCAAGATAATCACCCTTAACCTCGCGAGTTATTTCAATTGCTTGCATAATATTTTGAAAATCATCACTATCAAATTTACTCAAATTATATTTTAAAACATCATTTTTTGTGCGTTCTAAGGTTTTTTTTACCCTCTTATTTTTATCTTTAAATTCTGCAACAGGTTTCTCGATAGGAATGGCATAAAAAACACCAGACGATTTTCTTATCAATTCCAGAGGTTTCTCGTAATCAGAATCATTCGTATAAAAAAGTACAAAAATATACTTTTTTAAATCGTCTTTTATATCTTTAATATCTCTAATTTGAGGACAGACGGTTTTATTACCAAATTGCGCATCACTAAGAAGCACTACTTGCTTATCAGGATGTTCTTTTCTCGCCGTTTTAACTACTTCCCCAATCTTTTTTAGAACCAACTTCCTCTTAAACCTTTCTGAACGATCTGGTTGACTGGCGATCATAGAAAATAATTTAACTGCCACCTTTTTTAAAGACTTAGTCATAATCTTTTTAGAGTATCGTTTAATAGCTCAATCCCACGGGCAAACATTGCTAATTGTCTTTTCTCATTATCTGCATGAAGAGGAATCATGGAAATAAACAACAAGCCCTCGATTAATTTAATATTATCAATATTCCAAATATCACCAATCTTATGATCAAAATATTTAGCTACGGATTTGTTGGTATTATTTATTAGCGGGAAATTGGTGTTGATATGTGTCGTTTTAGAACCAATTTTTTCTAAGTTGATAACGGATACATTAAAACGGTCATTCATAATATGATCATAAAGACCAGATATAGAATGTCTTAGTTTTGCAATATCATACTTGATATCCCCATAATTAATTTGAGACCCCCACCTACCTCTCGGATCAAGCATCTTAATCACGCCATTGTTCAAATCGTATAAGATGTTTGAAAAGCAAAGATCACCGTGAAGAAAGCAATTATCCTCTTGGTTATATAATAATTTTGCATAATCTTTCAAGTTGTCATTTATAATTGGCCATCCATCCAAACTTTTGCCATTAACAATTAATTTATTTTTACTGAATAAATAATTTAACTTCCTACTTGAACTACAAGCCTCCTGAACCCGCAATTTTGTTTTAATATCATACATCATAATATAATCTTCTTGATCTATTTCTTTTTTGTAAACCCTAAACTTGTCTATTATCAAAAAGATTTTATCCAAAACAGAACGCCAGACATGATCGGACAATTCGGAATAAAGCCATAATTCCGATAACGAGGGGTATCCGTAAAATTCAAATTCCGCATAAATATTTTTCTTAACATTCATACATTTACTGATTATTCTCGGTACATACTTGCTTATGTCTTTCGGTACATTCAGATACCAATCTATCTCGCTTTTTAAAATATCGTTACGGTCCGAACGTTTTACAATAGTATTATTCATACTATCTATTTCCAATTTGTTGAAAAATCTACCCGACAATAAATGTGATTTTGCTTCGTAATATTTATTAATATGGCCGAGATCATACCACTTATCTACCTCAAGGGCGCTAAGGGAAATATGATAATTGAGTAGTCTTTTCAGAAAATATGATATTTCGACATTAGGATGCTTAACACTACTAAATACCTCCATATTAGAAAAATGATAAACTCCAACAACTGCGTAATTATTCAGCATGTTTATCTGTTTATCATAAATTGCTTTTACTTCATTTTTTCCCGGGTTGATCTCAATAACACACCAATTCTTGGAGTTAGAATAATCTTTAGAAACCAAAATAAAATTTTTATCAAAAGGAAGTTTAATATTTTCACAAGGTAAGGTGTCCGCCAAATAAACATATAAACTTATATTTTTCCTTTTATCAACCGGAATTTTATTTATAATCTCCAGAAGGGCGTAGCCGGGTTTTTTTAAATAATTTACGGCTATGGGGTATATTTTTAACTTATCGGTATATAATAAATATGATTTTATTAATTTTTCTACTTTCTTCCTTTTATATTAC
>Ga0265297_10007078_pt1 | contig 15766 bp, 17 predicted proteins | sample Munlanlwell13791_FD_192502 | JGI IMG/M metagenome (GOLD analysis project Ga0265297, IMG submission 192502) | Leachate microbial communities from a municipal landfill in Southern Ontario, Canada - Leachate well 137-91 | ecosystem: Engineered > Solid waste > Landfill > Unclassified | place... | reverse complement strand
CCGCCCTCCCCTGCCCTCTTGCCTTAGGCCACCGTCACCTCTTTACTGAGGAAGACGTCCTGGATGGCGTTGAAGAGCTTCACTCCTTCGGCCATGGGCCGCTGGAAGGTCTTGCGGCCGGAGATCAGGCCCGTGCCCCCGGCCCGCTTGTTGATCAGCGCGGTGCGCACCGCGTCGGCCAGGTCGTTTTTGCCCGAGCCGCCGCCGGAGTTGATGAGCCCTACCCGGCCCATGAAGCAGTTGGCCACCTGGTAGCGGCACAGGTCAATGGGATGGTCCGGGGCCAGCTTGGTGTACACCAGGTCGTTGGTCTTGCCGAACTTGGGGATGGCCTTGTAGCCGCCGTTGTTCGTGGCCAGTTTTTGTTTGACGATGTCCGCCTCGATGGTCACCCCCAGGTAATTGGCCTGGCCGGTGAGGTCGGCGGAAGCGTGCATATCACCCTTCTCGGTCTTGAACGCGGGGTTGCGCAGGTAGCACCAAAGGATGCAGGCCATCCCCAGCTCGTGGGCCAGCTTGAAGGCCTGGGAGATCTCCAGGATCTGGCGGCGGGACTCCGGGGAGCCGTAATAGATGGTGGCCCCCACGGCCGTGGCCCCGAGATCGAAGGCCTGCTCGACGTCGGCGAACAGAGTCTGGTCGTAAAAGTTGGGATACGACAGCATCTCGTTGTGGTTGAGCTTAACGATAAAAGGGATTTTATGGGCGTATTTCCGGGCCACCACGCCCAGCACCCCCAGGGTCGAGGCCACCGCGTTGCAGCCGCCCTCCAGGGCCAGCTTGACGATGTTTTCCGGATCGAAGTAGATGGGGTTCGGCGCGAAGGAGGCGGCGGCGCTGTGCTCCACCCCCTGGTCCACCGGCAGGATGGAGAGATAGCCGGTCCCGGCCAGGCGGCCGTGCCCGAACAGGGCGGCCAGGGACCGCAGGACCCCCGGAGGCCGGTCGCTGCCCACCCAGACCCGGTCGATGAAATCCGGCCCCGGCAGGTGCAGGCTGTCCTTGGGGAAGCCTTCGCACTTATGGTTCAGCAGTTCTTCAGCTTCCGCTCCCAATAATGATTGAATTTTTTTGATCAAGGGCCACCTCCCTGAAAACGGGTTTTAGGTTTTGGGTTCCGGGTTTTCGGTTCCTTCGGCAACCTAATAATATGCAGGTTTTTAACTATAACTCAAGATAAGATTCTTATCGGCCAAGGCAAGCCTGCCTGGCTGAAAGGCTTGCCGCCTCCCGGCTGCATAAAAAAGCCCATGATAACCTTCATTATCGTGGGCTTTGAAGATAATGAAACTGAAAACCGCCTTACATGGGTTTGGTTTCCAGGGTGGACTCCTCACCGAGGTACTTCCAGGGAGAAATCCCGGCTTCGGGCGAACCGGTGTCGTAGCCGAACAAGTCCTTCACCAGGGCGTTGCCCTTCTTATAGAGGACTCTGAGGGGGATGTCCGCCGGGCAGTTCTCTTCGCAGAGGCCGCAGTCGATGCAGCGTCCGGCCATGTGGATGGCCCGCACCAGTTGGAAGATGGTGTCCGGGGGCACCTTGCCGGTGCTCATCAGGTCGGGGTGCTCCAGGGAGCACTCCTTGCAGAAGCACATGGGGCACACGTCCCGGCAGCCGTAGCATTTGATGCAGCGGTTGAAGGACGACAGCCACTCCTGCAAGGCCTCGTCAGCGCCCATGGCGTCGATGCGGTCCACCCGCTTGCTCCCCCGCACCGCCTCGCATTTAGTGCCGTAGTCAACCACCGAGGCCCAGGGGCCGGGACATTCGCAGTAGTTGGCTTGGTCCTGGGTGCAGGCGATGCCCACCAGGACCACTTTCTCCGGGTCCAACTGGCCCCACTTGTAGAGTTCGTTGAGGCCCCGCTCATCGCAGCCCCGCACCTGGATGGCAAAGGTGGCGTCCGGGTAGCGTTCGGCCAACTGTTGCAGCAACTTGTCCAGGGGATAACGGGCGTCGTCCGGGGCGACGATGGCCTGATCCACTTCCTCCAGACGCTCCGGGGTGAACAGATGGGGCAGCGGATGGGATTCTTTCAACATATATCCCAGGTATCCCGCTACCTTGCCCTCTTTGAGCAGGTTCCGGACTTTTTCACGTAGCCTATCCATCAGGTAGTTTCCTTATCTCTTCGGCAGTTATCGGGTTAGGCCGCCCGAGGCGCCATTTTCAGGCGCGAGGGGCCCATCTTTTTGATCTTTTCGGTAAAATCCCGCACCGTCTGGGCGAATTTAGGGCCTTCCGCCGCGGAGATCCATTCCAGGTGCAGCCGGCCGTCTTCGTAGCCGGTGAATTTCAGCAGGTCCTGGAGGAACCGCATCCGCTTGATGGTCATGAAATTGCCCCTAAGGTAGTGGCAGTCGCCGATGTGGCAGCCGCCGATGAGCACGCCGTCCGCGCCTTTCTGAAAGGCCCGCAGCACATGGTGCGGCGACACCGTCCCGGAGCACATCACCCGGATCACCCGGAGGTTGGGGGGATACTGCAAGCGACTCACACCCGCCAGATCGGCCCCGGCATACGTGCACCAGTTACAGAAAAAGCCGATGATCTTCGGTTCGAACTCTTTTTCGGTCATGGGGAAACCTTTTCTCTTGATTGACGTTATTCTTGCGTCTCAGCGCCTGGCGAGAAACCGCTCTCGCCAGGGCGCCAAGAATAATTAACCCGCAGCCTCTTCCATTTCGCTTTCCAGCTCGGCCAGCGCCTCATCCACCTGAGTGTAGATCTGCTTGTGGCTGAACCCGAAGAGGGTGATGCACTCCGACGGACAGGTGGCCGCGCAGGTGCCGCAGCCTTTGCACAGGGCCTGGTTGACTTCACACACACCCTTGTCTTCCATATAACTGATGGCCCCGAAGGGACAGACGCCCACGCAGGCCTGGCAACCGGAACACGCGGCCTGGTCGATCTGGGCCACCACGCCGCCGGCCCGGATGGCATCCTGGGCCAGGACCACCGCGGCCCGGGCCGCCGCGGCCTTGGCCTGGGCGATGGCCTCATCCATGGGTTTCGGATAGTGGGCCAGGCCGGCCATGAACACGCCGTCGGTGGCGAAGTCCACGGGCCTGAGCTTCATGTGGGCTTCCAGGAAGAAGCCGTCGTTGTTCAGGGGTACCTTGAACATCTTGGCCAGATCTTCCTGGTTTTTGACGATGATGGCCGAAGCCAGGGTCAAAACGTCGGGATGGAGGTGAATGGGGATTCCCAGGATGTGATCCCGCACCGTCACCGTCAGGTTGCCCTTGGCGTCCTGCTCCACCCGGGGTTTGTCCTCCAGGTTGTAACGGATGAAGATCACGCCCTTTTCCCGGGCCTCCTTGTAGAGGTTTTCCCTGAGGCCGTAGGTGCGCAGATCCCGATACAGGATAAAGACGTCCATGTCGGGATTGAGATCCTTGAGGCGGATGGCGTTTTCCACCGAATGGGTACAGCAGACCCGGCTGCAGTAAGGCCGCTCGGGTTCCCGGGAACCGACGCACTGGATGAACGCGGCGCTCTTGGCCCCGGTGACCAGGGGATTTTTCTCGCGCAGGGCCTGGTCCATTTCCAGGGTCAGCATCACCCGGGGGTTTTCTTTGTAGAGATACTCTTTGGGTTTGTAGGAATGGCCGCCGATGGCGATGATGGCGGCGCCGTGCTCCACCTCGGTTTCCCGGCCTTCGGTGCTGATGGTGGATACGAAGTTCCCTACAAAGCCGGTGACGTTGCTGATTTCGGAGTTCAGGAACACATCGATGAGGGGATGGCCAGTCACGCGCTTGACCACGTCATCGACGTAGGGCTGAACCGCTTCGCCGTTCCAGGTATGGTTGAGCTTCCGGGCGTGTCCGCCCAGGAAGTCTTTTTTCTCTACCAGGCTTACCTTATAGCCCTGGCCGGCCAGCCCCAGGGCGGCTTCCATACCGGCCACCCCGCCGCCGATCACCAGACCGGCCTTAGTGACGGGCAGATCGAATTCGGTGAGGGGCGGCTGCAAGCTGACTGCGGCCACTGCCATACGCACCTGGTCTTTGGCCCGATGGGTGGCCTTCTCCGGTTCGTTCTGGTGCACCCAGGAGCCCTGGTCCCGGATATTGGCCATCTGGAACAGATACTTGTTGAGGCCGGCTTCCTTGATGGTCTCCTGGAAGGTGGGTTCATGGGTGCGGGGCGTACAGGAGGCCACCACCACCCGGTTCAGGTTGTGCTCCTTGATGCGCTGCTTGATCAATTCCTGGGTATCCTGGGAGCAGGCGAACAGGCTGTTTTCCACGTATTCCACGTAAGGAAGCGTCTTGGCGTAATCCCGCACCCCCTCCACGTCGATGATGCTGGCGATATTGATGCCGCAGTGACAGACGAAAACACCGATGCGAGGCACTTCCTGAGAAACGTCGCGCTCGGCGAATACAGGCTTTTTCTTGGCCAGGGTGTAACGGGCGGGAGCCAGCAACTCACTGGCCGCCGAGGCCGCGGCCGAAGCCTCCATGACCGATTGCGGGATGTCTTTGGGGCCCTGCAGGGCGCCGCACACGAACACTCCCGGTTTGCTGGTGGACACCGGCGTAAACGAGGACGTATCCGCGAACCGGTTGGCGTTGAGCTCCACCCCGAGGGTCTTGCTCAGTTCCATGACCTCCGGGGCCACTTCCATGCCCGTGGACAGGACCAGCATGTCGAAGACTTCGTCCTTCAGGTTACCGTCTTCATCCAGATAGCGGATAGCCACATCATCGGAATCGGGCACTGCGTCCACGGAATGCACCCGGGAACGGATAAAGCGGACGCCGAACTCATCTTTGGCCCGGCCGTAATATTTCTCGAACTCTTTGCCGTGGGTGCGCATATCCATAAAGAAAATCGCGGCATCCAGGGGCTCTTTGCTGTGTTCTTTGGCGATCACCGCTTCCTTGATGGCATACATGCAGCAGACGTTGGAGCAGTAGCTGTGGTCGCAGTGGTTCAAGTCCCGGGACCCGACGCACTGGAGCCAGGCAATGCGCGTGGGCTCCTTATGGTCCGAGGGGCGCACCAGGTGGCCGGAGAAGGGACCCGCCGCGGCCAAAATCCGCTCAAACTCCATGCCGGTAACGACATTGGGCAATTTGGCGTAGTGATAGGCACCGTACTGGGTGGGATCGTAGGGCTTAAAGCCCGCGGCCACGATGACCGCGCCCACCGCGACGTCCTTCTCCACGTCCACCTGGGAGAAATCCACCGCGCCGGTGGGACAGAATTTTTCACAGGCCTTGCACTTGCCGCCCTTCTTGAAGAAGAGACAGACGTCTTTATCAATGGCATACTTAGGGGGTATGGCCTGGGCATAAGCCAGGTAGGCGGCTTTGCGTTTGGCCAGGCCCACGTTGTATTCATCCGGGACCTTCTTCGGGCACTTCTCGGCGCAGAGACCGCAGGAAATGCACTTGGCCATATCGATATAGCGGGCCTGTTGCTTCACCTTGACCGAAAAATTACCGGGCTCGCCGCTGATACCGAGCACCTGCGCGGGAGCCATGACTTCGATGTTAATGTGCCGGCCGACCTCGACCAGCTTGGGCGAGATAATTCACATAGCGCAGTCATTGGTGGGGAAGGTCTTATCGAGCTGCGACATGACCCCGCCAATGGCTGGTTTGGCCTCAACCATGTGAACAAAGTAACCGGCGTTGGCCAGATCCAAAGCGGCCTGCATTCCGGCGATGCCTCCGCCGACCACCATCACGGCGCCCAGCGGGTTATTCGCCTGTTTATTTGCACTCATCATCGCTCCACCTATAATTTCTAGTTTATATACTTAATTTAGCCCGTTTTTGTGATAAAATCAACAAAAGAGACCATTCCATACTCCAAGCACCTATTGTGCTTTATAGAACAAGCAGGCTCTTGACGTCAAGAAAAAACCGCCGCCAAATTGACCCCGCTCCGCCTTGACTTTTTTTATTCAACGCTTAACGTTGTCGATAAATAGTAGTAGCTGCGCGGTGAGGATAACAGGACCAAGCGCCCCGCGTCCGCTGCCTCGCGGCGCGGCGTTTCCGGAAATTCCGGAAACTGAAGCCGCGAGGGTGAAGGGGGTGGAAATCCCCCGGGTTAAACTTAGATATGGACGCCTTGTCCTTTTTTATTAGCTGAATCTGTGATATATAATTGTTGGATCGAGGTCTTGCCAAAGCCCTCCCCAATGGAGTAAAGAGCGACCCGAGATTTTTTTTCAGGCCATATTAATTAAGTTGACTTTTTCCTTTGTGCGCATATATTATGGCCTGGAAAGGACTTTGGTGGCTTTTTCTCAGTTACTCCAATGGGGGGGGAGAGAAGCCGGGTATAAACCTTAGCCGAAAGGAGGAAGGAGTATGCGGTCTAAAGTAGTGGTCGGGTTGCTGGTGGCATTGGTAGCCGTATTTTTCATCACTTCCATCGCCACAGCTCAGAAAACGGGGAGCGCTAAGTTACTGTGCGTCTCCAAGAAAGAGCTGAAAGGGGATGAGACGGTAGCTTCATGTCTGGCCAAAGGCGAGCGGTTCGCCATTGTTGATCCCTATGGCATCGTCCGCATTTTAACCCCGGAAGAAATTGAGCTGACCAAGGCTTTCAATCCCAAGGCCTTTGAGACTCGGGCTTTTGGAATGAAATATATCCAGTTGGCTCCGCCGCTTCCGGCCATGCCTTCTCTGACCAAGGAAGCTCCGTAAGGTTTAACGGTTACCTTAACCCAGTTTGCAGACGGCCCCCAAAGTCCGCTTTGGGGGCTTTCTCGTTACACTCGAGGTTTTCTTATGCTGGTGATCGATGATCTATGGGTTAATATAGACGATAAGGAAGTGCTCAAGGGCCTCAACCTGACGGTGCCCGCCGGGGAGACCCATATCCTCTTCGGCAAGAACGGCTCCGGCAAATCCACCCTGCTCATGACCATCATGGGTTTTGAGCGCTACCGGGTGAAACAGGGGCGCATCACCTTCCGGGGGCAGGATATCACCTATCTGCCGACCTTTGAAAGGGCCCGCCTGGGCCTGGGCCTCTCCTTCCAGCGCCCGCCCACCATCCGGGGGGTCAAGACCGCGGACATCCTCAGGGTCTGCTCCCGGGGGGCCATCGCGCCCGAGGCGCTGGCCGCGGCGTATGATTTTACCGCCTTTTTGGACCGGGAGGTCAACTACGGTTTTTCCGGCGGCGAAATCAAGCGTTCGGAACTCCTCCAACTCCTGGCCCAGAATCCCCACATGGTGTTGCTGGATGAACCGGAATCCGGCGTGGACCTGGAAAACCTCCAGGTGGTGGGCGCGATCATCGCCAAGCTCCTCCAAAAAGAGCGCCGCCGCCTGCACCGGGACAAATCCGGGCTTATCATTACCCATACCGGGTTCATCATGGATTACGTCAACGCGGACCGGGCTTACATCCTGGGCGCCGGCCGCCTTTGCTGCCAGGGCAACCCCCGAGAATTACTGCAGGATATCAAGAATTTCGGGTATGAGGAATGCGCCAAATGTCGGAGATAAAAGAACGGGCCGAGCAGAGTCGGCAGAAAAAAGCGGCCTTTGGGCCTGATCTCAACCTGGAAGACTTTTCCCGGCAGGGCGGCGCCTGGGCCTACGACCCCGATTACCGCCAGTTTTCCCCCGAGGAGCGCAGCCGCCTGCTCACTGCGGGCATCGAACTCACCGATGAGGACCACGCCGGCACCTTTCTCCAGGCCGACAAGGCCATCGTCCACTGTCAGACCCGCCAACCGGGCGTGGAAGTCCTGCCCATCACCAAGGCCTTGCAAACTCATGCTTGGGTCAAGGACCTGCTCTGGGGCCTGGTGCCGGTGGATGCCGACAAATACACCGCCAGCACTGAGTTGGATCTGGACAACGGTTATTTCATCCGGGCTCTGCCGGGCGCCAAGATCGAGCAGCCGGTGGAGTCCTGCCTCTATCTCCGCACCGACCGCTTTGCCCAACACGTCCACAACCTGGTGGTCGTCGAAGAGGGGGCCCAGCTCCACATCATTACCGGCTGTGCCACCCACCCCGGGGTGGTCTCCGGCCTCCATATCGGGGTCTCGGAATTCTACGTGAAGAAAGGCGGTCACCTGACCTTCACCATGGTCCACAACTGGGGCAAGAATGTCCACGTGCGGCCGCGCACCGCGGTCATGGTGGAGGAAGGCGGCACCTACATCTCCAACTATATCCTGCTGCGGCCAGTGAAATCGGTGCAGATGTATCCCACCGTGACGCTGAACGGCCCCAACGCGGTGGCGCGTCTCCAGTCCATCCTCATCGCCCATTCCGGCTGCGAGTTAGATGTGGGAGGCCGGGTGATTCTCAAAGCTCCCCGCACCAGGGCCGAAATCATCGCCCGCACCTTGGCCATCGGCGGCACCAGCATCGCCCGGGGCCATCTCGTGGGCCTCGAACCCCACATCAAGGCCCACCTGGAGTGTCGGGGCCTCATCCTGGGGAACGGCGTGGTTTATGCCATCCCCGAACTGGAAGGCCGGGTCGCCGGGGTGGACATGTCGCACGAAGCCGCGGTGGGCAAGATTGCGGCCGAGGAAGTGGAGTACCTTATGGCCCGGGGCCTGGACGAAGACGAGGCGGTTTCCACCATCGTCCGGGGCTTCCTCAACGTCAAGGTCGAGGGCCTGCCCCCGGCCCTGGAGCAGGAAATGGAACAGGCCATCCAGGAGTCGGGGAAAGGACTGTAAAGGTGCGTCAGTTGCGGCAACCGGCAGTTCCTTCCCTCAAAGTTATCTGTGAGGCAAATATGGTCCAACCGAGAGAATCCGACGATAGCCGCCGCGCCTTTTTGCGCCAGGGCGGCCTGATCCTTGGCGCCGCGGCGCTTTTGAGCCCCGCGGCTTTTCTGGGCTGCGGCGAAAAACCGGCCGGCGCGGAGATCTCCGCCCCCGAAGACCTCATGGAAGAGCACGGGGTGCTGCGCCGCCTCCTCTTGGTTTATGATGAGATGGCCCGGCGGCTGCAGTGCTGCAAGGAGTTCGCCCCGGAGTTGCTGACCCAGGCTGCCACTCTGATGCACGGGTTCATCCAGGAACACCACGAAAAGCTGGAAGAAGAATACGTCTTCCCCATTTTCGAGAAAACCGGCAAGCACCTGGCCCTGGTCAAGATCCTCCGGCGCCAGCATGAGGCGGGCCGCCGGATCACCACCTACCTCCTGCATCAGGCCGGCTCCTCCGAGTCCCGGAACTTTGTCCGCCGGGCCCAACTGGAGGCCTACCTGCACCTCTTCACCCGCATGTACCGGGCTCACGCCGCCCAAGAGGACACGGTCCTGTTTCCGGCCCTCCGGACCGTGATTTCCCCGGCGGAGTATCTCGCCTTGGGCCGAACCTTTGCGGCCCGGGAACAGGCCCGCAAAGGCGCCCACGGTAATGAGCCGCTGCTGGCTCCGGTGGCGGAACTGGAGAAAGCCCTGGGCCTCAACGACCTGGAGGAGTTTACCCCCAAGCTCTAAAGACAGCCGCAGCCTACCAAGCGCCGCGCCGGTGAAAAAAATCAGGCGGACCCTCGGGCCCGCCCTGATATTTGTTCATTGGTGGGAGCGTAATTTACTTCGTCCGAACTCTCCCCTTACCTGAGAATTACTTTTTTGGCCGCCACCTGGCACCGGTCGCCGCAGAGAGGCAGGCTGACCTAGTCCGCCTTCTCCACGCCGCCAGAACCAGGAGGCCGGAGGCGAACAGGAGCATCGACGGCGGCAGGGGAACGTTCTGCCCCAGGGCCTCGATCCCGCCGATATACCACCCGTTAAATCCGCCCCCCAGGTCCCACACCTTGTCGGCATTGTCCCAACTGACCGTATAGTACTGCAGCGCGGTCTCATGATCATCCGAATCCGTCACGTAAACCCCGGCATATTGGCGGCCGCCGGACCCGTCGCTATATTCATAGCCCCAGCAGGTGAGCGCGTGGCCATTTAAACCGCCGGCGGGGTTGGATTTGTAGATTGCCAAAGTCACGCCATAGCCGGAATGGAGAAAGCTATCTATGTCTGCCAGCAAATTTCCGGACCAGGCCTCATGATACAAATTGTCAAAATTCGCGCTGGGCCAAAAATTGCCGCCAGGGATATCGATCCGGAACCACTCAGGCCCCAGGGACGGCGGCAAGGTTCCATCCAACCACCAGTTCCACCCAAACTCCGGAAAGCTGCCCTGATTAGTCCAATGTGCGACAAAATACTGGAATATCATGGTTTGATTATTTAAGGGCGCGGTATCCCAACCGGCCCAATCCAGAATATTCGCGGCTGCGGCCGCCCAGCACATTAACGTGTCATCAGTCCAGGCTTTGTCGGCATCGTGCCAGGTGCCGCCCCAATCATCATAGACATGGTAAGTAGAGGCCCCTACAGGGCCGATGCCGGACGCGGAAAGAACCATGGCAAATAAGATTAAGGCGAGCTTTCGTCTCATTTTCCTGCTCCTGATGGCGGGATCATGCCAATTTTGGGCGCCCTACGTGCTTACACTTTATCGACAGGTTTTTGAAAAATATTTTAATAATGCTAGAAGACTTTTTATACCACAAGCTGCATCTTTGCAATAGGATAAATTATAATTTTGGGGTTCATTTTTGATGAATTCGGGTGCCAGAAAAAACATATTTTATCCGGTTGGGGACCGGTCCCAGCTCATCTGTTACCGCAAACCGCCAAAGGAAATGAGGGCAATAATTGACCTTTGATTTTATAAAAACCGGACTGGCGCCAGGATCGCGGCGCGCCTATCTTGAATTTATCGAGAAGAGACCTGAAACCCGTTGTCCGGGAACCGAGGCCTCTTCGGCTTGGGAATACCACAAGGAGGCTGGTCATGAACAACCCGATTAACCACCGGGAGTCCCGCCGGGGCTTTATCAAGAGTGGGGTCCTTTGGGGAGCCGCGGCCTGCCTGGGACCGGCGCGGGCGCGGGCCGCAGAGGAAAAAGCCGCAGAGGTCACCCCCACGGAGGATTTGATGCAGGAGCACGGGGTCCTCCGCCGCTTGCTGCTCATCTATGATGACATGGGGAGCCGTCTTAAAGAGGGCCGGGAGGCACCGCTCCCGGTTCTCAAGGAGGCCGTCGGCCTCATCCGCCGGTTCGTGGAGGATTATCACGAAAAGGACGAAGAAGAGTATCTGTTCACCCGGTTCAATAAGGCCGGCAAGCTGGTGGACCTGGTAAAGGTGCTCTATGCCCAGCACCAGGGGGGCCGCCAGCTCACCGCCCGCCTGGTGGAGACGCTGGTCCCGGCCCATTTCAGCCAGGCCCCGGGGCGCACCCGGGTGGCCGCCTACCTGCAGGCCTTCAGCCGGATGTACCGCCCCCACGCGGCCCGGGAAGACACGGTGCTCTATCCCGCGTTTCGGTCGGTGATCTCACCCAAGGAATTCATGGCGCTGGGGGACCTGTTCGAGGACAAGGAAGAAAAGCTCTTCGGCAAAGACGGGTTTGAGAAGATCGTGGCCCAGGTGGCGGACCTGGAAAAGCGCCTGGGAATCTACGAACTGGCGCAATTCACGCCCCAGGGGTGAAATAGACTCGCCTGAACCCCGACCTCTTGCCGGTGGTCCTGTCGAATCCGGCTGAGGTGCGGCAGGTGCCGCGCCTATTTGCCCGACCCCGGGGGCTGGTTTTTCACGGCGATCATCAGGTTGTCCCAGCCTTGCCGGCGGCTCAAGCCCGAGTTGTGGGTAATCAGGCTGACCAAAAACCAGCGCGGCTGGCCGTCGGGAAGGTTAAGCAGTTGGAACTGGGCCGCATAAACCTGGGGTTTCTGCGTCTTATCGCCGGGGTTGACGATGAGCACGTAGGCCACCTGCTGGTTTTCCCCGGGTTTATAAAATCCGTAGAATTCCGCCACCTTGCAATAGTTAGGGTTCCAATTATCCAGGGAATCCTTGGCCGACGCGGCCGTCAACGGAGGAGATTGGGACGATGAAGGGACCGCGCAGCCCAGGAAACAACTCAGCAGGCCTACTACTATCGCCAAGCGACGCCAGTCTGACCACGTCATGGCTTCTCTCCTCTCACAACAGGGGTTGGGATGTGAAGGCGGCAGCCGGCCGGCCGCACCGCAGTCTCCACAGGCTGATTTTACCTCACCTGAGCCGGGATCTGCACGAAAACCTCCGATGAGATCAGAGGCTCAGGGCTCCTGCAGCAACCCGGCTTCCCGGAGCCAGTTTTTCAACTGCGGGATGGCTGCCTTGCCTTCGGCCACCAGTTGGCCCCGGGGATCGAAAATCATGAAATATGGCACCGCCCGGATCCTTAACTGCTCCGCCAGGGGCGAACGCCAGTCAATCCCCCTGACCTCCGGCCGATTGATGTTAACCCGGCGGATGGCCAGGTCCGCGCGCTTGTCTGCCAGTTTATCCAGGACCGGCGCCATGGCCAGGCAAGGCGGGCAAAAAGGGCTGTAGAAATCCAGCAGAGTGGTCTTGCCCTTTACCGGCAGGGATTTCAGCTCCAAGGTTTGGCCGGGGTTAGCCGCATTGGCATCGCCGGCCCCTCCGGCCCAGGCCCCGGAAACCCCAAACACCAGGGCCAGCAGGCCCGCCAGCAGCAGCGGTCGGGTGATGGCGTTCAGGACGCGTGACCTAGCCTTTACATATGGCCTCGGGTGCCGATTGTCAATCATTTTCCCGCCGAACCTCCCCCCGTCTCGGTATTCAAGATCAAGGGCAGGCCGTCTTTACCGCCCACGATGATAATTTTGCTGTTATTGGATTCGGCCAGAGCTCGGGTGGTTTCAATCCCCTTCCAACGCAGCAACTGCTCGGACAAGCCTTGGGAGATGATCCTCTGGAAGTCCTGGATCCCCTGGGCTTCGATACGTTTGCGCTCAGCCTCCTGGCGTTCTTTATCCAAGACGAAGCGCATTTGTTGGGCCTGCTGGTCCGCGGCCAGCTTGGCGTTGATGGCTTCCACCACTAACTTGGGCAGATCGACTTTGCGCAGCAGGATGGTCTCCACGATTATGCCGCGTTTGCCCAGGTTCTCTTCCAGGTCCTTGAAGATTTCGGTGGAGATCAACTCCCGGCTGGAGGTGTACAGGTCTTTGGCTTCATGATTGACGGTAATGCCCCGGATGGCGGCCCGGAATTGCGGGTTGACCACCACCTGCTCATAGTTGGGCCCCACCTGCCGGTAAACGTTGGCCGCCTCGGCCGACTTCAGGTGATAGAGGCAGGAGACCTCCAGGGCGACGTTGAGCCCTTCCTTGGAAGGCGCTTCGGCGTGTTCGAAGACCTCCTTGGTGCGGACGCTCATGAGTTCCATGGAGGCCAGGGGGTTGACCAGGTGCACCCCTTCGGGGATGGTGCCGTACACCTTGCCCAGGAGCACCAGGACCCCGACGTTGCCCGGGGGCACCACTTTGGCGGTGGATACGGCGATAGTCAGAGCCAGGACCATGATGGCCAGGACATAACGGATTTGGGGGAATTTCTGGATTTGCGGCACGTTGCGCCCCAGAATGATGAGGGCCAACGCAATCAGTACGCCGAACAGGACCAAACTCATGCCTACCTCCGTTTATTCAGCTTGCCATCAAGAGTGATCAGGAATCGACAGGACCGGATTCCGGGGCGAGGCGCCTCCTGCCTAACGCGGTTTTTGTGCCTCAGCCGCGTCTTTGACGGACAGAGAGATCGGTGATAATCCCTAGTTCTTTAAGAGGCGGCTCCGCGAACGGCCCACGTTGTGGAATACCGCCTGAAAGTCGCGATAGAGCGCCTTATTTTTCCGCACCCGGTGGCATTTTTTGAGATAGCGCTGGGGATCGGGGTTGTCAGCCAGGAGGTCCAGGCCCTCCCAGCCGCCAAGCCGGGGAAAGGCATAATAAGGATATTCCCTGGGGAGGCCCCGGACGTAGGTCACCTGAGGAATCACCCATTCCATCCGGGCCAGATAGAGCCGGTGCATGCCGTCGTTTATGATCAGGGCCACTGTGCCGTCGGCCTCGAAGGACTCTTCCACGATGGGGGGATAAAGGTCGTAGACCGCTTCCTCGCCGTCGGCCAGCCGCACCGTATAGGTGACATAGCCGTCCAGCCGGAAGAGGTCCACTCCCCAGGCTGCCAGACTCCAGCGCAGTTCCTGGGTCTTGCGCAACTCTTGGAGCCAGAGGTAATTCTGCGGGGGATGGAGGCACCGGGTATGAATCTGTTCCAGGCTGATTAACGCCTGTGCATAAATCAGAACATCCGGCTGCTCCAGAAGGGGCACCCTTCTCAAGCAACTCAGCAATTCTTCGGCGGAATGACGTTCCAGCGCAACAATGTCCATTTTTTCGAACAAATCCTGATAAAAAGTTCAATAGTGTAACTAGGCGAGGACAAAACCAGCCCGCCAGATGATCTTAACACATCAGCGCTCAGAGTTTGGCGAAAAATTTTGGGCCACGGGGGGAAAACTACAGGAGGGAATGCAGGTTCCCGGCCACCGGCATGCAGCCGGAAACCTGCTGGAGGTTCATCTGAAAAGGTAGTCGATTAACAACGCCCCCGGAGGAACCGGGTCGGCGGGCCCATTAAGAAGGGGCCGAACCAATCCCGCACGATGAAGCCGAAGTTGGCTTCCTCGGCCGACGGCACATCCTCCTCTTCGGGGTCGATGCCGAAAAGCTCAATAAAACTCTCGGCCAGGATCTCGTTCGGGAGAAATTCCGGCAGCCAGATGGGCGCATAATCTTCTTTACCGATATAAGCCATAATATTTTTCCTTGCCAACACTATTGCAACATCCGTTCCAAGACAGTCGCGGCGGTTAGGCCTCCGGCCAGCCATGCAGCGGACAAGTGTCGCAGCGAGGTTTCGGGCGGCACCAATCCTTGCCCAGGCGGACCAGCAGGGCATGATACTCCTGATAGAGGGGCACCTCAGACGGCAGGCGCTCCATGAACAATCCCCGCAGCTCCTCATACGAGCAGGCCTCACCGATGAGCTGATGGCGGCTCAAGATGCGGAAAGTATAGGCATCGACGACAAACGTGGGTTTATGGAGGGCATAGAGGAGAATACTATCAGCGGTCTCCGGCCCGATTCCCTTGACGCCCAGGAGGGCCGGACGCAGGCGTTCGGCCTCGTCCCCGGCCATCTTGGCCAGGGAATTGTCGTAGCGGTTCGCCAGGAAATCCAGAAAGTTCTTGAGCCGCCGGGCCTTGACGTTGTAGTAGCCGGCGGGCCGGATGAGTTCGGCGAGCTCCGCTTCCGGCAAGTCCCCTAAAGCCCGGGGCTCGAGCAGATCCCGGTCCTTGAGCACCGCGATGGCCTTGGCCACGTTGCCCCAGTTGGTATTCTGGGTGAGGATGGCGCCCACGGCCACCTCGAAAGGCGTCTCCCCCGGCCACCAGCCCTGGGGCCCCAGGGCCTGCCAGGTTTTATCATAAAGCTCGATCAGCAACGCGCCCACGCCCCCCTCAGCCATAGGTTTCTCCATCTCGTGCTGCTATTAATTTAGACAATATAATCAAGAAGATGTTACCCGGCCGCGGCAGGGAATCGCGCCTCGTGGCTCTCACCACTTAAGGCGGCCAGCCCCTAATGTCGGCGGCCACAGGCCGCCATATGCTGCGCCTGCCGAATTGGGCCTACGGGAAACTTTTCGCAACAGACCCTGTTCAGATGTTGAACCATCAGGTTCAGCCTCATGCCCCCCCTCCCCTGCCGGCGCCATTCGGTGAGGTTATCATAAAGGGCGGTCAAATGCCCCTGCCTCGTTCGAGGCCGCGGCCGGGTTGCGCCACGGGAGACCGCTTACCGATATTTACCATGTTTTTTGC
>Ga0265297_10007077_pt1 | contig 15772 bp, 24 predicted proteins | sample Munlanlwell13791_FD_192502 | JGI IMG/M metagenome (GOLD analysis project Ga0265297, IMG submission 192502) | Leachate microbial communities from a municipal landfill in Southern Ontario, Canada - Leachate well 137-91 | ecosystem: Engineered > Solid waste > Landfill > Unclassified | place... | reverse complement strand
CATTCCCCTGACGAAGCTGATTAAAAGTCCAACCGGTCCTTACCTCACCCTGACTCATCTTAGAGTAAAGGCTGTGCATATTGGCATGCGTGTGCTGAAGAACATCGTCAGACATAACTTCTATGTCATGTCTTGTATGTGATGATTTATCTGGACGTCCTGTCTCTATAGGAGACTCATGTAAAATACCAGTGGCTGTTAACTTCTTGGCAGCCTCATCATGGGCGGACCTTACTTTGTCTAACGTCCAATCACCTTGCTTGAAACCCTGCTGCAACCTACCCCAGATTGTATGAAGAACTGCGTGTTCTTGCTCTATCTTAGGCATTTCTGTTCACCGCATTTTCTATCACAGTCTCCATCTCTTCTTTCAAATCTTCAACTGCATCTTCAACTGCTTTCTGAACTCCCTTTAAATCATCAAGAGTTGCACCTAAAGACTCTGATAAAGCAGCAGAATCACCAACATTACTTGGAAGTATTTGACCACTCCTCAACAAGGCCATGATCATAGAATAAGGATATTCAGTCCAAGCTTCAGTGTAGGGAGCCATGTCAAATCCAAGAGATTTCTCGAGCCACAACCTCATGTCTTTGGGTGTCACAGCTCCAGCAGGAATAAGCTTACTGAAAATCTTTGACTCATCAATTGGATCCATAGCCGTCGGTCTGCGTAGCTCGAGCATAGCCATCTTAGAGCCTAAGGCCGAGGTAACAGTAGCATTCAACCTGTACTCAAGTTCATGAATTGTAGGCTTAAACTCTTGCTCATTGACTAGTCTAAGAAGAGTAAGAGCAGCAGCCCTGTTAGATCCTTTATCTGATCCAAGGTGTAGTTCTGATAAATTAAAAGCTTCTCTAATCTCAGAAGCATTAGAGTCAGAGTATTTTGTGAAAGAGGCGTCATCTTGCATACCAACGGTCAGAGGTTGAAGTTCTATCTTAGGAGGAGATGATTGAGTCTGTTGACCTGGAGTCGCATGCAGCAAAAGAACTCGATGAGCTAGTGCATCACCTCTAGACTCAGCGGCCATCATCGCCTCAATCTGCTCGATTGACTTGTTAGACAAAGATCCGCCGGAGACAATGACAGCCATTCGAGGAACAGCATCGTTTGTAAAAAAAGCATAATTACGACGAGCGGCCGCACGGGATCCTACAATAGCAAGCTCAGCGGCTACCACTCGAGGTAACCCATAATGCGTAGAAGCAGGAGAGTATAACTGGAAATGTATAACCTCGTTAGCCTGGAACTCAGTTTTAAATGCTTTTAGCCGTCTCTTGGAAACAAACTGACCGTCTCTCCAGTCCATAATTCGTGGGTCACCAAAATTTTTAAAATAGACCCACTCTGTGTGACCTGCAGAATACTGAACAAAACCCTCCAGATTAGACAACAACCGCATAGTAGTTCCCGGTACATGCCAGAGACCACCAGGAAAACCATTCAGACCTCGAGCTGTTTCCAGGTAACCATTACCCGTGGCCTGTCGATCCATCTCCTGCTTAACTAAAAGTTCTGAAAAACTCTCCTCCTGAAATCTTTTTGATTGCTTAGCCGAGTGTGGATGCCCATAAAAATCTTGGCATTTCCTAATATCTGTCTCAACAATTTGTTTAAGATCTTCAGGAGTCTTGCGTGATAACTCTACTGTAGGGACTATCCTCCAACCTTGACCAGCCACATTACGAGCGTAGGTTCTCACTAAGGAACCGTAACGGGTCGAGACACTCATCAGACTCGCCCAGGTGTCCGGGTCGCACGGGGGTAATAGGGCTAGCCCGTCGTCGTACAGTCTCTGAAACGGATCCTTGATCTGTTTTGATGACTTGGCTGCATCCGAATTCGGGGTCAGATGAAACCCTTGTACTGCTACATCCATTGCATAAGGCTCCTATTCTAGAAGGGATTTCAACTGGAAATCCACACTGAGAACAAAGTGATTCCAAAAACGGGTGCAACTCAACGGGTCGAGTCCATCCTGAATAAAGAGGTGGACCACAAGCTTTAGAAGCGCATGCTGGGTCTCGGCACACGCGACATCGAAAAGACTCTGCATTCAATTTCTGACTCTCCATATGAATTACACTCTACGCGCCCGGACACGATGTTATATGCACCCCAAGCAACTCCGGCGGCTGAGTCGGCAATGTCTTTTGAACCGAGTATAGTCTTGTTGCTGTTCTCCAATGCTATTCTCTTCGGGTGATCTATTTTCCCCGTCTTTGGGTCTACAAACAAATACCTGAGTTCTTGTATAAGAATGCTAGAGTATGGAGCCTCAACTCTTTCTTCAGCAAACAAACGCTTAAGATAGTTATGAGGTTCTGATGTTTTATCTATTGATTCACGCCGAGCATCATATCCTCGTTTCTTCAAAAGCTGGATGGAGTCGGCAGATTGAAACCCATCATAAGTAATTCTTATGATCTTTTTTTCTTTCTCAGCAACCTGTTTTATTATAATCTGCCTAACCATATCTAGGTCTGTCTCTCCCCCTTCTATGGGCGATCGAACACGTATAACAAAATCAAACTTAATTCTGGGAACAAACTCAATAACATCTCCGTTTTCTTTTTTCTCCCAGTTCGCCTCTTTGATGAACCCACAGGCTATCCCGCACCAATCCTGGGTAAGTCCAATGTCCACATGAATTATTCGTGGTTCATCACTATCTGCTAATTGTAGCTGAGGAATTGAATCCAGTAAATACTCTTCTTGGTTTACATTATCTAACCAAGGATAATGAAGTATCGATGTTGAATAGAGATGTCTTCTTCCTGAAACACCCAAACCTACACGATCACGTAAGAACGTAATAGGGTCTGCTTCATAAGCAGCTTTATACTTCAAAGGAATTCTTATGACCTTTTTGGCCTCAGTTTCATTCTCAATCACTCTAGGGGCTGTAAACTTGTCGCCGAGGTCAACATAGAAATAGTATTCGTGTTTTTCTCCCCGACTCTCCCAGGGTGTCATGGCTATGTATAAATGTGCTTTATCCTTAACTTTCTCTGTATAGCTATCTGCTGTGTCACCAGAAGAGGCAATTATAATCCTATAATTATATACATTTGGGCTGACCTCAAATCTGGAGACCATACGCCCTTCTAGTTTATTTACAACATCCTCAACGTTCTCTGCCTGGTCTGAGGTATGCCAAAGATTGGCCTCATCCACGATCGCCAAAAATATATCCTCGGAGACGGCAGACTGAATGGTAGAAGGCATAGGAACAATATGCAACCTAGGCCATTCCAGTCGGGAGAGCATCCGCTCGTTAAAAGGGTGATGCTCTCGGAACCATTTAGAGGCAGAGATGTTATTTCGAAGTCTTCTATAAACAACCTCTTTAGCTTTATCTAATTTAGTTGAGAAAAGTCCAAATATAACGATAGCTCCCTGAGATTTCAAACCTGCAGCAAGTGCTGGATTACCGTGACATAAAAGTTTGTAAGCTTCATACTGAGCTACTATCTCAGCAGCTGTTGTCTTCCCTGTACCAATACCACCAGTAACGACAAAGAAAGTACCCCCACCATCTGCACAGGTCACTATCTTCTGAGCGGCCTCCTTCACCCCAACCCAAGCTTCCCAAGCAAAAGAACCAGAATAATATGGGTCCTCTATCCACTTATCAAAAGGCAAAACTTCCTCGAGGAGTAAGGATGGGTCGAGCAGACGGGAAAATGTCATGGCCTCTTTTAAAAATGAGCTGTCACTTGGTTGCTTGTAAAAATCAGGGAGTTCTCTAGTTTGTATAACGTCATTCTTTGGTAGTTGAATACCCGCCGCTTTCTTTGACTTTTTGGGTTTTTTAATCTCTGTTATAGGGGTAGCACGTTTAGGGCTCATCAACCTTTGATCTCCAAACTGTTGTTTTTACCTGAATTAAACTTGACATGCCCCACCTCATACTCGTATATTTCACGAGCGATCTGCTGTATAACAGACTGATCACGGACGTTACGTCTAATGATAGCCAGCACCGCCTCCAAAAATGATCTCAGGTCTTCCATGGAGAAGGATGTAAAATCTTTTTTCATCTCCACCAAGGTCTTAAGACAATCAAGTTTGGCCTGGCAACGCATTATATCAGTCCTAGTCTCAGCCCCATCCAACTCATCGACCAGACCAGCAATACCACCAAGTTCTACAGATGGATCTACTTCTAGAAGAGCAGCCCCCATCCCCTTACCATCTATAGCGTATTGTGGTAAATTCTTCTCTAACTTCGCCAGCTTACCCATAGTATCACCTCGCTACTCATACCCTGATCATACCCCCAATATAATAGAAGAACAAGGACAAGCAAATGAATAAAAAACAAATCCTAAAGATAGCCACCACATTAGACAATATAGAGATTTTTAAGCTGATTAAAAATGAGGGAATTGAGGAGGTTGTGACCTGTCTTTTATACAAAGAGAAAGAGGAGGGTAAACTAATACCTACAGGATATGAGCTGAGAATGAGGCATAAAGGGATGCTAACTCGTTATACAAGAGCTCAATTCAAACTAAAAGTGTTGGACTCAGGAGAGGAAGAAGAACATGGAAGAGAATAAACTAATTGTGGCCCCCAACCCAAAAACAGAACCAGAGTATGTCATGTTAGTTACGGGTAACAAAGTATACCTGGCCGACAAGGCAATAGGTGAACCCTTTGAAAAGATAAAGAAAAATGAGATGGAGGGTATACGACTTATATCAAGAAATAAGCCTTGTTTTTGCGGATCAAAAAAGAGTTTCAAAAACTGCTGTATGTCCAAGTATCCTGTAACTATTGTCACCAGAAAAAAATACTTACCACCCAAGAAAGAGCTGGAAAAGATAGTGGCCAAGAAAGAGGCTCTCAGACTCAAAAATCAGCAGACAGTGCCTCAGCCTCCAGTGCTTGATCCCGCTCCTCAGTTGTCGAGTCCTCCCACCGTTTAATAACCAGACCATCCAACCAAGGTATCTTAAATTTGCTAATAGCCTTTTCTCGAGCCTGGTCTATTCTTCTGCTCTCCACACAACCAAGTATAACAGAAGGTTTGGCCTTCTGTACCTTATTGTGATACGGGATAAGAATAGCAACCCACTTTATTAACGGTCGCAACGCCATCACCTTCCCTCCAGCCATAGTTCATGTTCTTCAACAGTCCCAACAGTCACCAGGTCTAATTTTCTTGTCTCTTTTTTAGACAACCAGATATACCACCGAATATTATCCACCTTCTTCACCCGCTTATCGACCAGCCGGGCGCGAACAAGTGCGTCAAGCGGGTGGGCGGCCAAGATCAGAAACAGATTCTTTTTTCTTTTCTTCTTATGGATAGTCACGCAAAACTTATACCTATCCTTGGTATGCTTCAAGAGCCACCGACGACTAAGCCAATGCCTGTCCAACACTACAGCACCTCTAAAAAAGTGTAAGAAGAGACAGCTATTCCCACAGCATATCCGCAAAAGCATAACAAGTTACACACCCTTTTTCTATCAAAAGAAATCAACTCTCTATTGTACCTGTAGTGGTTATCAAGATAGAAGAAAAGCGAGAGGATTATAATAACATTCCCGACCAAAAACTGAATAATATTGAAGTTCATCTTGATCTCCTCTACTATGATTGTAGGTCCATGTCTTGTATAATAACTCGAGATCAAAAGCTTGTCAAATGTTTGTATAACAAAAAGTAGGAGGTTTGGATGTTAAAAGAAACTCACATGTTTATAACCCAAATAGCCTGTGAATTCTTGAACAACAGCGCATACTGTGAGCAACTAAAGACATTAGATACTGAGCTGATGAAGAAACTAAGTTGGGAGCCCGATGAATGGTCTGACCTCAAAATAGACGGCCCCGGTATACTAGACATTAATGTTGCGTCCTTGCTCCACTTCAAATCAGGGTATCAAATGAGATCAGACTTCAGCCTCCCCCTCTCGCTAATAGGGGCAGAGACCATCATACCCTTTGCTAAGATAGCAAAAATATTGGTGGCCGAAGATCTCAAACCACTGGTCAAAGAGGGGTACTTGTTTGACGTTGATTTTCCATCCTCACCGGAGATCATGCGCTATCTTATCTACACCAAGGCCTCGATAGAACGTCAACTAAGTTTTGCCCTCCACTGTGCGCAAGATGCTCATATCCCACACCATGTAAATAATGCTCTGCTGGCAAAGCATCAAAATTTTGAGAAATCTCTTAACCAATTTATAATCAAGGCCAATCTAAAGCTCCACCATTTTTACCCCCGAAGGTGCGATTATACTTACCAAAAATCGGGTATGATTGAACTAGATCAGCCCATCATCTTCTTCACCTCACTGCTGAATGCTTTTTGGTCTACCGTGGGTATTCTGAGTGCTTTTAGGGACTCTGACTCGATTCCCCCAGACTGTGTCTAGTCCTTGTATTCCTCTGGAAGTTCGGGATAAACAAGGTCCGTCCAGATACCCTTGACCCCCAACCTATTGAAATCCTCAGCGTAAAGCAAGGACTCTTGTACAAAATAGGTGGGGGAACCAGAGGCAGTAATTGCCACTTTCACCAGCTTAAATCTAGGGGCCTCCCCGTGGTAAACATTCCCATAGTACCAGTAGGTTCCACTCACGATAGGAGGTGTTGAAGTCCATACCGGGGCCATCATTTAACTCCTAGTCGAGATACCGTTTCCTCAACCTTGATCTCAATCAACTCTTTTATTTTCGTCTCGCCCATAATCTTAGCCACCTTCTTGGCAATCTTATCCTTAACCACCTCCTCGATCATGATCGAGATCTTAAAGTCGATCAACCTGGATATCCTCTCCTCGATATTAATACTGTCCAAGTATCTTTTTATACCATCATCTAGTCTCTTGGCCCCCCCACCCATTTTTCCACTCCATTTCTCATAGGAAAATGAATCAACAGCCAATTTTTCCAACAGCTCATCAGCCACCTTATTCATTACACTACTGACTCGAGCGTCAGACACTTCCACCTCATACTTCATTTTGGACCCTCCTTGCTAAAAACTAGTTTACCCGTAATTGGATCTGTGACTATAAAACGAATACTCCCATCTGACTCATATATTTTTGTATAACCATCAAACTTGGGTACAAGAATAGGAGGGTCGGCTATGAGCTGGTTATACTGCTCGTCAGTGAGTGGAAGACTGTACCAAATTTTTCCACAACAAAGACATTTATGCTCTATCTTATACTCAGAGCTTTTTACTCTCACGCAGAGTATTTTTCTATCTGCTTTGTTATACCCACAAGCTGGACAGGGAAGGTCACAGGGTAATATCATTTTGGTCCTCCTCGAAAGCTGTTGTCGAGCTTGAGCTTCTCCAACAAGTCTTCGAACTTACTGTTGTTAGCCATAACCTGACCTCTAAGCTTGACGATCTCGCTCACAATACTCTCCATCGCCTCAGACTGAGAGCTAAGCTTCTGCTTAGGGTCGATCTTACTAATCCTCGTGTCCACCTCGTTGAGTCGCTTGTCCATAAACCTAAAGGATTTATCAGCCTCACCCCCCAACTTATCGATCCTCTCCAGTGCATACTGATTCATCGTCTCTATATGATCTTGGTGGTCTTCTAGGCTCTTAAGCCTCTTGTCTACTGATGAGAGGGGGAATATCAGGTCCGTTAATACTTTAAAGACGGTGTCTAATAAAGTATAACAAGCACCACCCGCGCGCTCAAAATCTTCTTTATCTAGTCTCATGATCTTACCTCGTATAGGTCTGGGTAGTACTTAGGACACCAACGGGGGGGCAGCCAATCAGGGAAGTTATTGATATGCACATGCCGGCGGCGGCAATTACACCCTAAACGCATGTTATGTTTGTGGTGGCAGTGGATGATGAACTGAGTGTGCTCGGCCTCACTCGGACTCGCATCGACTATCAGAGCGTGGTCACACTCTGTACATGCGTTGTGGGGGACCATCAGTGGATAAATCGACGCGGCTGAGCCCGGTATAACATCCTTATAGCTCATGCCCTTTATCAGCCCTGGTTCGTAGTCCACCTCGTCTATGATCTCCTCCACCTCGTCTTCGGTACTGAGCGTCTCAGCCTCCAACTTCTCTAACTGTTCTTTGGTCATTAGACGCTTACTATAGACCCAGAAATTTCCGTTAGCGTCTGGCTTAGGGACATAACTCATATTCTTCCTCCTTGGTAGTACTCTGTTATTATACTTTGTGGGAGTGCCGGGCAATCATGCCAGCAGATTATGTTATGCACAGCCATCTTAAGTCTATCATACCAACCTCTGCTGTTATCATCCCAGAAAGCGAAAGAGGGTATTGTCCCCCTTTTCTTGCCCGGTCTTAGAACAATATACCACCCAGTTTCGGTTGGGGCTTCTGTGCTCCACCCAAGCTCTGTTGGATTATCATTCCTATTTTTGTCCGCTAGGTAGGGGCACTCATCAGGAGTCTGATCAGCACAAAAGCTGTTGTCTCTCTCGAACGGGATGGCCGAGCATGTGATCTTATAATGAGACACACGTCCTATTGCTGTCATATACGCCCGAGCGCCATAATGCTCGCAATTAGCGCAATGTGGTTCATCGGTGGGTCCCCTCATATTCTTCCTCCGAGCATTAGCTGGATAGCCATCTCATCGATAGCCGCCCAGTCTGGATTTTTGGGCAGTTCGCTCTTGTTATACCATTCAAAAAACAGGCTGTCAACATCTCCATAGAGGTCTATCAGTTCCTCGTAAGTATACAGTCCGCGCTTTATCTCCTTCAACTCCTCAGCACAAGCTAGAGGTAGCGTAATCTTTCCTGTGCCAAGCAGTTCCTGACCCTCTCGAACAAGTCTAACAAGGTGCATAGCATGTTTCGTATCATACCCGTACTTCTTCTCCAGCTCAGCTCGAGCAGGGTTTCTATTCTCCTGCCAACTAACGTAGTTAGACCACGTTCTAGCTGCCAGATCGTAGGCGCGCTCCCGGTCCACGACCATCAACACCTCTTCTGGTAGCTCGCCCTCGAGCACAGTGTGCAGGGCCTCTACAGAGCGTGTACTCTGGATGATCCCCATCCAATCACGGGTAACCGGCTCTGCCTCGAGCTGGGCTCGCAGAGGATGACCTAGGCTCAAATCCTCCAGCCTACGTGCCACCAACCAGTTTAGGGCTCCCATCGCCGTCTTGTTCACCAGCCGGTGTTCGGGTAGACCAAACTCAGCACGGGTTGGTTGATGATCAGGAGGGTCTAACAGATATCGCCTATGCGATTTAATCTTATGTAGTTGCTGACTAGCATAGCCCGAGAATGTATGACGGGCCTTCTTGGACACAAAATGGAGACGATTTTCCTTGATCTCATTCCACTTCCAATTACTAACTATAACATTCTCATCGGGGATGAACAAAAGTTCTATGATATTTGGGTTACAATCTCCAGCCAACTTCAAAAACTTGGGGAGGGAGTAAATCGCTGTGTCTTCTTCACCCTCGAGCTGTTCTACCCGCTTGGAAATACCAAGCAGATATTCACGGGGGGCGATGAACACGCCTCGGATATCAATATCCGAATGTTCGTCAGAAGTTCCGTAAGCATGAGAGCCAGTCAAGCATGAAAAAATAAGTACAGAGCCAGGTAATTTCTCCACCGTCCTCAGAGAGATGTCCCTACACTTCAAACTCTCTTCTATCACCGGGTGCTTCATCTAATAATCTCCTCTCTAGCAGTTGTTCGAGGTAGGCTGCTCGGGCCCACATACGTTCATGAAGTAGATAAGGACTACCCGTCATAAGATCTTCCCAGCTTTGGTGCTTATAACACCCCAATCGACTACCATGCACACACTGAAAACATAATGATTCCAATAGACCACTTTTTTTAGTTATTTTGCCTGTTTTTATTTCTTTAGCGACCTCACAGAGGATACAAGAACTAAAGTTGTGTCGTGTTAATGTATGAGCTATATCTCTTGAACTGCACATGAAATAATTATTAGGGTCGGCCCAGGCCTTTTCTACCTCCTCGACTGACCTCCTGTATAACGTTATTAGTTGCCGGGTAGCCTCAATCATTCGAGGGTCTAACATTTGTTCTCCTCCAGCACATGTGCTAGTTCTTCCACCTTGGGCGCGAGGTCAAGCAGGCTCTCCAAATAGGCTGCCCGGCCCTGCATGGCCACCCATAACTCTTCGGCCGTATTCGCGTTGACTAACAAATCCCAGGAAACACTGTCGGTCATGCACCCGCAGCCGGTCACGAGGTAGTGAATACAAGCAGTACAGGGTGTTTCATCAGCATGTCCTACTATCTTACGGGCGGCAGTACATAAAACACAACTACCAGCAACCCTTGTTAACTGTTCACGGACCACCCATAGGGGGAACCACGGGTATATCATCAAGGTCGTTTGTTGCTGTAGCTCAGTTATCTTTTCCACCGTGGCTGCCTTGTATAATGATATTAACTTCCGGGTGGCCTCAATCATTAGAGGATGAAGCATGCTCACCTCCTAGTTCCGTATAGAGTCTATAGTACCCAGGGCTGACATAAAAGCATTCAATTAGGTCATCTTCTACTCGCATTCCTGCTTTGTTATACCAAAACGGCTGCCCAAAGGCCAGTATTTTAAAGTAGAGGATATCAAACCTCCCGTCCTTATACTTAATTAATGTGCCGCCGTCTATTATAGGCCAGCCTGTCCTCCACTGACTGTTCATCCTATCACTCCTTTAAAGGACTTGATGCTGCTCATGGCCGGCAAAATAAACGGCCACCCATCTTCCACCAGCAGTTTTTGAAGTCTAACAAGGTATTCATCTATCAAAGCCCACCGGTCAGGCCCCAATCTCAGGAGCATGTACGCCTGCAGTTCTTCCTCGACACTAAATATCCCCAATTTTAACTCCCCAGAGTACGAATCATATTCAATCGAGGCTCTGGTATTATAACCCTTGTTATACATAATACAATCGAGGCGGAAAGAGGGTAAGTCCTCAGCGTTATTCATGTGCCAGTCTATGATAGTCCAACCTTTATTTTTCATCATAACCTCCACGGATTAGTTTGTTATATATGATTCACCGACAAAAAATCAAGGGACGTCCAGTTGAGGGTGAAAGGCTAGCAGGGCTTCAGCCGTAGGTAGGTCAAACTTATAGCCCGAGTCGCCTATGATAGTCCGCAGCCTGTTTATTGTTATACCTAAGTTCGCGGTCGAGAAGTTAAACTCTTCAACCGGTTCTAGATTAGTAGGACCATCACCACCATAGAGGGTAAGGTGGACGAGAGTCTGATAGGGTTCGTAAGATAGGCTAGCCCGGTAATAACCCTTGTCCGTCCAGTCGGTGACCAGCTCTAGTTTAATGTGTGCTTTGTATTCCTTGAGCTTCCAGATAGTCATATGTTCCTCCGCTGCCTACATTTTAGATATCAGCCTCGTTATACACCACCTAAATGCCTATGTCAAGATTATCTGCCCTGCTCGGGTAAAAATAGGCCTACCATTATTCAAAGGCTTTTGTCTAAATAGAGGTGAATAAGAAAACATAGCCTGGTTGCTGGCCTGTAATTACCTAGGTATATACTAAGCTTTCCACTCGGCTGATACTTGCCTAGGTCTGAAACCGCATAATAGTCAATGAAATCAGGGGTTGTCCAAAAGTATATAGAATGCTCTCATTTTCAACCAAACTAAGTGGCCCAAAAAAGGTGATGTGTGAGAATATCCAGCTTAGGGCGTCAAGTACAATATTTAGGGTCTATTTTGACCCATTTTGAGCCCGATTAGTTGGAGTTGTTAGTCTGTACCTGACAAACATATAGTGAGAAAAATATATAGATAATCATAAGTGGGGAGATAACCTGAAACAAGTGTATGTGGTATAACATGATAGATTTTCAAACTTCACCTGATCCACAGCTCTCCTGGGCCCTTCCCAAGAAGCAATATGCAGGATCCTGAATAACTAACTTTTACTATGTTGGCGTCAATAATAATATTCAAACATTCTGATATTGACCGTCACTTTCGCTTGACAAATTGTCAAGAACAATTGTGTCAAATTTGACTCATACCGTGACAATATGCCATTTGACAAGTTGTCATGACATTTTGGCACAATTGCCAAATTGACACTAGTGTGTCAATTATGCCACAAAATTATTGACATATTGTCAAAACCGGCCGGACAGCTTGTCATATGACATTTATGCCAGATCGAGTATGACAATTGTGTCATAGGGCACCAAAACTGGATCGGGTATGACAATCTTGTCATATGACAATTATGTCAGATCGAGCATGACATTTATGTCCTATGATCCCGCTGTCATACCTTGTCAAGTAGAGTATGACAAAAATGGCAGATTGACATATTTTTAGCAGATCACATTAAGATCGATGGCAAAACCGCCAAGCGAAGGAAGGAGGATGGTGGATTATTCATGACGAAACCTTCTTGACAACTTTAACATAGGCTTGTTATACCTCGTCCTAACGCCATATACTGATATATATACAGTGACGATCATTCTCTCATACCTTAATTAGGCGGCGCGGCCAAAAAAGTATAACATCAATTCGACGATCGGCCAATATCGAGCAGAAGGCATTAGGACGGGCTGTAATGTTATACATCAGTTTTAAAATTAATGACCATCCTCCGAATCGTATTTAATTATGTCGATTGTTGATCCATCAACAGGTAAAAATTTAATATCTATCGGTGTCGATCACATACTTCCGCGCGGCTCGCGAAGTATAACAAACGGCGTTTGGACGCCGTATAACGTCGATCGGTCGAGTGTCGATCGCTTCTAATTTATCCTGAAAAATTAAATTTTTTGCCCATTTAAAATATTAATTAAAAAGGTAAAAACCTGAGCAGAGCTCGTCCTAACACCATTTGACCATAGTCAAGTGCAAAAAAATGTCATTCCGTGGCGTCAGAACGCCATCTTTAAAAAAAGATCGCGTGTTGGCATGGCTTGCATGGCGTTCTAACGCCACGGACGCCGACTTTTTACGAGATGCCAACAACTTTTTTTCGTCATTCCATGACGGCACTTTTAATGATCGGGAAATTGGAGCGTTTCAGCCCGTCCTAACGCCATTTCGCCGCTGGAATGCACAAAAAAATATCAGAAAATTATTGACATGTGAACCGAAATTTATTGATTTCAAATGGCGTCCTAACGCCTTCTGCAACGTGCCAAGTGCAAAATAATAGCATTTGATGATTTAATTCGAGCCTCGCCTATTTTTGCAAAAAAATTCTTAATGATCGGCTAAATTTTGCGTAGTCAAGCACGGCATTGCGCAAAAATGTTTATGACAGTTTTGGCCCGTCCTAACGCCATTTGCACGCCTTTTTACTGTTCGTCAAAAACAAAAGTGTGCAAAAAAGTTATGATCGAATTAAAGTATGCATAGGCCGTGCCAACAGCCTCCGCGTGGCGTTTGAACGCCGTCAAAATTGTTTTGCACAAAAAAGTTGGCACGCTTGCATAGGTTAAGCGCCGTAGGTTGTACGCAAAACGAGGTTACCATGAGTCAGTCAGTCAGTGTGAGTCAGTCAAAAACTCAGCCCCAAGTGGTAGGCCACAGGGCAGAGATGCGCGTAACGCGCGATCTTAAAGCATTTCGCGCGACAACGAAATTTCAGATTTCAGAAACTTCGTTCGCCCCCCTGGGAGAGGACCGGCCAGACCTTGTCCTCTCAGCAGAGGAAGCCTCGGAATGTAGCCTTACTGAGACACAGAGAATGCTAGCCAACATGGTTGGCTTTGGGATCAACCCCTACTAGGAGCATGACAATGAAGACAATGCTAGCCGTGGTTATGGACAACGGACACTTTCACACGATGCAAGTACCCGTTGACGCCTTTATTGGACAGACCATCTCGGAAGGGATCCGAGTGGCCGCAGTGGACGTTAGCCAAGAGGATATTGACATCCTCTGTGGCAAGGAGACCAAGACAATGGACAAGAAAACATCTCTCAACACAGTAGACTTCACAGGGGTTATCAAGGGCTATGCCTTGGCTGGCAAGGCAACTGAACAAGCCAGGAAGGTATTAGCCCAGCTCTATCTCGACAATTCTGGCCTTTATGCCATGAAACCGAGTGAGATCAAGAGCCGCATCAGCGAGATCATTGGGCAGTCCGACAAGAGCGGCCACAAGGGGTGGAGTCTCGGATACTCTGGCCTTGCCAGGGACATCGAGACCATCAGTTCCTGGTCATATGTCGCGACATGGTGCGAGATGACCAAGACCATCGCCTTCCTGACGCAGAGCATGAGGTGTCCCAAGAAGGGGCAGTCCCCATATTGGTATGAGGACAGCAAAGTGGACATCATCGCCCCTACCACCCCTCCTGTCAAGTCTGCTCTGGCAACCCCACCCGCCAAGGAACCGACCAAGGCCATGAGGACCAAGAAGAAGAAGAACACGGACAAAGCCAACACGGACAAACTCCCCACGTCCGACGCGATCGCAGTCCCCATGAACCCCGTCATGACGGAAGAGGACATCAAGGCCGTCAAGGCAGTCCAATCCACGTCCCCATCGATACCCGCCAAGATCGAGACTGACGAAGAGACCTTGGCCCTCAGGGCCAAGGCTCAGATGCACCTCGATAAAATCACCGCCAAGGTAATGCGATCAGACAAAGCTCTCCTAGCCAAGATTGTCTCGGCCTTGATCGATACTGGATACGCCTTCTAAACTCAGGAGGGATTGACGTGAGGAAGGCTCCTTCAATCCCATTTCTGGCCGCATAAGGCCAAGTCTAACAACACAACACAGGAGAATCGACAATGTACGCAACACAGTTTATCTCGGAAATATTCGCCTCATGTCAGTTTGTCTCGCTTTGGACCATGCTTGCCATGTTCATGCTCACTAGTTTGATCGGATTCTACCTGGCCGTCCTGACAACGGCTCACGATCTAGCCGTTGATCCACTGGCAACCCTTGAGATTGCCAGCGGTTATGAGAGAACGGCCAAGGCCCTTCGGGCATTAGACCAGATTGCCTTTGAAAGTATCCGTCCTATCCCTTGCCAGTCCGAAAATGGCTCACAATGGAACCAATGGACCTTGGAAAGGTCCGATATCATCGGTGGGATCAAGGGGAGAGACGGAAGGATAGTCGCCTATCTCATGAGAGACTAGACTCCCACTAGGGGGGTCCCCATCACGCGCACACGCCCACGCGCACACGCGCGGGATCCTTTCTTCGCGCGCGATCGCGCGCGTTCTACTCTTCGCGCGACCCCCGCCCTTCCCCCCATGGGGTAGACTCCCACCCTCTCCCCCCAGAGAGATACCCCACCCCCATGGGGTCCCCTCTCCAGGGCGGCGTTCGTCTCGACCCCAGCCCAACCCGGCCGGAGGTACAGAAAATCGCGCGCATTAATCCCCCTCCCTGGGGGGGCACGGCTGGTCAAACTCCCTTGGCTGGGGCCGGGCAACTTGGTATAACATGGCCGAAAGCTTGAACCAAGTTTCAGAAGTCTGAAATTTGGTACTTGACTCTCAGTCATATTCACCCTGACTGGCTTGCCTGATAACAGTCAAGGGCGAACGCGAAAGCTTACGAAATTTCAGACTTCTGAAATTTCGTAGTCTCTCCCTCCCTATATCTCAGGCTGATAATCTAAAATATGCACCCAACATTTACACATATATCTATACACACATTGATACACATATAGATATACTTTAGTACTTGACATATATATCTGTACATGCATTGATCTATACATAAATCTATATACTATATGTGCATAGATTAGGTTGCCTAT
>Ga0265297_10007075_pt1 | contig 15775 bp, 16 predicted proteins | sample Munlanlwell13791_FD_192502 | JGI IMG/M metagenome (GOLD analysis project Ga0265297, IMG submission 192502) | Leachate microbial communities from a municipal landfill in Southern Ontario, Canada - Leachate well 137-91 | ecosystem: Engineered > Solid waste > Landfill > Unclassified | place... | reverse complement strand
CACGCTCAATTGCCGGAACTCCGGCATATAAAGCCGGCAAAGTAACATTTTTCAAGGCCGAGAAGCGCGAAAAAAGATTAAATTGCTGGAAAACAAACCCCATCTTTTTATTACGAATAAAAGCTAGGGTAAAATCATCTTTAACTTCTCCGATATTTTCTTCATCCAAGAAATATTTGCCCTTATTGAGCGGATGCAAACAACCGATAATATTAAGCAAGGTTGTCTTGCCGCTGCCCGACTCTCCCATAATAGCCACAAATTCCCCTTTTCTAATGGCCAAATCAATTCCTTTCAAGACTGGAATCTCTTCACCATTGGCCAAATAATATGACTTATGAGCATCTTCTAATTTTATCGCAATATCATCTCCGGGCATAATTAATATTTTATCTTAGTAAACAACGATATCCCCTTCGCTTAACCCGCTACTCACTTCCACTTTTTTCCCATCAGTAAATCCAGTGGTGACGTTGGCGATAGTTCCATCCTTTTTTTCAACCGCCGGCTTGCCGCCAATATTATGGACAGCCGCCACCGGCACAGTCAAGACTCCGGCCGCTTCCGAGGTGACAAAATCGATGGTAGCCGTCATACCTTCCCTAATTTGGGTGGCACCGGTGCTAGACAAAATAACCCGGACCAAATAAGTCACGATGCCGTTGGAACTAGTCTCTGAAGTTAAGGAAATAAAGCTAATTTCCCCGGTTAGCTCAACTCCTTCCACGGCGTCAAAAGTGACTTGAGCCTTATCACCAACTTTTAATTTACTAATATCCGCCTCTTCAATATTGGCCTCAATAAATAAAGTATCATTATTAATTATCGTTGCCATAGTCTTGGCGTCCGTGCTTAAAATAATATCACCGGTCTTGTAATTAAGCATGGCGACCGTGCCATCAATTGGCGAAATTAAGGTGGCTTGTTCCATATTGTACTTAGCCTTGTCGACGGAAATGGCTGCTGAAGTTAGTTGAGATCGGGCCGAAGCCAAATCAGACTCCGCCGCCGGAGCCATTAAATCCTGATAATCATTCTGAGCCTGGGCCAAGGCAATTTCTCTGGATTTTACCGAAATGTTAGCATTGTTAATATTTTGCTCCGCCTGGCTCTGGATCGTCGTCAAATCGTTAACCGCCTTAGTATAAGCTATCTGATATTGGTCTAAGCTACTCTTAGAATTATCCAGCGATTGAACGGCGCTATCTATACTGGCGATGCTGGAGTTAATACTGCTCCGATTAGAGCTAATCGCCGATTTAAAACCATCCAACTTAGTCTGCGACAAATTAACAAAAATAACGGTAGCTTCAAGCATGGTCTGAGTATCGTATAAATGATTTTGGAAGATAATCAAAGTCGCTTTCGCCTTATCAGCCGCCACGTCAATCGCCGCCGTATCTGAAATAGACAAAGAATTGGACATCAAATCCAATTCGTTCTTAGCTTGTTTGGCAATCAAATAACTAGTGGCGGCGATATTGTAAGAATTTGAATCTTTAGCCCCTAGAACCTGCTTGAAGTCGGCGTTAATCATCACATCATCAACACCTAAAATACTGTCAGAATCACGTAAAACCTTTTGCAAAGAAATATTAATGGATTTAATCACACTGATCAAGCTAGTATAAGAATTGCGCACAATTTCACTATCATTGACATCCGGATTCAATTTTAAATTATTGGTTGCGGTTTCTAAGCTCAATTCCGCATTGGCGATACTTTGAGCCGAATTGGATTTAGTCTGTTCTAAACTAATTTTGGCTTGGTCCAAAGAAACTTGAGCTTGATCAACGGAAGCCTTGGATTTACTAATTTCACTGGCAGTCGCTCCGGCCGTCTTTAGATTGAAATTGGATAAAGCCGATTGATAGCTGGCATAAGCGCTCCGTAATTCAAACTCCAGATTTTCCGTCTTAACTGAAGCGATTTTATCCCCCTTTTTAACTTTATCTCCCTCCTTGATATAAACATTGCTAACTTCCAAATTACCGCTAACCGGGAAGGACAACTCCACTCCGTCTTTAGCCACCACTTTGCCGCTGGATTGAACAGAAATTTTTAAATCTTCCCTCTTAACCGTCGCCTGTTTCTGTTGAGCCACGGCCGCTGTTTGTTCACCGCCAGAACCAAAAAAATAATAGGTTGCTCCGGCGACAATTAAAACTATCCCAGCAATAACTAAAAATTTCCGTTTAAAAATAAAACCGAAAATCCCGTGCTTGGCTCTTTTGCTTTCTTCAATAATTGATTGAGTCATAAATTTATTAATTAATGAGGACAAATTCCGCTATTTTATTATCCGTGACAATAGTCGTCGTGGCCGAAGTAGAAGTAGGAGCGGAACTGGTCCAAACAGTAATACTTTTATCGGCAGTGATATCCGCTAAAGTCGCTTCTACCGGTTCCGATTTGCCGCCGCTAGTACTAAATTTCAGCATTTGAATTCCAACTGGAATAATTATTTTTTCTTCGCCGGTGCTCATCTCTTTCAACGTCGCTAACATCTGAGCCCTAGTATTGTTATCCTGTTCTCCTCCTGGCCGGCCCATGCCCCCTCTGGCGCCATCCATACCTGGACCTCCCGAACCGCCGACCAAGCTGACAGCGGCCCTAGTTTTATCACCTGATGCTGGAGTGGAGCTGGAATTACGATCACGATTTGGCATTTCCACTTTTAATACTGTTATTTCATTGCCAACAATCGATTTTACGACGCCCCGGACATCCGGCTGACGTTCCGGTTGGCCAAAATCAGGCTGACGCATTTTCCCGACTCTATTATCAAATTGACCGGACTTATTATTATTTTTAACCGCAAGATAAATGCCTCCGGTTAAAATCAACAACAAAACCGCTACCAAAGCAGAAATAATGAAAATTTTCTTTTTCTTCATAGTTTTTATTGATATTAAAATAATTAACCCACCAATACTAATACGCCGGTGATTAACATTTTCTTCTTTTTTACGCCAAAAACAACTTGCCCAAACAAGTTGTTTTTTAGCTTATTCTAATTAGCTGGAGCTCCAGTTGGAGCGCCACCTGATGGAGGAGTCCCTCCGTCCGTCGGAGGAGTACCGCCATCGGGAGGAGTTCCCATCCCACCATCAACTGGCGCATCGGTAGCTGATCCAGTGAGCGAAACCTGACTGCAACCAGTCAAAAAAGTGAGAGAAACCACTAGGGCCAGCGACAGTAATGCGATCTTCGCGATTTTTTTCATAAGTTTTTAATTATCCCTAACTTAAAAAGAAATATTTTTATTAATTGCTTGCTCTTCGTTTAATAATACGTCGGCGAAAAAATATTTCTTCAAAAAATATCCGCCTCAAGGGCGGATATCTATTAGCGTCTCAAATTGCTGGGCGGTAACAATGGCGGCGGGGGCAAACAGTCTCCTCTCGAACAACGTTCTCGATGGCCTCTCATATCCGGGCTGGAGAAAAAACCCCGGCCTGGGATAAGCGGCTTAATAATCTCCGCTCGGAATTTATTGGCGACAACGACTTGGCCGATGATATTGACCGGTTCGCCCATTTTCAAAAAATCTGGAAAATTATGATCATTATTACCGGCCCGACCCAACACCCGCCAAACATTACCGGCCGGATCAATTAAATTAAAATTATTATCAACCACATCGCTGGCAATTATTCCCACCAGACGACCCTCTTGCGGATTAAACCAAAAAACCATTTGACGATTCAAAACCGTCCCATATAAAGGCGCCCGCTCTCCTAAAATATCATCAATCTTTTGCCCAACTCCCAAGAAATAGAATAAGCTGCCCAAAACAATACTGGCCAGAACGCCAAAAATAGCAATTAAATAAACCGGGTAGCGATAGCCCTTCTTGGTATGTTTTAAATTATAGTAAAGAATAAAAATGAAAATTCCTAAAAAAATTATCCAAAAATAAGGCAAAGTCAACAAAAAGAATTCCAATAAGCCTTTATGGGTCTCGGCTCTTGTTTCCCAACCATTATATCTTAACAAATAAATTATGACGGAAACGGCGGCCGCTCCGACCAATAAGGCTAAAATTCCGGTGGCCCAGATGACATAATTTTTCAACAAAAAATACCACCGCGGCTTAGGCAAAATGTTGGCTTCCTTAATTTTTTCAACTAATTTTTGATCAAATTCTCGAGAGTCCATATATTTATAAAATTATTTTATATTGAATAAATTCTTTCTTAAACTCCTGCTTGGCTTTATTAATGATTGAAGCGACGGTTCCGGCCGGCTTTTTGATGATATCTGAGATCTCTTGATAATTTTTTTCTTCCAAAAATTTTAAAATTAAAATGTCTCGGTATTTTCGATCTAAGCCATTTAACACTTTATTAATCTTCTGCTTAGTAATTTCTAAATCAGTTCCGGCCATGATATCAATGTCAGCCGCCAAATTAAGGGCTGCTTTGTCATCAATATTAACCGCATAACCCTCCGGCCGCGCTTTAAGTTTACGATAGCTGCTGATTACTTGATTATGGGTAATTCGATAGATCCAAGAGGAAAACTTCAAATCAGAATTAAAATCATTTAAATTAAGATAAACCTTAATAAAAACTTCTTGTAAAATATCTTCAATATCAGCGTCGTTAATGTTAGTCAGGCGTCGGATATAATTCATAAGTCTAGACTTATACCGGTCCACTAAGTACAAAAAATTACTCTGATTTTCTAAAGTCAGCCTAACCAAATCTGCATCACTCAAATTTTGCGTATCAACATCATCAATCATATCACGATTATAACATTATCCCGCTTATAAGAATATTACGCCCGAAAACAATATTTTCTTCAAATTAAAAAGATATCGCCAACTCTAAAATAATATGCGCGATATCTGCGACCCGCTTATTGTACTATAATCTGACCGCCCATGAAGGTATTATAAAAACAAAAGTAGGGGAAAATCCCCGGATCATTAAAAGTAAAGGAAAAACTTTGCCCCGGACTTAATTTTTCCGAATTAAAAGTTTCCGACTTAATCCGATGTAAAGTAGCATCATTATTAGTCCAAGTAACCGTTGCCCCCGGTTTAACGGTTATAAAATCGGGAATAAAAGTAAAATCCCGGATATCCACATTAACGATATTGGCAGTCGTAGTTGCCACCGAGTCGGAAGAAACGACGGGTAATGTAGTTTTAGCCGCTCCGCAACCGCTAATAACTAAAGTGGCGATAATCAATAATGCCAGGTTGATAATCTTTTTCATAATATAAATATAGCATTAAAAACATAAAAATCAAAACGCTCGTTGACGGACTCGCCCTAAAATTGAGAAGTGATATTTTGATATTGTTGAACGCTGAACCGGATGGATTCTTCGGAGTCAACCGTTTTTTGCGACATGTCCGTCCTAAAATCAGCGAAATTATAGCGAGTATAAAAAATCCTTTCCGCTCCGGCTAACATCGCGCCCCAAGTGCTTTTTTTAGTCAGTTCATAATTCTCCGCGGCAGTTTGGCCATTGAAACTTTCCGCTTCCGTCACCCAAATCGGTTTGGCTATTTTAAATTCCGCCAAAAGATTTTTATAAGCGCCCACATTAAAATCATTAGCGCCATGATCATTGGAAATACAATGAATATTGCCGATGTCAAAAACATCTTGAACTCCGGCCACCGAAAAAACTTGGCGATAAAAATCCAAAAATTGCTTATCGCTTCCGGCCGATCCGGCAATTAAAATTCTGGCGTTCTCGTCAGACAAACGAATTGCCCAGGCCGTTTGAATTAGAAGTGTAGCATATTCTTTCGGCCCTTCTTTATAAAAATTTAACCTATTTTTATCCGGAGAATTACCGGCAAAAGACAAATCCGGTTCATTCATCACTTCCCAATATTTAATCGGGATCTTCAACCCCGGCATATCATTAGCACCATCGCCGTCATAACGTTCCACCACGACCGCCACCCACTTTCTATATTCGTCCCAATCGGTAGGATTACAACGATGTAAGGGCAAGTAATCAATTCGGCCCTTCGTATCATTTTGACGCAAAAATTCATCCTGGTTGGAAACCGCGCATAAATCACGCCTTGGTTGATCCCATTCGGCAAACGGCCAAATGGTTGCCAAGACACCATAATTTTGCGATTGCTGATATTGGACAATCTGATCGGTTTTAGAAAAATCTATAGCCTCGTTCTTGCCCCCTTGCATCGCATCCCACAAAAATGGTCCGGGATGAGGCCTGACCCAGGCTCCACCCGCGTCGCCCACAAAAGGATTATCGGGTTCCGATCCGCCCAGCCAACCGAATTTATTAGCCAGAATTTTCTCAGGAATAGAAACTATCGGGGAAGAAGAACTCTGAAAATTTTTATTTTTATCCGACATATTTGAATTTACTCCATTGTTTTCCAAAGATTTATGATTATCAATAATCTGAAAATAAAGCCAAAACAATCCGGCGATGACTAAAACCAAAGAAAATACGATAATAATTATTTTTTTCATATACAAATATTAATTAATCAACAAATTAGTCGTCAAGGCCACCATAACTTCTTTCTCTTTCGGATCGCTTTCGGCAATTAATAACGCCAAAGAAGCCAAGGCACCATCATTAGTCTTCTTTTCCCCTCCATTTGAACTGTTTCCAAAATGGAAACAGTTGCGGCCCTTTCATTTCCTTTTACATAAAATACTCTCAGACTGTTTTAAGCCTATTTCCAAAAAAAGAAATCAGCCACCTTGTCGCTTGGTTCAGTGAAGTTTATATTTTTGATTAATCGATCGCTGGTAATAATAAAATCAATATCTTTGCCGGCCGGAAAAACTAAGCTATAAGGATCGCCCACGTCCTTTTGACAATTCAAACATGTCACCCGGCTGTCAGTTGCAAAATTAATTTTTTCACCATCGGTTTTAACCGCTACAAACGCGATGGACTCGGCCAGCGGATCCTCAAGATATAAACGGTAAACGTATTTATTGTTAATCGGGTCAAAACGCGCGGTATAATCGCGCGAGTATGAGGTGCTGCCACCATCGTGCTTAAGTTCTTGTTTGGTTAAAATAAAAGACAGCTTATTATCGCCGCTATCATCTTCCATGGCCCGGGCGCGCACCCTGACGCTATCAAAAAATGGATAAGCCAAGAGCGTCAACAAAATAATAACCAAAGAAATAATAAAACTAACATTGCGCCAAGCCGGACCGATTTTGAAGTAAGCCAGGATGTTACCTAAAACATTTCTGACGGCCAGAGTAACAAAAATAAGCGGGGCGATACTAAAAATTGCTGCTAACGTATAAAAATTAAAATCACCCAGTCGAATTTCTTTCAAACTATGATAAAGGCCCCAGCCGACAGGCAAAGTGACAAAATAAACGCCGAGGGCAAAGATGAAAAAAATAATGTTAGCGAACAAACGGTATTTCCTACGAAAAAAAAGAAAAATACTAAACATCATGAAAAGAATGATTGTCGGGATAGCTAAAATATTTTTTAAAAATGGGACAGTAGTCAAAACCAAAAAAATCGCGAAAATTCGGTTGAGTACAATTTCCAATGAAGTCAAAACAAAATTATTATTCTCAGGAACACCGATCGGGTTTTCTAAATTACTTGTTTCCATATATTAACTTAAAAATAATCCCCCTTTTTTTATTAGGCCCACTCTCTATGAGATTCATAACTGGCAGACAGAAAACTAATTTATATCTAAAAAACCTGGGCCTGAAAGACGCTTAATTCCACTTCAGGATCGTTTTGATAGCAATCTGACGCTAATCCTGCTTTTTGTGAGCAAAGTTCGCTTAAAAATTTCTCTTTGGTCCAGCCGCTTTCTGTTGCTACTTGCGGTAAGAAAACCCCGCTTCGCCGGCCCTTTCTGACAATCACGCCGTCTTGACCTAATCTGATCTGACGCCAATTACTGATTAATCGCGGGACGGACAAAACACTGATTTCATAATCCAATTGAGTTAATTCGTCTATGGTCACCGGATAGAAACGATTATCTTCCGTGGCCGCGGCGATGGCCATATCGCGCACCACCTGCCACAAAGGACTATCCGCTATAATCTGACCGATACAGCCTCGCAGTTCCCCATTTTTCTTTAAAGTCACAAAAGCTCCTTGGATCGCTTTTAATCGCTCGTCTTTAATTTCAAATTCTAAAATTTTCTTATTTTTGACATAATTTTCCACGCTAGTTTGAGCTATGTTCCGAAGAATTTTTTGCTCAGCGGAATTCAAATCCGAGGAAGTAAAAATAATGGCGCCATAACCAACCACCCGCCGTTTATCGCCACCGAGGATATCGCCGCTGTTTTTATATCCCAAGACCTGTGGCTCGAGATTAAGCTGTTTGGCCAGAACCATAGCCGTTTTTACCGCTTCCAAACCGCATAAAATCGTTTGAACATCATCTGGGACGCTTAAAGCGTCTTTGGCCCATTTACTTAAACCAATTAAATCCTGATTGGCAATGAATTCTAAAGTCTGACGGTCAATTTTATTGGCCACTTCGCAGGAAGGATAATGCGACAGATCGGAGCTAATCACGATTAAATCGCCATCCGCTAAATTAGCGGCCAAGATTTTCCCGGCGACTTCATAATCATTATTGTCGCTATTGCCAAACAACAGCGGAACGATTTTAAAAGAAGAGCCTAAAATAATCTGTAAAAACGGCAATTGGACTTCCAAGTCATGTTCCGGCTCATGAGGAACATTATTAATTTTAATCAGCGGCGAAGCGGCCATCAGTTCTTTGGTTTTTTCCATGTCCACCGGCACGTGGCCTAGAGGCGTTTCCCAAAAATCATGATTATCAGCGGCCAGTCCGGAAAAATAATCATGATGCGAATTGCCAAGGAGATAAACTCGTTTAATCTTTTGTCCGGTTAGCGCTTTATAAGCCAAGGCCGCCACGCCGGCACTGTATTCATAACCGGCATGCGGGATGATAATCATTTTAGTCGTTCCCTTTGTCGCCGTTGTCGGTGCCGCTTCCAAGTTAGCCTTGACGACCTGTTCTAATTCTCCGCGACTAGCCGGGTAGAATTGGCCGGCCACGGCCGCCGGCCGGATGGTTGATTTGGAATTAATGCCCAGCATATTTTTATGAGTTAAACTTTAGATTATAATCTAAAAAAAGTCCTTCTATTTTTTCCCCGCAATTACGGCAACAACCGGTTTGATCCAAACGTTTTATATCATAACCGTCTCTTTTAATCATAATTTGACCACAGGCCGGACAAAAAGTATTGGCCGATTCATCCCCCCAAATATTTCCAGTATAAATATATTTAAGCCCTTCTTCTTGACCGATGGCATAAGCCCGTTCAACTATAGAAATTGGCGTGGCCGGCAGATGTTTTAATTTCCAGGAAATCTCTCCGGAAAACGCCGAGACATGCCAAGGGACAAATTCGCCTAATTCTTGCTTAATAAATCGGGCTATTTGGCTTAACATCTCTTCCTTATCGCTTAAAGTAGGAATAACTAAAGTGGTAATTTCCAACCAAATTTTCGCTTTAACCAGGCGGCGGCAGTTTTCCAAAATCGGTTTTAAATGGGCGCCGCAATAAGTTTGATAGAATTCATCGTCAAAAGATTTGATGTCAATGTTAATGGCGTCCAAATAAGGTAAAATCAGAGTGAGAGTTTCCGGTGACATAAAACCGTTGGAAACCCAAACATTCTTCAGTCCCTCAGCCTTGGCCAATTTCATCGTATCCAGAGCATATTCTAAAAATACTGTCGGTTCATTATAGGTATAGGCGATACTCGGACACTTGGCCTTTAAAGCATTGGCCACAATCTCGGCCGGAGTCAAGTCAATTCCCCAAGAAATTTTATCAGAATCTTCCGTTTTTCCTGATGGCTTGGATTGCGAAAGATCATAATTCTGGCAATTGGCGCAATGGAAATTACAGCCTAAAGTGCCGAAAGAATAGGTTAACGAACCGGGTAAAAAATGAAAAAAAGGTTTTTTCTCAATCGGATCAATTTGGACGGCGGCGGCCCGACCATAAGAAAGCAGATAGAGCTTACCGCCAATATTCTGGTGCCAGCCGCAAAGACCGGTCGAACCGACGGGAATTCGGCAAAAATGATGGCACGTCCGGCACTCGACTCTATCACCGATCTTTTGGTAATTAATCGCCTCTTTCATATAGTTCTATGGATATTATATACCAATTCCTCCAAACTGTTAAATCCATCCTAATAAAAAAGAAGTTAGATTATATAACTTCTTTTTCTACTCTTTTAATCGGAGTGCTTTTTTGTTTTTGATAATTTCTCGCATCCTGCTTTGGGCAACTTCAGTCAACCTATAAGCCTTGGTTTCATGCCCTTCTTCGTCGCAACCGCTGTCAAACTCAATAATGTCATTGTGAATCAGACAATCCGCTTCTTCATAATATATTTGAAGATCTTGCGGAATTCCGTCAAAAAACAAATAACATTCTTCTTCCGATATATTGACAACCAGCTCGGCCCTTTTACCGTACAGGCAAGAAATTATCGCTACGATACGATCAATTGATACATCCATTCTTTAAATTTTAAAAGTTCAATAATTTTATCTTGCCTATTGGGCGCCTCTTAGCGACGTAGAATTGTTTGATTTTCATATTTTCCCCATTTTAATGGGAATTCAAATAATAATCGACATGGGCCTTTTTAAAAGGATATTTATCCCAAATCTGATCTGAACTTTCTTTTAGCAGATTCCCAACAATTTTTTTATTCCCCTTGTCCTGATAGCTGGGCTGAGCCACGACATCTCCATTTCCATAAACCAGAACGCACTGCCCTTCAATTCTCCAATCAATAACTTTGATAACACATTTATTCCCGCGCTGTGAGTCGGCTGAAACCTTTTCGGAAATAATTTCGGGAGAAACATATTCGGTGGCATATATTTTTTCTCCCCGGGCCGTCGGCATTAAAGAAAACAAATACAACTTACTAACATTATATTGATTACAAATCTCAATGACATCGGCCAGATCATCCAAATTTTTCCGCATCGCCGTCATTATCAATCCGGCTGGTATTTCAAGCTCTTTTGTCATCTTCAAACAGGCAATAACTTTTTTATAACTTCCCTTTTTTAATGTAATTTCGTCATGTTTCTTTTCATTACCATAAATGCTAAACCTGATATTGTCAATAAAGGGCTTGATTTGCAATAACTTATTTCTATTTAAAAGAATCCCGTTTGTGGAAAAAGTGACATTGATCCCTTTACTGTGTATATACTCCAATATTTCAACAATGTCTTTTCTCATTAAAGGTTCCCCGCCGGTAACGCATATTTTTTTAACGGATAATTTGTCTATAATTAATTTTATCTTTTCAGTATCGGCATCATTCGCATCAGGAATTTCGCAGCAATGGATACATTCCAAGACGCATTTTCTGGTAATAACAAAACCGACATTGATAAAATAATCAATGGCGTCTTTATCGCCAACATAGGTATCGTTTTTTTTGTCGTAGTTGATCATACTACTTTTTCCAAAATAAATTTCAACCTCTCTTCGCGGGAGCAAAATGGCACAATTATCGGGCTATATCCCAAATCCCGATACATCTCCATTGTTAATTTCTCCACTATCTTTGAATACTCCATATCCTGAGGTCGATGCGAGGCTTTTTCATATATGGATCTATCCCCCTCAAAATAAAAAACCTGATAATAATTACATAATCTGGCCTTCCCCATAACTTCCGGAGGAACTTGCAAGCCGTCCAATTTCATAAACACCAGCCTGTCGGGAACGCCTCGATCCAGAAAGACTATGCCATCTTTGATATTTTTTTCAATTTCCATCTGCTTAGCCAATACTTCCTGATGAAAATTCACCAAATCCTTCTTGTTTTCCCAGGGATAACAATTACATTTTTGTTTATAATTATTGATTGCGAGCTCCGAATTCTCGGCCATAACAAGATGCCCTAAGTCGCGCAACATATTTATAGTCGTTGTTTTTCCGGATGATAACCCGCCTGTAAATACAATCTTTTTAGACATAATTTATGTTATTTTGATTTTAAAAAAATATAACACACCGCCGTTTAATTGTAAAGATGAAAAATCATGATCAAGCTGAACCACCGCCATAATTTAGAACAAGAAAAGGGCCGCCAATTTCTACAAAGCTTCGCTTTATAAATTTTGGCGGCCCTGAGGATCATCGGATTTTTACAATCGCTACATTATTCTTTCTGGGGCATGCGCTTAAACCATTAAAGGGTAACCCAACCCGCCCCTATAGCCTAACTGTAAATGATGATAACCTTAAGCTTGTCGCTTCTTGCGAAGAAATGATGGATCCGGTCAGCTCTCCACCATTGTTGATTTAATAATAACAAGCCCTCAAATACATGTCAATAAATATTTTTTATTTTTATTATATTTTCCGAAACCGACTAATTTCGTCGGATACTTTTGTCTATTCAAAAAAGCCTTTGCATTGAAAGGCTTTTTTTCGGGAAAGAGTTAATGGCCTGCCATCCTCATAATGGCTGAGCTTAGAGTGTTTTCAATAAAAGGGTCTAGCTTCGGCCGACGATCTAAAAATTCTTTGACAAGGCAGGCAATATTTCTGTCAATGACATTAATAAAAATATTTTTTGCTTTTAAGGCTGGCTCCAGGTTTTCTCTTCTATCAGTTTCCTTTCCAAAAACTTCAATTATTTCCAGAAGCTTAGCGGCGTCGGCAGTACTCAGCTCATAACAATGATCGGCGATTTTACATTTTTTTTCGATAGCCGAAACAACTTGTTCGGCTTCTTCAATATTAAGAGCGGGCTGTTTATCCATAATTTTTCAATTTTTAAAGTTCGGGGATGATTTTGTTTGATTTGCTTTTAGATACAGAATTCTACTATAAATCGTAGGCATTACAATTAGAGTCCCCCGGGGCGCAACAGCGGCAGGCTTCACGGCCACAGGCGCAATCCAAACCGCTTTGGGCGCAAAGACCGCAAGAACTGACAGTGGTATTGGCCGGCACCGTTTGAGGTTCAGGCACTGGAGGCGGAGTGGGAGCGGGAGTGGCTAGTTTAGGAGAAATGGCGTCGCTGGCGGGCATGGTGCTTTCCAATTTCTTCAAGGCGTCTTGAGCAGCCTTTTGTTTCGCGGCTTGAGCGCGTTCCAATTCTTTCCGGTCCATAATTTTCTTTATTTCCGCGTCTTTACGCGCTTGTTCCGTGGCTGCGGCTTTTTGTTCTTCCAGGAGTTTCAGACGATCGGCTTCCATTTTTATCAAAGCGTTCCTATATTCAGGATCCTTTAGTCTCTCCACTAATTGGGCAGCGGCGGCCTCCATTTTTATTCTTTTCTGTTCTTTGGTGGAAAATTTGAGGTATGAGGGCAAAGACTCATTGCCGCTACCGTCGGGACCAAAAGTCTCCTGCAAAGATTGATCATAGTATTCTACCTGGGGATTTTTACCGACATTGAGGACGGAGAAACCGCCGGCTTGGTCATACGCCAGAGCGCCGACGTCATAGAGCGACAAGATGGTTTCTTTCTCCCAATTGGCCGGATTCTGCAAAACTGATTTTAGGCTACTGGCCATCAGGAGCGGCGCCACGGCATCTTTAGCCTGGGTATAGATGAGAGCTTCCTCGCCGTCATGCATCATGATGTTTACCGAATCGCCGACGGAAAAAGCGACATCCACCCCGGCTAACAAAATCTCACCGGCGGCTATGGCTCCTTGGGCAGCCGCAACTTCAGGCATGGCAGCCACGAACAAAACCACTTTCCCTGACGTCTGGGCCACGGTCAATCCTTGTACCCAGCGTTTATTATAATCATCTTCGTTCTTAAATTCAATTTGGAGTTGGGAGTTTCTTTCATCCAATCGCTTTTTAGCGCTCTGAGCGTCTTCTTTGAACGCCGCTTGCACAATAGTCAGCCAATTTTTATCCGGATAGGCCATTCTGGCTAAGTCGGCCTGTTTCCATTTTTTCTTGATTAACTCCTGGCGATTGAACTCCTTGGACTCGGCTTGGCTTTTTTCCAGAGCGGTTTTCTCTTCTCCGGTCAACTCCCGGCCGGTTTCTCCCGGCACTAAAGGTTCTTCCACATCGCTCGCCTCAAGGGCGAAAGCGGGGGCAATGAGAGAAAAGGCATTCTCTCCATTCCTAGCTACAGGGAATGTCAGCTTATCCAAATCATTGGCTGATTGTTCCACTAAGTCCCATAAATTTATAGAACCGGCCACTATTAGCCGAGCATCAGCGACGTTCAGGGAGCCATAGGGGATGTTGGCGGCGGTATTTTGATAATCAACCGCGTCTTTATACCTGGTTGCCAGAGTATCCAAGGCTATAGTCAAGTTCTTCATTCCCTCTTCCGTCGCTTGGCCAGCGCGAACAGGGACGGCCATGCTAATATTCTTATCCTTCTGGCTGCCGGCAAACACAAAAACCAAGATGATGCCGATGATGAAAATTATTAACAATACTTTCCGGGATAATTTAAAATTGAGCTTCTGGGCAAAAAATGACCTTATCGGAGGCAAGAGGAGCAAGCCTAAGACAGCCAGAATAATTCCGGAAACTAGGTATGAAGGCATGAGCAAAAGTCCGAACAGGAGAATGGCGACGCCGAATATCCAGGGAAGGATAAGAGCCATTTTACCGCCGGGACGCATGTCCTTGGCGGTAGTATAATCTTTTTTCTCGTTCATGACACTTTCATCAATGAAAGGCATTTTACGATTCATCGCCTTCCCCTTCCAGGTGACGGTGCCCTTGCGAAGAATACCTAGTTTGGCGAGCAAATCGGATAGTTTCATATTGGTTTTATGATATTAGAGAATTATCTTAAACAAAATTTAATTGGAATAAATGATAATATTATAAAGAAAATTCCAAAAATCATGAGGCTAGTTAATAAATCTGAAAAATGACTATCAAACCATTTGGCAAAACATTTTTTTTCTTGTTTTTTTCTCATTTCTTTTTCTTCGTTCTCTGTTTCTTTTAAAAAATTGAGATAAACCTTGAGCCATTCTTCACATCCAACTTTTTTCATCATATTTTCATTTATCATTTCTTTTTCTTTGTTCATTTTTTTTGAATGAAAATCATTTTGCTCTGCGAGGTTGTTATTTTCCTTCGTTAATAAAGTATTTAAATAAAAACAACCTACGATATCCATGATGACCAATAATCCAAGTCCTATTATCGACAATACTAAATTCTGAAAATAATTAGGATCTTTTAATAAAATTGGAAATACTGCTACTATTATCGCTGATGATAATATAATTAGATTAAACCAAAAACTTCTTAGGTATTCTAAATTTTTTACTCTCATATCCAAAAAGAAGCCCGTCATCTTTTCCTCTCTGCTAACTACATCCTTATATTCTTGTTCATAAAATTCCATTAATTTTTTCAATTCTTCAATATTCATAAAATTTTATCAAACTAATTTTAGTATTCATCGAGTCTGGGTGTTTTTTGCCCAATCTCCGAAAACTTCGGCCTTCGGGTCATAAAAAGACACTTTTATCATAGCACGGGGTAGTTAATGATGTTAGGAACGCCATTTTAACATATAACGGCTGGATTTATGTTAAAAAAATAAGAAAATCCAAACGTAAAGATGAAAAATTAATACTGTTTAAGAGTTAATTATTTTTAATTTAATATAATTCCATAACATCGTCAGGCATCTTAAGATTATTAATCTTATTAGGGGAGCAATATGAGGGTTAGCGAGACCACTACTCAACAAAAAAATCTTCGTCTATCTCTTTTAACTTAAATT
>Ga0265297_10007073_pt1 | contig 15776 bp, 13 predicted proteins | sample Munlanlwell13791_FD_192502 | JGI IMG/M metagenome (GOLD analysis project Ga0265297, IMG submission 192502) | Leachate microbial communities from a municipal landfill in Southern Ontario, Canada - Leachate well 137-91 | ecosystem: Engineered > Solid waste > Landfill > Unclassified | place... | reverse complement strand
GTCATTCAAGTTCTTTTGAATTTGAAAAAGATTAGAGTTAAAACTTTTTCTAATGAACCTCAGGCCCTCACTTTATTAGTTAAGGGAGAGAAGAAGGTTTTTGCCAGCGATATTGAAAAAAATTCTTCAGCTGAAATTATTAATTCCGATGTATTTATTGCTACCTTGACTGATAAAAAAGCGGAATTGGAAATCACCATGACTGTAGAATCAGGCTTGGGTTATGTACCATCAGAATTGAGAAGAAAAGATAAACTTCCTATTGGAACTATCAGTTTAGATGCTTTGTTTTCTCCTATTGTGAATGTTAATTATGAGGTAGAAGATATGCGTGTTGGTGAACGCACTGATTATAATCGCTTAAGGCTCCATATTGAAACCGATGGATCTATTTCTCCGCGCCAAGCTTTCAAAAAGACTTGTGAGATTTTGACCAGTCATTTCCAATTAATTGGAGACATTGAAGTACCGGAAGAAAAAATTGAAGAAGAAAAAGAAGAAAAGCCTAAGTCGGAGAAAAAAGGCGAAAAGAAAGTAAAAAAAGCTAAGAAATAAATTTAAACAATATTCGCATATGCGTCATTTAAGTAAAGGAAGAAAATTTCATAGAACTAAAGCTGACCGTAGATCTTTTTTGAAGATTTTGATGGGTAATTTGATTATTCATAAAAAGATTAAAACTACTGAAGCTAGGGCTAAAGAATTAAAGACCAAATTAGAAAAATTAGTGACTTTGGCTAAAAAACAGAATTTAGCATCTTTAAGGCTTTTAATCAGTAGATTAGATGAAAAGAGCGCCTTTGAATTATTTAGTAAAATAGCTCCAACAATGAAAAAACGATCTGGTGGTTATTTGAGAATTATTAAAACTCCGCAATTTAGAAAAAGAGACGCTTCTAAAGTGGTTATTATTGAATTTGTGGAATAAATACTATGAAGGAATATAAATTTAACGCTAGTAATCAAATATTGGGAAGATTAGCAACGCAAATTGCTGTTTTATTGCAGGCCAAAAATACACCTCAATATGAGCAAAATAAAGCAGGAGGCGTAAGGGTGATAGTAGATAATATTTCTAAAATAAAAGTAACCGGAAAGAAATATAATCAAAAATTATACAGACATCACACCGGATACATTGGGCATTTAAAAACCAGAACCTATAAACAAGTTTTTGAAAAAAATCCGTCAGAAGTTTTGAGAAAGGCGGTTATGGGTATGCTTCCTAAAAATAAATTAAGGTCCAAAAGAATAAAAAATTTAATCATCAATGACTAAACAGACTGAAGTTAAAAAAATTGAAAAAGAAGAAACTGATGAAACCACTAAGAAGGGGACAGAGAAGTATTATGAAGGAATTGGCCGAAGAAAAAGCGCTGTGGCGCGCGTGAGACTTTATACTAAAAAGAAAGAGATTACTGTCAATGGAAGAGATTATAAGAATTATTTCTCTATTTTACGTCATCAAAAGAATATAGAATCTCCTTTTGAAAAGATGAATTGTCCGGGAAAATTTGGGGCCTCAGTTCAAGTAGCTGGAGGTGGAATCAATGCTCAATCCGATGCTATTAGATTAGGCATCAGCCGAGCGATGATTGAGTTTAATGCTGATTTTAAGAAACGTTTACGTAGGGCAGGGTATTTAACCAGAGACTCTCGTAAAGTAGAAAGAAAGAAATATGGTTTGAAAAAAGCCAGACGCGCTCCGCAATGGTCTAAGAGGTAGTTTCTCATTTGTAGTTGAACCCGTCCGCCTGGGGCGGACGGGGTTGACAAAACTTTAAAAAAGAATAGAATAAGGATTAATCTAATTTTATTACAAAAGAGAATGTTTTTTCTCAATTTTTTGTATAAAAACATATCAATCAAAAAATTGTTATACACAATTTAGCTAATTTTAATAAAAATCATCGAAAACCCAAGAAATAATTGGGGATAAATATTTTTATGCTTCCAAAAGTAAAAATCTTTAGTAGTCAACCAGGCGTCTTGTCAAGTTTGGATATTATTCCTAACCTTTCAGAGATCCAACTCAATTCTTATGATTGGTTTATTAGGGAAGGATTAAGGGAATTATTCCAATCAATTTCTCCGGTTAAAGATTATACCGGAAAAGAATTAGAGCTTTATTTTGTTGATTATTATTTCGATAAGCCAAAATTTGACGAATTTCAAGCCAAAGAGAAAAATTTAACCTATGAAGCGGCTTTAAGGGTTAAATTGAAATTGGTAAATCATAGAACTAAAGACCACAAAGAACAGGAGGTCTATTTTGGTGATGTCCCATTAATGACTCCCCGCGGAACTTTTATTATTCACGGAGTAGAGCGCGTAGTTATTTCTCAAATTATTCGTTCCAGTGGTTTGTATTTTTCTGCCAATATTTTAAAAGGTAAGAGATTTTTTGGCGCTAAAATTATTCCTAATCAAGGGGCTTGGTTAGAATTTGAAACTGAAAGCGATGGAGTAATCTATGTTAAAATTGATCGCAAAAGAAAGGTGCCGGTTACAGCCTTATTAAAGATTTTTGGATTAACTACTAACGAAGATATTTTGAAGGCTTTTAAAGATGTTGATAATGGGGATGTTAAATTTATTGAAAAAACCTTAAAGAAAGATGTTTCTCGCAATCAAGACGAGGCTTTTGTGGAGGTTTATAAAAGAGTAAGGCCGGGAGATTTGGCTACTCCGGAAAATTCCAGAGGTTTGATTGAGGGCATGTTCTTTAGAGAAGATCGTTACGATCTTAGCCGCGTAGGACGTCATAAAATCAATCAACGCTTGGGAAACAAAAAAACCAACTTGGAAGAAAAATTACTTTCTCAAGAAGATTTAGTTGGTATTTTGAAATTAGTAATTCAATATAGCAATGATGAAAAAGCTAAACCTGATGATATTGATCACTTGGGTAATCGCCGCATTAGAGCTGTGGGTGAATTATTGCAACAAAAATTACGTTTGGGTATTGGACGCATGAAGAGAATTATTCAGGATAGAATGTCTACTTATGATATTTTTACTTTAGTACCTGCTCAATTGATTAATTCCAGACCGATGATGGCGGTAATAGAAGAATTTTTCAATACTTCTCAATTATCACAATTTATGAGTCAGGAAAATCCTTTGGCTGAGTTGGAGCACAAGAGAAGATTTTCAGCTATGGGACCGGGCGGATTAAATCGTAAAAGAGCCGGCTTTGAAGTGCGTGATGTGCATCATACTCATTATGGAAGAATCTGTCCGATTCAAACTCCGGAAGGTGCCAATATTGGTTTAGTCAGTTATTTGGCCACTTTTGCCCGTTTAGATAAATTTGGTTTTATAGAAACCCCGTATTTCCGCGTCAAAGAAGGAAAAATTACTAATGAAGTTGTTTATTTGGATGCTTGGGAAGAAGAGAAATATTATATTGCTCCCAGTGGTCTTAAAATTAGTGATGATCACAGGATTATTGATAAAGAAATTGAAGGAAGGTTTAATGGTGAGCCGGGTTTTTATTCTACTAAATTAATTCAATTTATAGATGTTTCTCCGTTTCAAATCTTGAGCGTCGCTACTGCTTTAATTCCTTTCGTAGAGCATGATGATGCTAATCGCGCTCAAATGGGTGCGAACATGCAACGTCAGGCTGTTTCTTATGTTTTACCTCAAGCGCCTTTGGTGGGTACAGGATTAGAAGAAAAAGCTGCTCGTGATTCTGGACAAGCTATTGTTAGTGAATATGATGGAGAAGTGATTGAAGTTGATGCTAATAGCGTTAAATTGAAGGTGCATGGTAAGAAAGATGGCGATATTGTTAACTATCGTTTGCGTAAATTTATTCGCGCTAATCAATATACTTGTATTTCTCAAAGACCGATAGTAGAAAAAGGACAAAAAATAAAGAAAGGTGATGTTTTAGTTGATAGTTTAATGACTGATAATGGTGTTTTAGCCTTAGGCCAAAATCTTTTAGTAGCCTTTTTGTCATGGGGTGGAGCGAATTACGAAGATGCCATTGTTTTATCAGAAAGAGTAGTAAGTGATGATCGTTTTACGTGTATTCACATCGAAGATTTTTATTGTGATGTGCGTGATACTAAACTTGGTCCGGAAATTACTACTTTAGATATTCCTAATGTTTCTTTAGAAAAATTAAAAGATTTGGACGAAGAGGGAATTATTAGAATTGGTGCAGAGGTTAATTCTGGCGATATTTTAGTAGGAAAGATTTCTCCTAAGGGTGAAACTGATTTAACTGCTGAAGAAAGATTATTGAGGGCAATCTTTGGAGAAAAAGCGCGCGATGTGAAAGATACTTCTTTGACTTTAAAGCATGGTAAACGCGGACGCGTTGTTGGTATTACAGTTTTTTCTAGAGAACATGGTGATAAATTAGAGCCGGGAATTATTAAAAGAATTCAAATTGAAATTGCTCAATTACGTAGAGTGATGGCTGGTGATAAGTTAGCCGGTCGTCATGGTAATAAGGGTGTTATTTCTAAGATTGTTCCGGTAGAGGATATGCCTTATTTGGAAGATGGCACCCCAGTGGATATTATTTTAAATCCCTTAGGCGTTGTTTCTCGTATGAACTTAGGGCAGATTTTAGAAACCCATTTAGGTTGGGCTGCTCATGAATTAGGTTATCGTGCTATTACTCCAATTTTTGTTGGCGCTTCAGAGGAAGATATTAGGAATGAATTAAAGACAGCAGGATTACCGGAAGATGGAAAAGTGACTTTATATAATGGCCGCACTGGAAAAGCTTTTGATAGAAAAGTGATGATTGGTTATAAATACATGATGAAGCTTACTCATATGGTTGAAGATAAATTACACATGCGTTCTATTGGTCCTTATTCTTTAATTACGCAACAACCTTTAGGTGGTAAAGCGCAATTGGGTGGACAGCGTTTCGGAGAAATGGAAGTCTGGGCTTTGGAAGGATATGGAGCAGCTTATACTTTACAGGAAATGCTTACTATTAAATCAGACGATGTAACTGGCCGTGTTTCAGCTTATGAAGCCATTGTCCGCGGACAAGAATTTAAGAGTCCAAATATTCCTGCTTCTTTCAATGTTTTGATAAATGAGTTAAAGAGTATGGCCTTGAACGTAGAAATTATCGGTTTGAAACAAAGACCGGAATTAGTTCCGGGAGAAAAAGTCGTGGCTAATACAGAAATATCCTCTACTTTTGAAGAGGCTAATAAGGAGTAACGAATTTTGTATCCCGCCCTCTAATATGGGTGGAATAAAATAAAGATAATAAGCTTAGAGAGCGGGATGCGCAATTTAACAGTTGCTCGCTACGCTCGCAAGTTAAATAGGCATATGTTACCAGAAGATTTTCAATCATTACGTTTAAAAATAGCCTCTCCAGACGAAATTCGTTCTTGGAGTCATGGCGAAGTTATTAAACCGGAAACCATTAATTATAGGACTCAACGTCCGGAAAAAGATGGTTTATTTTCCGAGCGTATTTTTGGACCGACTAAAGATTGGGAATGTTATTGCGGTAAATATCGTCGTATTAGATACAAAGGAATTGTTTGTGATAAATGTGGGGTAGAGGTAACACGTGCTATTGTGAGACGTGAGAGGATGGGTCATATAGAATTAGCTTGTCCGGTGGCTCATATTTGGTTCTTAAAGAGCATTCCTTCCAGAATTGGATTATTTTTGGGCGTGCCACAACAAAATTTAGAAAGAGTAATTTATTACACTGCTTATATTATTACCAGTGTTAATGAAGATGAAAAGAAAACTGCCTTAGAGGATTTAGAGAAAGAATATAAATCTAAAAAGGGTGATAAAAAGAGCGGTAAGGGAATAGTAGATACTTTATATAAGCAACGCCGCGATGAAATTTCCAATATTAAACCATTAAGAATCATTTCTGAAATGGAGTTTTTGGAAATGAGTAAAAAATACGGTCATATTTTTGAAGCTGGTATCGGTAGTGAGGCTATCAAAAAATTATTAGAAACTATAGATTTGAAAAAAGGCAGGAAAGAATTAGATAAACAATTGGCCGGTGTTAAGGGAGTTTTGGAAAAGAAAAAAGCTTTATTGCGTTTGAAAATGTTTAAATCATTTATTAAGAATGATTTGCGTCCGGAGTGGATGTTCTTATCCGTATTGCCGGTTTTACCTCCTGATTTAAGACCAATGGTGGCTTTAGATGGGGGTCGTTATGCTACTTCTGATTCTAATGATTTATATAGAAGAGTTATTAATCGTAATAATCGTTTAAAGAAATTATTAGAATTGAGTGCTCCGGAGGTCATTGTCAGAAATGAAAAAAGAATGCTTCAAGAAGCAGTTGATGCTTTATTGGATAATTCAGCTCGTGAAAGTCAGGCTCAAATGACTGCTCAAAAGAGACCATTAAAATCATTGGCTGATATTTTGAAGGGTAAGCAGGGAAGATTTCGTCAAAACTTATTAGGTAAACGTGTGGATTATTCCGGACGCTCTGTTATCGTAGTGGGCCCGGAGCTCCATCATTATGAATGCGGATTACCTAAGAAGATGGCCTTGGAATTGTTCCGCCCTTTTGTGGTTAATAAATTAATGGAACGTGGTATCGTTCATAATATTAGAAGTGCTAATCGTTTAATTGACCAAGGTCCGGCTGAAGTTTGGGGTATTTTAGAAGAAGTAATTAAAGATAAGAGAGTACTTTTGAATCGTGCTCCGACTTTACATCGCTTGGGTATTCAAGCTTTCCAGCCTATTTTAATTGAAGATTTTGCCATTCGCATCCCGCCCTTAGTTTGTACGGCTTTTAATGCTGACTTTGATGGAGATCAAATGGCTGTTCATTTACCATTAACTAACGAGGCTCAAAAAGAGGCGAGAGAATTAATGTACTCTGCCCGTAATTTTTTGAAACCAGCTAGCGGTGATTCAATTATTGATCCAACCAAAGATATTCTTTTGGGTTGTTATTATTTGACTAAAATTAGAGAAGGAGAGCCTCATGAAAATAAAATATTATCTTCTTTTAAAGAAGCGAGTTATGCTTACGAAAATAAATTTATTACCTTACAGACTAAGATTAAAGTTCCTAATACTAAAAGTTCAATATTAAAAAATGACCCAGACAGTTTAAAAATAGTAGATGATAAAGATCATTCTCTATTGGAAACTTCTTTTGGCCGTATGCTTTTCAATAATATCTTTCCTGAAAATTTCCCTTATGTAAATGAAATGGTTAATAAAAAATTCTTACAAAGATTAACCGAATTTTTATTAGGCTTTATGGGTAATCCAGAAGATGCCATTGATATTATTGATAAATTAAAATCTTTGGGATTTCGCTATGCTACTCGTTCAGGTATTACTTGGAGTATCAGTGATTTAGTAGTGCCAGCAGAAAAAGAAAATATTTTAGCTAAAGCTACGGCTGAAGTAAAAATTGTAAAAGGACAATATCAAGAAGGTCTACTTACTAATGAAGAGAGAAGGGCTCATGTAGTGCAGACTTGGCAGGCAGCTACCGTGGCAATTTCTAAAAATGTTAATAAGACTTTTGATCAACAAGGCAATGTTTTTTCTATTGTTGATTCCGGTGCTCGTGGTTCTTGGAGTCAGGTAAACCAATTGATGGGTATGAAAGGTTTAGTGCAGAATCCTAATGGTGAAACTATTGAGTTGCCTATTAAATCATCTTATAAAGACGGATTTAGTGTTTTGGAGTACTTTATTGCCAGTCACGGAGCCAGAAAAGGTTCTTCTGATACCGCTTTGAAAACTGCTAATGCCGGTTATTTGACTAGACGCTTAGTTGATTCTTCTCAAGATATTTTAGTTACCGAAGAGGATTGTGGCACTAAAGAAGGATTGGTGGTAGTTCGTAAAGATGGAGATGAATATGGTCATAATTTTTCTAGTAGATTATTTGCTCGCACTTCTTTGGAAGAGATTAAAATCAATGGCAAAGTAATTGTTGGCGTTAATGAAGTGATTGACAGAAAGGCATCAAAATTAATTGAAGCCTCTGATATTCCATCAGTTAAAATTCGTTCTCCGATTACTTGTAAGAGTGTTTGGGGTGTTTGTAGTAAATGTTATGGTTATGATTTGGCTTATAATAGCCCTGTGAAAAATGGTACTCCAGTGGGTATTATTGCCGCCCAATCTATTGGTGAGCCTGGTACTCAGCTTACCTTGAAGACTTTCCATACGGGTGGCGTAGCGGGTAGAGATATTACTCATGGTTTACCAAGAATTGAAGAGTTGTTGGAGGCACGTTCTCCTAAATATAAGGCTATTATTGCTGAAAATGATGGAAAAATTATTTCCGTTGAAGAAGGGGATAAAGATATTAACATTGTCTTTGAACCAGTTAATGTTGTTGGTAAAGAAGAAAAGGTTGGAAAATCTAAGAAAAAACTTAAAAAAGAAAATGCTACTTCTTACGCCTTGCCTAAGGGTTCTCGTGTCTTGGTGAAATCTGGAGATAAGGTGATAGCCGGACAGAAATTAAGTGAAGGTTCTATTGATTTGAAAGATTTATTGAGAGCTACTAATCGTGAGCAGGTAGAGAAATATATTATATCAGAGGTCCAGAAGATTTACGTTTCTGAAGGTGTTAATATTAATAATAAACATTTGGAAATTATTTTGAAGCAAATGTTCTCTCGCGTAAAAATTAAAGATCCTGGAGATGGTGAATTTTTGATTGGTGAAGTAATTTCTAAATCTAAATTTATTGAAGAGAATAGAAGATTGAAAGCTAAAGGAAAGACTCCTGCTAAGGCCATGTTAATGCTTTTGGGTATTACTCGTTCTGCTTTGGCTAGTGATAGCTTCTTATCAGCCGCATCTTTCCAGGAGACTACTAGAATTTTAGTTTCAGCAGCTACTGAAGGCAGATCTGATCCTTTGCGTGGATTGAAAGAAAATGTGATCATTGGTAGATTAATACCAGCTGGTACGGGGTATAAGCCGAAAGAGGAAAAAAAATAAGTAAAATATGTGTTCAATAATGAAAGAAGTATTTTTATTGATTGGACCGATAGCTACTGGTAAATCTTACATTGGTAAATTAATTGAAAAAGAATTCAACATTCCCTTTTTTGAGTACGAAGATATTTTTATTGAAGAACAAAAAAAGGATCCTAAGGGATATTTAAAAAGAGCTGAGCCATTAGCTAAGCACGCTATTTTTGAATTTCTGAAAAAAAATAATAAAATTTGTATTGAAAATACTATGAGTCGTCCTTATGCTTTTAAAATCCTTGATAAACTCCAGCAAGTTGCTGATGTCAGGTTGATTTATATAAATACTCCGCTTGAAATTACTCTAAAGAGACTTGGACAAAGAAATAAGAATAGTAATGTTAAGTGGTCAGATGAGGAAATAGAAAAAATAAATAAAGAGTGTAAGCGCCTTGATTTTAAATATGATCTTGTTATAGATAATACTAATGTATCCAATGAACGCATTTTAGAACAATTACGCACATTAATAGAGGAAAGAGTGTGGCAGAAAGATTATATAGAGATTAAGTTTAAGGGTCAATATTTAAAGTTTAATAGTTGGTCTGGATCCAATTTGACGCCTTATGACATGGAATATAAACCCTGGAGGGCATCATTTAAAAAAGAAAACATCGGTTATTTGAAAAATTATAAAATTAAACCCGGTGATATTGTAATTGATGTCGGAGGATATGAAGGAACATTTTCTATTTATGCAGCTAAAATTGTGGGAGAAATTGGGAAGGTTATCGTATTTGAACCTGATACTGAAAATTGCAGGAGGCTTTCAGAGAATATTAAATTAAATGGGTTAAAAAATGTTATTATAGTAAATAAGGCTTTATGGTGTAAGAATGGGAAATTAAAGTTTAATAACAAGCATACTGCAGGAGCATCTTTTAATTTCAATGCTAGTCCTTATGCTAAAGAGATTGACGTTGTTTCTCTTGATAGTGAATTAAATAAACTTGGAATAGATAAGGTAGATTTTATAAAAATGGATATTGAAGGATCTGAAGTTGAGGCCTTGAAGGGAGCAAAAAATGTTTTAATGCAAAATAAAGTTAATTTAGCCGTTGCTTCTTACCATATAATTAATGGAGAAGAAACATCTACAGAGGTAGAAAATATTTTAAGAAAATTTGGTTATCAAGCAAAAACTGATTTTCCAGAGCATAAAACTACATATGGTTATAAAAAATAATATAATAAAATGACATACGAAGATGGGGTAATAAGGCCCGATGCTATCAATATTCAAGAATTAATAAATAGATATATTAATGATTTTTTAATTAGTGGAAAACTTATAGATGAAAATGGATTAGCTGTTGGTAGTGGGGGGAATTTAAGCATTAGAGTCCCAGGGGGTATGTTAATAACTTCCACTGGATCTTTATTAAATAATTTAAATCTTGATGAAATTGTTTTTGTGACATTTGCAGATCGTGATTCCGTTTATTTTATTGGTTCTAAAAAACCATCTTCAGAGGCAATAAATCATTGGACAATATATCAGGAAATGCCGAACGTAAAAGCTATTTCACATGTTAATGTTGGGCCTAAGGATAGTAAAAATATTATCACAACTGCCGAGGAGATTCCTTATGGGACGATTGAATTGGGTTATGATGTAGTAGTTTTATTAAAAAGGGTAGATGTGGTTATGTTGAAAAATCATGGTGTCATAGCAATTGGTCAAAATTTAATAGAAGCTACTAATTTATTAGTAGAATCAGCTGACAAGAATAAACCCTATATCTTTGGGCCATTAAATCCGATTAATTCATAGAAAAGAAATAAATATTGTTGTTTGAAAAAAGCGGTCCGCCTCATCGGCGGACCGCTTTTTGTTTGGTCCCGTCCGCCCTAGGCGAGCAGGGTTGACAAGATATAAAAAATAAGTAGTATTAGTAGTGGAATTTTAAAAATTTTATAAGGAGGTTTAGATGCTTAAATATAAAGGACGTTTTTATTTTCAATCTCGAGTATATCAGCCGGATATTTTTTATTATTTTCTTCCAATTAAATTATTTCAAAAATTTATGATTCAATTCTTCAATACATTTCATGATTCTCAATCAAAAATGAATTTAACGATAGTTGATATAAAAGATGATGAAGGATGTCCATCTGTGCATTTACAAATTTTAATTTACGATCGTTATTTAAAGGAATTTTCTCAATTTATTAAGGAATTTTGTCAAAATAATAAACTTCCTTTGCAGGATAATTGGAATAATTTGAAACTCAATAAATAAGGAGGAGAAAATGGCAATAAAAGATACTGTTAAAATTAGTCTCGCGAAGATTATCTCTTTGGAAATCGTTTGTTCTGAAAAATATGTTAAAGAAATTATTATTATGTTTGGAAGATTTTTTTCTACAGAACATAATAGCATTATGGGAATTTGTCATTTAAAACCCCTTGATCATTGTGTTAGTTACACAAAACGTTTTACTGGAGGACGTATTGAAAATGAATTTCATATTATAGTTTCTTTTTCTGATAATAATGAAAGTATAAGAGCATATAATGGATTTATTTCATACCTTCGTGAAACAAAGAAAATACCAATTGAATGCCCATCTCCTAACGAGCTTTTTGGAGAATAAGGAGGTAGAAATGTTCTATTGCGAAAAGTGTCGGAAGAGAAAAAAATGGCCATGTTCTCTTTTTAAAAGTTTTGGAGCTTGTGAAGTTTGTGGTAAGACGGCTAAATGTTATAATGTTCATCATAGTCAATTGCCTTTAGAAAAAAGAAAAAGAAAGAAAAAATAGATTAAAAAAGCAGTTAGCCTAGGGCTAGCTGCTTTTTCTTACTCAATTTAGAACCTGCTGCGTGGTCTTCTTGGGCCTCTATCTCCGCCCATTGGACGCCTCTCTACGGGTCTATAAGCTGGGCCATGGTGGTAATCATCAACCATGCCATAGGCACCGTTATTTTCCGGAGCCGGAGTTAAGGCTTTAAGTGATACACCGATTTTACCTTCTTCTACGCGTAAAACCTTTACTTTAATGACATCTCCTAATTTAACTATATCTTCTACTTTTTCCACTCTACGATGAGCTAATTCAGAAATGTGAAGTAAAGCATCGCTATTAGGTCCGAATTCTACCACTGCACCAAAGTCTAATATTTTAGTGACCTTACCCTCAATAATTTCACCAGCAGTAAATTCATGAGTAATGGATTCCACAATTCTTACGGCTTCATCCACCTTAGCTTCATTAACACCGGTAACAAATACACTGCCATCATCATCAATGTCAATTTCCACGCCGGTCTTTTCCATGATTTCTTTAATAATTTTACCACCGGAACCAATGACAGAACCAATTTGATCTGGTTTAATTTTGATAATTTTAATTTTCGGAGCAAAAGGAGAAAGACTAGTTCTCGGCGCTGATAAAGCTCCATTAATAACTGATAATATTTCTAAACGGGCTTTTTTAGCTTGAGCTAAAGTTTTTTCTACTATTTCTAAAGTAATACCTCCGATTTTTACATCCATCTGGCAGGCATTAACGCCGTTTTTTGTGCCAGCTACTTTGAAATCCATGTCGCCATAATGATCTTCCGGCCCTTGGATGTCAGTAAGAACTTTATAATCTTTATCATCTAACATTAATCCCATAGCAATGCCAGCTACTGGATTTTTAATTGGTACTCCGGCATCCATTAAAGCCAAACTAGAACCGCAAGCTGAAGCCATAGAAGATGATCCATTAGAAGATAAAATTTCCGAAACCACACGAATAGTGTAGGGGAATTGTTCTTTGGTAGGGATCATCGGTCTTAAAGCTTTTTCCGCTAAAGCGCCGTGTCCAATTTCTCTTCTTCCTGGTCCTCTCATAGCCTTAGTTTCACCTACGGAAAATGGAGGGAAGTTATAGTGATGAATAAATCTTTTGCTTTCAGATGATTCAATAGTCTCTATAGTCAATTCTTTGGCTGGTCCGGCTAAAGTAACAGAGGAAAGAGCTTGGGTATTGCCACGAATAAATACTCCGCAACCATGCACTCTCGGTAATAAATCTCCAGCTTGAGCAAAGAGTTGGCGTAATTCATCTAATTTTCTGCCATCCGGTCTTTTCTCTTTAGCTAAAATATTTTTATGAACAGTGGCATCAATTTCACTTTCTAAAATATTTAAGGCAATTTTCACCTTATCATCGTCAATATTTTTGGTACCATTGGCACCTACGGCCCACGCCTTTAATTCATTAGTAAGTTCGTCTATTTTTCTATTCATTTCCATCTTATTTTTTTGATAGATGGCATCTTCCAACTTAGGAGCTAAAAATTCTTGAACTTGTTTTTTAAATTCAGGATCAATTTCAGCTAACATAACATTAGCTTTCGGTTTAGCCATAGCGGTAATGATTTGTTTTTGAAAATCATTAATACTATTATTGGTTTCTTGAGCTAATTTGATGGCTGCTAAAACTTCGGCTTCCGGATTTTCATCGGATCCTATTTCTAACATATTAATTTTATCCCCAATACTACTTACAAAAGCGTCAAAATGATTTTCTCCGCGTTCTTTATAAGTTGGATTAATAATTAATTGTTCATTCTTTCTTCCGATTCTTATGCCACTGATAGGACCATCCCAAGGAATATTAGAACAGGAGAGGGCTAAAGAAGCGCCAATTAAACCCACAAAATCTGGGTCATTATCTTCATCAATAGAAAGCACAGTTATTACCACTTGGACATCACGTCTTAAGCGTTGGTCAAAAAGTGGTCTGATAGTGCGATCAATTAAGCGGCCGCTTAAGATAGCGGATTCAGAAGCTTTTCCTTCACGACGCACAAAACGACTGCCTAAGATTTTTCCGGCAGCATAAAACTTTTCTTCGTACTCAACAGTTAAAGGAAAGAAATCTACTCCTTCTCTGTCTGACTTTCCCATGGTGGCAGTGGCTAAAATTAAAGTGTCGCCATATTGCACCAAGCAGGAACCGTTGGCTTGTTCGGCTAAAGGTGTAAAAGTAACCTTGAGTTTTCGTCCGGCCAAGTCCATTTCGAACTTTTTATTTTCTAACATAATTTTTCCCTAAATAGGGATTTTCCCGAAAAAGAGCCTAGTTAAGGCAGAAGAAGAAAAATTTAATTAAGAATAAATTCTTTTTCTTCAGCCCTGAACAATAACCGTCTCTTGATCAGTTTTTTACTTATTTCCGTTCGCGACTATTTTTTTCTTGTGAACGGATTTTTTTAAAGATTCGTCTATTTTTTATCAGATATTTATTTAAATCATCACCCAAGTCAATAAATTCATCAGCTACTTCCTTTAATTTTCCGGAAGCACTACGTCCAAAGCTGATTACTTCTACTTGTTTACCGGAGCTTCTTAAATAATCTATTAATGGGATAAAATCTCCATCGCCAGTAATTAAAACAATAGCATCTACGGAAGAAGAGAAGCGGATGGCATCAATAGCCATTCCCACGTCCCAATCAGCCTTTTTCATACCACCGGGAAAGATTTGTAAGTCTTTAGTTCGTAATTCAATTCCAATTTTTTCTAAAGCTTCAAAAAAAGACATTTCTCCTTCGGCAGTTTCACTCTTAACTACGTAACCAATGGCTCGAACGAGCTTTCTATTAGCGATGGCTGTTTTTAAAACTTCTTTAAAATTAACCCTAGCTTGGTAGAGGTTCTTAGCAGAATGATAAAGATTTTGAATGTCAAAGAAAACAGCTACTCTGTGATCTTTGTATTTTAATGACATGAAATTACTTTTTTAATCCCACCTTTTTAACTAAGGAGTTATAGCGGCGGGTAGAAGTTTTTTTCAAATAATCCATTAAGGATTTTCTTTTGGAAACCATCTGCAATAAACCTCTGCGAGAATGCTGGTCTTTGGCGTGTTTCTTCAGATGAGCAGTTAAAGCTTCAATTTGTTTGCAAAGCAAAGCAATCTGGACTTCACTGGAACCAGTATCTTTTTCATGAGTTCTATGCTCTTTAATGATAGATGTTTTTTTCTTAGGTTTTAACATAACAAAGTAATTGTAGCATATTTTAAAATGAATTGCAAGATGTGGCTTCAATAGGGGATGTGGGCGATTTTTTGATAAGAAAAAGGCCCCATTTCACTACGGAGTGAAATGGGGCGGGCTTCTTAAGTTTTTGGGATAGCTTATTTTACTGATGTAGTGGGGCTTCTGCACAGGGTTCGGCGTCGGGGCCTGGAAACGCGTGTAAACGTTGGGACTTTTTTGAATTTTTTAAATTTTCTTTTTAATTTCTTTTTGAGTAAAACAATCTGTTCGGAATCAAGAATAGCACGGTAAATGTTTATGGAATTATAGTCATCGGAAGCGGACATGAGGGCATTTAATAAAGCATAGATATTCATGCCACCTCCTTATTTAATTTTAAGTTCTATTTTTATTCTAAATAATATAAGTAAAAAGTCAAATTATTCTTCATTGCTATTGTTGTAAATTGTGCGACGTGATATAATATATACATAAAATTTTAAGCTCTAATAATCAATACCCAATCAATCCGCCTCATCGGCGGACTAAGTCCTAACGACTAAAACTTTTTTATAACTTCATTTGATTATTGGTTATTGTAATTTGGTTATTAAAATTAATTAGTCATTAAATCAACCCATGTTTTCATTTCATCGAAGATTAGACAAAAGAAGCTTTACCTTAATAGAATTACTCATTGTAATCGCTATTTTAGCCTTACTCATGAGTATCATCATCATTACCTTAAACCCCTCAGAACTATTGAAACAAACCAGAGATACCAAAAGAATCTCTAACCTTAAATCA
>Ga0265297_10007071_pt1 | contig 15784 bp, 13 predicted proteins | sample Munlanlwell13791_FD_192502 | JGI IMG/M metagenome (GOLD analysis project Ga0265297, IMG submission 192502) | Leachate microbial communities from a municipal landfill in Southern Ontario, Canada - Leachate well 137-91 | ecosystem: Engineered > Solid waste > Landfill > Unclassified | place... | reverse complement strand
GTACCACTCTTTGATAATCCCATCTGAAGTTGGGATATCAGCAATTTTATTAAGGCTGACACGCGGTGAAATTTCACCGTAAACGTCATTCTTAAGATGAGTAAACCGCAATCCCTCTTTGGCATAAGAATAATCGACAAACATGTAGAAATCACCATAATCCCATGTCCGAAAGTGCTCGGCAGTTAGTGTTTGTTTTGCCCCTGTTTGTGTATCGAGAAACGTTGCTCCTTCGAAATCACCATAGAGATACTGAATATTGCTAGTGGAGAATGCTAACAGTTGTGATGCTAGAAGAGTGGATAAAAAGAAAAGTTTCATTCACGTTCTTTTGTTTGGGCGAGAGTAATTTGATTTCGGCCATTTGTTTTGCTTTTATAGAGAGCATCATCTGCGGCTTTTAAGAGCTCATCTTCCACTGTTCCATGGGCGTTAAACATAGAAATCCCTGCTGAAATTGTAATTGAAATAGTATGATTATTGTACGTTGTGATCACATTTTGAATCTCTTTTCGACACGCTTCCATACGTGAGTATACTTTATCAATGGAGATGCCTGCCATAACAATAATAAACTCTTCTCCTCCGTAACGGCAGATAAAATCATTTTGTCGAATGGAACTTGTAAGGCAGGTTGCAATGTTCCGAAGTACCGTATCTCCTGCAGCATGCCCATAGGTGTCATTAACGACTTTGAAGTGATCCAAGTCGATGATTACAAGAGAAAGAGGCGTCATTTCACGTTGCGCTCGTGCTATTTCTCGCGGCAGTGCTTCCGCAAGATAGCGGCGGTTGTAAAGACCCGTGAGCGGATCGCGAATGGCTTGCTCTTTAATTTTACGATTGAGTCTATAAATATGCGTCGTAATTGATCCAATAAGAGCGAGTAAAACTAATGAAATGGCAAGAGAATAGTAAAGCCATGTGTAATCTTTAGGTGGATTTGGATTGTATATAAACCCGTTTGGAATATGTGCGGTGGGAATAAATCCGAGTTTGTAATAGGTTTGAGCGATATAGCTCCAGCGTGCAGGATTCATGTGGCCCACTTCGATGAGTTCTGGCACCATGAGCTTGTGAATTTCAGCCGCTTCAAAACGAAGATGATCGCGTGTTTTGAGTTTTGAATAGTCGGCTAGAATCACATTGATAGTCTCTTCCGGATGTGCGAGTGCATAAGCCCATCCGCGTAAGCTTGCATCACGAAATGCTTTAACGCGTTGAGGATATTGTGAGAGCTCATTATCACTGGTAAACAGACAGTCGCTGTAAAAATCAACCCCGTATTTGCGTGGATCGATGGTGATATAGTCGATTCCTTGCTGTTTGAGTGTATAGGGTTCATTGGTCGAGTAGCCGTTGAATGCATCTACTTTTCCTGAAATCAAATCGTTGATGTTGAAAGTACTTTCTATAATATTGAGCTTATCAATATTAACTCCTTCATTATAAAAGAGGGCAGCAAGTTCGGCATTTTCGATATTTTTGGTCATCATCAGTCGTTTATTAACCATATCAACAATGCTGGCTATGTGAGAGTCTTTGCGTAAAATCCAGACATTGGGGGAGGTTTGAAAGAGTGCTGCTAATACGACAACAGGTTTGCCATTGAGTCGTTCATTAATAAGCCCGGAATTGCCAATTCCGTATTGCGCGCGTCCTTCAACGACTTCTTCAACAGGATGAGGATGTTTGTTGTTGGCTTCTACAATCGTGACATTTAATCCGGCATCACGATAATATCCTTTTTCTTTTGCCATATAATATCCAGCGAATTGAAACTGATGAAGCCATCGAAGCTGAAGCGTAACATCTTCTAAGGGTTTGCCAAAGAGGAAAGAAGGGAGGACCAAGGTCCCCAAAAATAAAAGGAGGGTGTGTCTTTTATTCATCATAGAGACCTACTATTTTTTATTTTATTAATTAAGTTCACAGATTCTAGCAGAAAGAAATGAGAAAGAGATAAATTTATATTTATAGTGTGAAAAGAGTTTCTATTTGCGCCATAAAATCAATCGGATCACTTTGGACGCCGTGTATCATTATCCCAAAATGGAGATGCGGTCCCGTAATACGCCCCGTGGCCCCGCTTAATCCGATAGGCTGTCCGCGTGTAACGTTGTCCCCCACTTTTACATCAAGTTGACTGAAGTGAAAATAGCACGTATAAATCCCTTCCCCGTGATCGACTATGACGGTCCCCCCTGAGTAATAACGATCTTGGGCGAGCACGACCACTCCATCATTGGAGGCGAGAATTGGCAGGGGGGTTTTGGCTCTAAAATCAACCCCTCCGTGATAACTTTTTAAAACACCGTTATAGGTTCGGGCGGAGCCGTACTCACTTGTTGTGATCGACTCTATTGGGCGGATAAACGGTTTGCTCCAATAACGTCTTGGGGTATATGTGGCGTATATTTTTTCTGCTTGGGCTTTTTCTTGCGCAATTCTCTCCAATGTTTCAGGAGGCGGAGTTACTTTTGCACTTTCAACAACAAGTGTTTCTGTTGGATAAGAGACTTTTGAAATCTCTATCGTGAGGGAGAGGTTTCCATCCGGCGCATTCCATATCCCCTCTATCAAAGAAGGGGGTGTGTAATAATCAAGCGGGAGAATAACAAAACCGTGACCGGGATTCAGAGGATGAGGTAATACGGTTATATTGCGCTCATTGAAGTTGACTACCCCATTGGGGGAATTTAGTGTTAAAAGAAGAGCTTTTCCATTCCCCCCCTCGTACGCGATGAGTGAAGATACAATAAAACAAAGCAAAAGTAAAAAGTTCATAGTAAAACACTTTTTTTGATCAAAATAATACTGTTTTTTGGCTACAATCATCCTCTTATGAGAATCAATAAACCATTTAATAAGGCAACATTATGACCATACGTCGCTTTATTTTCCTTTTTTTGAGTATTTTTATTTTGTTAATGGTCGGGGCGGTGAGTGCCTATTATCGATTTTATACGGTTGAAATATTTTTTGGGCTCGCAGGCGGTATTGGAGGATTGTTGATTATGATGTTTCGAGATGTGTGGCAGCAATCTCAAAAGCTTCAGGAAGCACTTGCTGTTTCTTATAATCTTGATGGAATTTTACGTACTATTTTGGATATTAATCAGAGTTTACTCTTAATGGAGGATCGTGATACGTCCATTCAAGTGTGCTGTAAGAGATTGAGTGCGCATAGCGGATACGGATTGTGTTGGATAGCTCTAAAAGGAGAAGAAGGTTTGGAGATTCGCGGATGTTCTGATAATGCAATCGGAGTATTGCATTATTCGATGAAGATTCCCATGGATGAACCTGCTTCCTTTGCTCCAAGTATTTCAGCGTATCGTGAAAATAGCATTGTGATTTTGGATCATCTTGAACGCGAGAAGTCTTTGGCTGCGTGGAGTTTTATTGCCAAAGAGAGGAGTTATGGTGCTGTTATTGCTTTGCCCTTGGCGGCTCGAAACAATGATAGCCCTTTTGGCGTTTTGACATTGTATTCTCAAAACAGGGAAGGGTTTGCCGCACGAGAAATTGAAATGCTTCAAGAACTTTCCAATGATATTGGATTTGCCCTCTACTCACACACTCAACGCACCGAACTTACACGCCATTTGGGAACAGATAGTGTAAGCGGTCTTCCTAATCGTGTCTCATTGATTGACTATCTCTCGTTGCAGCATGTATCGGCTTTGGCTATTCTCAATATTGACCGTTTTAGTGATATTAACGATGTGTATGGGGTTTCCATCGGGGATCAAGTTTTAGCAGGATACGGACATTGGTTGAGAAAAAAAGTTGAAAAAACCGTAGGGATTCTTCTTTATAAACTAGGAAGTGATGAGTATGCCCTTGTTTTTGATGAACGCTCTAATGTTGATGACGGGTTTGCTTTTTTAGAATATTTGATTGACAAAACAGAAGAAGAGACGTTTGTGATCGAGGGTATTGAAGTCGTATTGAGTATTACGGTCGGATTTGATCCAAAATCTGAAAAATTAATTGAAAATGCAACGCGTGCGCTCAAGCAAGCGAAACTGGAAAGGAAGAAATTATCGGTGTATACCCCGCTTCTTGGTGCCAAAAAAGAGCAGGCAAATAATATTGAATGGTATAAAGAGATCAAAGAAGCACTCGAAGAGGGGCGGATTGTCCCCTATTTTCAGCCGATAGTGGACAATAAAAGCCAAAAGATTATTAAATATGAAGCATTGATTCGTTTAATAAAACGAGATGGTACGGTTGTCTCTCCGTACCACTTTTTGGATATTGCGAAAAAAATCCGTCTCTATTCTACGTTAACGAAAGTGATGGTAGATAAGGTAGTGGAGCGGTTTGAGGAGAGTGATATCCCTGTGAGCATCAACCTTTCTACTGAGGATCTTTTAAACAGTGAATTGGCCGATTACATCGAAGATCAAATAGTGCGGTATAAAATCGGAGGGCGTATAACCTTTGAGATATTGGAAAGTGAAGGGATCAGTAATTATGCTGAAGTGAGCACTTTTATTGAGCGGTTTAAAGCAATCGGATGTTCCTTTGCTATCGATGATTTTGGTTCCGGATACTCCAATTTTGAGCATCTTTTACGACTTAATATTGATACATTAAAGATTGACGGCTCGCTGATTAAAAATCTTCCTCATGATCGAAACACACAGATTATTGTTCGTCATATTTGTGATTTCGCTCACGAAATCGGGATTAGTACGATAGCTGAATTTGTAGCAAATGAAGCCATTTATCATAAAGTTTTGGAGCTTGGAATTGATGCGTCGCAGGGCTATTATTTTTACGAACCGCTACAGGAACTATGGGGTGCCGCAATTGATGTTAAATAATAAAAAACTATCCAGCTCTTTTTTTTTTCAGTTGATATTTAGAAACCTAACGTTAAGCTATCCCCCATATAAGGTTCACGATGGAGGGGTAAGCAATGGCAAAAACGGATGATATGGCCAAGGTCGAAGGGCTAACATTTTTGGATGACGGAGAGGTGTTGTATGACGATTTGTATTTATTGTCAGAAACCGATGAAAAAGGTATTATCACCTACGTAAGTGATTCTTTTGCGAAAGTTGCAGGGTGGAAAGCGGAGGATCTGCTTGGGCAAGCTCATAACGTGGTTCGCCATTCTGATATGCCTCGCGCGGCATTCAAATCGTTATGGGACGATGTCCAAGAGAAAGGGTTTTGGACAGGATTTGTTAAAAATGCCCGTAAAGGGGGCGGTTTTTATTGGGTGTATGCTACCGTTTTGCGCTCTACCAATAAAAATGGAAGTGTTAAATATGTCTCCATCCGTATTAAGCCCTCACGTGACGACATCAAAAAATCAGAAGCGCTCTACGCGACACTGGACTAAGGAAAGATTATGGCATTAATAAGACGAGCAGAGAGTTCACCTGTATCAATGGGTGGGAGCGTAGGACCGGACAAACGACGTCAGCGTACATTGGCAAAACAACAGCAGATTTCTGAGAGTATTGCAGGAGTTGCAACTACGATTTTGGATAATGCTCAAGAGAGTGTAAGTGCCATCGAACAGCTCAAGAGTTCAATGGAGCAAATTGCAACGGCTGCGGAAGAAAACAGTGGAGCAAGCGAGCAAGCCCTCAAAAATGTTCGCTCTATCAGCTCCAATATCACGCGTATGACGAGCAGTATTGATACGGTGATTAGTTCAACGTTGGCGGCGGGTGAAAACATTATGAGTTCTGTAGGGACGATTAATACGTCGGTGGAGCGGATGGCAAAAGCGGTCAATGTCGCTAAAACGTCGTCTAAAAAATCCGAAGAGTTGAAGCTGTCCTCCGAAAATATCGGTGAAGCGGTCGGTTTTATCGCGAAAATTGCCGATCAGACAAACTTGTTGGCGCTTAATGCTGCCATCGAAGCCAGTCGTGCCAAAGAGCATGGAAAAGGGTTCGCGGTTGTGGCGGATGAGACGCGCGCGCTTGCCGGGGAATCTGAAAAGAATGCTGATTTTATCTCTCGTCTTGTGAATAAAATTCAGGAAAGTATTGATGGAATTATTAAAAGCATCAATACCACGACCAATATCATCGAGCAAACGGGCGGACGTGGAAGTGCGTTGAGCTTCAAAATGGAAGAACTTACCAAAATCGCCGTCTATTCGGTCGAAGCAGCGCGCAGCATGAGCGGTTATACGCAAAGCCTTAGCCACTCCATTACCCTGATTAATGATGGCTCCAAAGATATTGCCGATGCCTCAAGCGAAATAGCCCGTTCAGTTGAGAAAACCCTCAACAGTATCGAAATGCAAAGCAATTCTCTTGTCCAGACCGAAGAAGACATTAAAGAGCTTAACAACCTCTCCGAAGAGCTCAAATACTCCACCGATACCATGAAATCTGCCGAAGAGATTGCCGCATCTGCCGATGCGATCAGCTCCTCAATGGAAGATATTCAAAACTCGCTCAAAGAGGTAACCTCAGGACTCAACCAAATCGAAGCCGCATCTCAAGCAACCAACCAAAGTGCCATCGCGAACAAAGAGTTGTTTGAAAGCGGTGTCAGTGCATCCAAAGATATTTCCAAGCTCATCGAAATCGCGCGACGGAATTTTGATTTGCTCAAAGTGTCGTTTGCGGATGTCAAAGGACAAATGATCGGAATCAGCAATGACTTTACCGCCTCTATGAATGAGGGCGGAAGTGCCAGCAGTGAACTCGATGTGATTGTCAAAGAGACGCGTAATGTGGATAAAACCGTTGGCAGTATCTCTAACAGTATCATTCAGCTCAACATGCTTGCTATCAGTGGTTCTATCGAAGCCGCGCGTGCAGGAGATTTTGGAAAAGGGTTTGCAGTAGTAAGCGCCGACATTCGTAACCTTGCCAAAGACTCGGAGTCCAATACCGAAAAAATCAACGATACCATCGAATCAATGAACGCTGAAATCGATACCGTTCGTACCGAGTGGTTGAAATTGCTTGTCAATCAAGAGGGTGAAAAAGAGCAGATTACCGCATTGATTCACGAGATTGATAAGATTACAACGATGTTGATTGATTTGTTGGATCGTTTTACGGGTCTCAAATCTATCAACGACCAAAACATCGAAGGGCTTAACCAAGGGCTTATCGGCATCAGCGAAATTCAAAAAGCGGTTGAACTCTCCGCGCGCAATGCCCAAGAGTCACGAAAAGCGAGTGAGTTGATTATCGAAACGGTGAGTCATATCTCTGAGGGAGTTGAAGAGTTGGCTGTTATGGCAGATGAACTTCAACAAGGATAAGTTTTATGCTTTTCGAAGAAATTTTGATATTCAGGCACGGTCGGATTGCTTTTGGACTTCCTACCTCTTTTATCGGTCAAATTCTTCGTGTTCCTGATATTACCCCTTTGGCCCTTAGCCCATGCGAAGTTCGAGGGTTATGTGCGCTGGGTGGGAACATCGCTACGGCTATTGATATTAATCTCCTTTTGGGATTGCCCTCATGCGATGGAACACAGCCCCAGAATCGTGTCATTACACTGAATGATCCGTGGAGTGCATTGTGTTTGCTTGTGGATGAGGTCAGTATTTCGGTTACGGTTGAGCCTGAAAAAATCGAATATTTGGAGACGCATAAAGAGGTAATTGCCGCGATCGTTCACCATGAGAACGAATTGATTCAAGTCATTGATTTAGAGTATGCAATGAAGCGTGTGCAAAAAATATCTTTGGATGGGCGTAGCGTCAATGATAAAAGTATCGCGATCGTAAAAAATATCCTTAAGACAAATGAAAATGAGCGTTATCTCGTCTTTAAAATGGGAGGGACACAATACGCATTGTTGATTGATAACCTTCGAGAGATTTTAAATGCTAATGTTACCATCACCGCTATCGCAGGTGCCAACGCTGAGATACAAGGGATGATGTCGCTGCGGGAAGAGCTTATTGTTGTGGCTGATTTACGCCGGTATTACCATTATGAGCCACGCTTTGGGGATAAAAATAGAATTATGATTGTTGAGTATCAAGGTAAAGCTTTGGGTCTTGTTATTGATGAGATCGTGGATATTCATGAATTTGCCCAATCGGATATTGATACCAGCGGTGACCATGGGGATAACAATCAAATATCAGGAGTGATTCAAAACAATGGACATCTTATCTCGTTGATCGGTGAGGAACTTATTAAGTCGATTATGTCTCGTAATGAGGAAATTATTGTGAGCAGTACGGCTATGTCAACCGATGCAGCGCAAGAAGAGTTGACGGAAGTGGTGATTTTTCAACTTGGAAGTTGCGAATATGCGTTTGAGATCGAAGAAGTTGCTGAGATTATCGATATGACTCCTGTGACGCCGGTTGCGGATGCTCACGAGATGATTGATGGGATTATCAACATACGGGGGCAGATTGTAACGATTGGATCCTTGCACAAACGGTTGGGGATTGAGCCTTCGTTTAGAGAAGATCAAAAGATTATTATCTGTCATGCACAGGGTTCTCGGATTGGATTTTTTGTCAACTGCGTGAGTGATGTTATGGCAATATCTCACGAGCAGATGCATAAGGATGATGGTGAAGAGGGGATGTTTTCAAATGTCCTTTACCTAGATGAAGGAAAACGGTTGGTGATGTTATTTAATCCCAATGTATCCCAGCTGATTCGAGGGGAAGCGTTATGAAAAAAGTATTGATAGCCGATGACTCCGCTTTGGTTCGCAAACAGCTCAGTGAAATCATCGCGACATTGAATTTTGAAATCGAAACGGCACGTAATGGAGCCGAAGCGGTACAAAAAGCAATAGAAACTCAATACGACGTCATCACTATGGATATTAATATGCCGGTTATGGATGGACTCACCGCAGTCAGACGTATCATGGAAGCCCGTCCGACCCCCATTTTAATGATCAGTTCTCTCACCACCGAGAGTGCAGGAATTACGATGGAAGCATTGGATGCAGGGGCTGTTGATTATATTGCCAAACCCGGAACCATGAATGTCGGTAAATCGGAAAATCGCGAGGATATTTTGGCAAAAGTGACTTCTCTTAGCCGTATCCCTCCTCGTCGTCTAAAAAGTGTTTCCAGACGACCTCTACAGCGAGAGAGACCTGCAAGTACACGTGCTAGTGAGCGTGCGGCGCGTCCTGCTTATGTGGATGTGTCCAAAGTTTTACTCATCGGGGCTTCTACGGGAGGACCGGGACTCATTGAACAGATATGCAAAGCACTGCCCGGCGGATTTCCCTATGCGGTGTGTATTGTTCAGCACATGCCGGAGCAATTTACTGCGGCCTTCGCTACTCGGCTGGATAAAGTAAGTACGTTACCGGTGATCGAGTGCAAAGACCACATGGAGCTCTCAAGCGGGGTGATTTATCTCGCTCGAGGTGGCGTGCACATGCATTTCGCAAAAAAAGTAACGGGCAAATTTGTCATACGTGAAGAGAAAAATAAAAATAATCGTTTTTTTCAACCCAGTGTGGACGAGATGTTTGAGAGTGCAGCAGGGGTGTTTTCGGGCGATCAAATCACCGCCGTTTTGTTGACGGGAATTGGGGATGATGGAGCCAGCGGGATGGTAAAGATCAAAAAAGCGGGTGGATTTACCATCGGAGAGTCTGAAGAGACGGCAACGGTATACGGTATGCCAAAAGAGGCATTTGACCGAGGCGGTGTGTCGCAGCAGTTACCGTTTCCAAAAATTGTACGCGCACTGCAAACATTGCGTTAAAGGGGATTTTATGGCATTAATAAAAAAGCATACAGCACCGGTGGTCGAAGAGTTTCCACCCTTGCAGACGCTCCCGGAGGCGATGGCCTATTATCATGCAAAGGAGGGGAATTTTGATGCTCAAGCGTATGCGTCAGAAAGAATAGCCTCTTTTGAAGGGGGTGGAGTAAAGCTGGTTCATTTGCTGGTGGATGACCCTCATATTCACAAAGATATGGCAAGTTATATTGCCTCGCTGCTTACTTCAATGGAAGGGAAGCGTGCTCCCATCGAAGCGGTAATGGATTTGTTAAAAGTGCGCAATGCCTATATTCGTAACCTAGGGATAACAACGCTCCAAAGCTATGGGGATGCCATCAAGTACTACATCGTGAAATTCCTTATCGGAAACGATCGTGATTTGCGTATTTTTGCCATCAATGTCTTGGGGGATGTTAATTTTGCCGAATCACGGGAAATGCTGGTGGAGCTTTTGGAAAATGAGCCAGACATTAATGTGGCAATGACAGCGGTTGATTATATGGCGGAAATAGGGGAAGTCCGTGATATTGAACTCCTCAGTAGCGTAAAAAACCGTTTTAACGATCCGTATGTTGATTTTGCAGTTGATAATGCAATTCGCAGTATTCGGGGGTAACGGATGAGCTATCTTCTCAACGACGAGAGCTTCCACAAAATGACCGATTACATCTACCGCAAGACGGGGATTTTTTTGGAAGTAGAGAAGCATTTTGATAAACTGGCGAAATACATCGATGCACGTGCAAAGGTTATTAATGCAGATTCGTTTCGAAAGTATTTTTATACGTTGCGATTTGAGGACAAGGAAGGGTCAGAATTTCAAGAACTGATGAATGCGGTAACGGTCAATGAAACCTATTTTTACCGTGAAAAAGAGCAATTTGAAGTTTTAGTGGATCGTATTTTGCCAGAGCTTCATGCCACAAAACCGCGAGCGGCTCCGATTCGTATTTTGTGCGCTCCCTGTTCGACGGGGGAAGAGCCCTATTCAGTAATTTTACATTTGTTGGAAGAAGGACGCTTGATCGAGGAGAGAGACGTTGAAGTTGTGGGAATCGATATTGACAGTACGGTGATTGCAAAAGCAAAAGTAGCCAAATACTCAGAGCGCTCGGTTCACGCAATCCCAGCAGGAGTGTTGGCGAAGTATTTCAAAAAACGGACCCTTGGATTTGATCTGATTGATGATTTGATCGGAACGGTTGATTTCAAAGTCGCCAATGTTTTTGATAAAACGCAAATGCGGCAATTGGGCAAGTTTGATGTTATCTTTTCACGCAATATGCTGATTTATTTTGATGATGCAAGTCGTAAAGAGGTGGCAATGAGCTTTTATGATATGATCAACGTCGGCGGGTATGTGTTATTGGGTCATGCGGAGTATATGAGTCGTATTACGTCCGTCTTTAAAGCCAAAAAAATCGATTCAACATTAATTTATCAAAAATAAAGGAATTACTATGCCATTAGTTATATTTGTAGACGACAGCGAAACCGCCCTTGCTTCCACTCGGATGGTTACAGACACTATGCCTATCACGGTCAAACAGTATTTGAGTGCACCCGATGCGCTTCGTGAGATTCAGGGGGGGATGACACCCGATTTGATCATTACCGATATGAATATGCCGGTGATGAACGGATTTGAGTTTTTGCAAGGGCTTCGTGCTCATCCGGCAACGGCGCGCACCCCTGTGCTGATGCTCACAACCGAAACACGTGATGAGTTAAAACAACAAGGCAAAGCGCTTGGGTTAACAGGATGGATTGTTAAACCTTTTAACCCTGCACAGCTCAAGCAAGCGATTGCACGAGTATTACGTTTGGCATAATTGATGCAATTTTTACACACATTGGATGGGCTGCTAGAGCATATTAAAACGGTAGAGCGTCAAACTATGGATCTTACAAAAGAGGCGCAGCTTCGAATGGTGCGTTTTATTGAAAAACAAGAGTTGATTCTCGATGATGAAACTCTTGAAGCGATGCAGTATCAAGATATTATAGCACAACAGCTGAGTGCAACAATCGAAGCGATCGAAAATGCGCAAACCCATTTAGACTCTTTTTTACAAGCATTTAATGAAGACGATTCTTTGGCAGTACAAAGTTTAGAGAAGATGCAAGGAAAATTGACATCAGCACTTGAGAGAGCAAAAGAGAAGCATTTGGCTTTTGGCGGAAAAATACAGCATCAAGACGATGACGGTATAGAGTTTTTTTAGGAGAGTAAGATGGCAACAGTTATGGTAGTCGATGATTCAAAAACGGTACGAAGTTATCATGGCTCGATCTTACGGGATTTAGGGGTGAATGTCCTTGAAGCCGAAAACGGGATGGAAGCGCTTGAAAAGACGTTGGATAATGAGGTCAATCTTTATCTCGTCGATGTCAATATGCCGGTGATGGATGGATACTCTTTTGTAAGTGAACTGCGCAAACAACCTGCGCACAAGCTCACCCCTGTCATTATGATTACAACACAAGAAGCGAGCACGGATAAACTCGAAGCATTCAAGGTAGGAGCAAGCCTCTTTGAGACCAAACCGATTAAACCCGATGCACTCAAAGGGTATCTTCAATTATTGCTCAAAGCTAAACTCTAAGGGACACACAATGGACGCGCTACTCGAACAATTTTTACTTGAAGCCAGAGAAAATCTAGCCTTCATCGATCAAAATATTGACAAAATCGGCGGGGATGATCCTGAACTGCTCAACTCAGTTTTTCGTGCCGCACATACACTCAAGGGTGGCTCGGGGATTGTTGGATTTGAGGCAGTCAAGCGGATCACCCACCATGCGGAAGATCTGCTTGATATGCTTCGATCGGGTAAAATCGATTTTCAAGAGAGAATGGTTGAGTCCCTGTACAACGCATTTGATGAAGTCGTCAATCTCATCGAAGCGGCGGAAGAGAGCGGGGATATTGTCAGTGCCGATGAAGCAAGAATTGATGAAATAGCGCAAGAATTGAGTGGTCTAATGGGCAAAACAATCGAAGTGCAACTGTGGTCATGTCCTTTCCGCAGGGTGCGGGATGCTAATCGTATTGTTAATCTCCCGATGCCGTTTTTACGTTCTTTTAATGAAAAAATACCTTTTGTTCTTGGTGATATTGATGAAGCGGTATGTTTGAAGGAGCAGTTGTATGCAGTTGTGTTTGACATTGATGAGTCGTGCATGGTGTATGGAAACGATCCGGTTTATACTCTCTCCCTTATTTCGGATAAAGTTCTTGGTGTCCACTCTTGTATGAGTGACAATGCAGCTACAGCAGTTCTTGGCGGGTTTGATGATCCTGAGGGGTTATTGCTGAAACTTTCAATGGTTGCGTTTGTGTATGCTACGTATGAAGAGATTAGTGATGCCTTGTTTAACTTCAGCGATGAATTGGAGTTTATGCCGCTGGATATTGTTACATTGCTTAAGATAGACGAGGGTGAACGAGGGCATGTATTGGATGTTCTTAAAGAGTTAAGCCGCGAGTGTATTGCACAAATCGATGCGAATAATCCGTCTGAAATCTCTCAGCGTATTGTGAATACCTTGCCGCTTATCGGCAAAGATACAATCCAAAGTGCACAGCTCAACCGTGCTCTGGATATTATGGGGTGTGTGGCAGATGTTGATTTAAAAGAGTTGAAACCCTTTTTCTCCGCCTTGCCACAGGGGAGAGTCTATGAATACACAAGCTTGTCAGAGCAAGAGAGCAGCGATGTCTCCCCTCAGGCTGCAATAAAAGAACCGCTGGATGAGATTACGCTTCAACAGTTGCACTCAATTCTTGCTCAACAGCTTCAAACATTGGAGAGTGTGGATCATTTAAGTGCCCTTGATCGGGTAATGGGGATGCTCGATGCGCTTAGTGAAAATTTAGAGACACTCCCTGGTGAGGGGGCATCTGCAGATGAGGTAATGACGTGGTTGCGTCAAGAGTTGGGGATGGAATCTCGGGAAGAGATGTGCGGGGATGCTTCAATAGAGAGTTTAGATCACGAAGAGATTGTGAGCGCACTTGTTATTCCTGTGGTAGAAGTTGCTTCTCCTGTTCGTATCATTGCCGCAGAGAAGCCCTCGGCGGTTGTAAAATCAGCGGTTAGTGCCCAAGAGCCAAAAGGTGAAGCGGAAGCTCAAAATGGAGGAGCAAAAAAAGGGGTTATCGGTAAAACGGTGAAGGTGGAACAAGAATCCATTGATAATTTAATGAATGTTGTGGGGGAGTTGCTAGTAGCGAAAAATTCTCTCCCATATCTTGCCGATGGGGTGCATGAGATGACAACTGAGGCGACGAAGCGGGCAATAATGGAAAAATACACCTTTATCAATCGCCTCACGGAACAGCTTCAAGATTTGATTATGTCGATGCGGATGCTCCCTATCTCCTATGTGTTTGACCGTTATCCAAAATTGGTGCGTGACATCTCGAAAAATCTCAACAAAAAAGTGGCGTTAACCATGGACGGAGGAGAGACGAAGCTCGATAAAAACATGATTGAGATGCTTGCGGATCCGATGATTCATATTATGCGAAATTCTCTTGATCATGGAATCGAACTTCCTGAAATTCGTCTCCAAAAAGGGAAAAATCCTGAGGGGCAAATAACGCTGCATGCCTATCCTCAGAGTGATAAAATTATTGTCGAAATCCGTGATGACGGGGCAGGTATCAATGTTGATCGTGTGATTCAAAAAGTATTGGAAAAAGAGCTTTTAACTTTGGATCAAATCGATGCCATGAGTGATGATGAAAAAGCGGCGCTTGTTATGCTTCCGGGGCTCTCCACTGCGGAGACGATCAGTGAGTACAGCGGACGAGGCGTAGGTATGGATGTGGTACGAAAATCAATCGAAGGATTTGGCGGTACGATTCGCATCAAAACAGTTCCCAATCAAGGGACGACGATTTATCTCTCAATCCCTGTATCGCTTGCCGTTACATCCCTGCTGCACGTGATGATGAGCGGTGTCCACTATGGATTCCCGATGGACAGTGTCTCTGAAACGGTTAAAATTGAGTCATCTCAAATTGAATATTTACAAAATGAGCCGTTTATTTATCTGCGAGGAGAGGTTATTCCGCTTCTTTTCGCACGCCAAATGCTTGATGAGAAGGGGCTAATAAACAAACCGCTCCCTGTTGTGGTACTTAATATCAAGGGAAATTTATTGGCGGTTGTCGTCAATGCCCTCATTGGTCAGATAGATGTGGTGCAAAAGCCTCTTGAGGGGATTATGGAACACCATCCGATCTTTAGCGGTACGGCATTGCTGGGGAACGGGCAAATTATTATGGCGATTGATCCGCTGGGGATGCTGCAAATTTCTCAGGCGCTACAAATTGATTACCAATACGCAAGTTAAAGGATTTTAGATGGAAGATTATATCGTTTTTACAGTCGGAACAAATTTTTATGCGTTGAATGTAGCGAACGTGGAGCGGATTGTCCAAATGCCAAGGGTTACCGCAATCCCCAATGCACACCCTTTTATCGATGGGATGATGTCGTATGAAAAACGGGTTACTAAAGTGGTCAACTTTCGTAAGATGACGGCAATGACAGCACACGAAGAGGAAATCCATAACTTGTTTGGGCGCGTAGGGCATGATCACCAAGTATGGGTCGATACTTTTATGGCGGCGATGGAGAACAATACGGGCTTTGCTCTCACCACCGATCCTCATGCGTGCCGTCTTGGAAAATGGCTTGACAGTTACAGTACTCACGATCAAGATGTTTTGGCTGTTTTAAAAGTTCTTCGTCCTACTCATGCAAAACTTCATGATCGCGGACGTGAAATCTTGGCACTGCGTGAGACAAATCTTGAAGAAGCGTTGGATCAGGCACGACGCGAGATCGTATCAATTTTTTCCACAACACTTGGTGAAATACATAAAATGGGTGAAATGTCCCAGTCCATTTCAGGATATATGCAAAAACTGTTAATCTACCAAGCGGGAGAAAGCTTTTTTGCCATAAAAGTTGATGGGATTGACGACATAGCGCGTATCGAGCCCTCGATGATTAAGTCGGTAGATTCCACGAATAATTTGGGAGATTTTTTAG
>Ga0265297_10007070_pt1 | contig 15784 bp, 14 predicted proteins | sample Munlanlwell13791_FD_192502 | JGI IMG/M metagenome (GOLD analysis project Ga0265297, IMG submission 192502) | Leachate microbial communities from a municipal landfill in Southern Ontario, Canada - Leachate well 137-91 | ecosystem: Engineered > Solid waste > Landfill > Unclassified | place... | reverse complement strand
AATTAATGTAAACGTGATTATTGAAAGAGTGTTTTATCTTTCCCTTTATCAGAAAAATATAAATTCTGTAAAAATAATAAAGCAATTTTCTCCTTTACTGTCAAAAATATACGGCAATGCCGTATTGTTGCAACAAATGCTCCTTAATTTGGTTTATAATGCTATGGAGTCAATGGATGGGAAAGGAGAGATAAGTCTTTTGACGAATAATATAAACGAAGGTAAACAGATCCAGATAGTAATCAGAGATACCGGAAGGGGTATGACGGCCCAAGAAATAGAGAAAATTTTCAGGCCATTTTACACAACAAAAGCAGAAGGTACCGGCTTAGGATTATTTCTTGTCAGCAATATTGTAAGAATACATTATGGTACGATCAATATAGAGAGTGCGCCCGGAAAAGGGACAACTTTTACAATATGTTTCCCTGCTATTAACGCAGAGATAAAAGAATAGAAAATTTAAAGTAAAATATATTAATCATCCAGATATCCTGATGAAGTAAAAACGGCATACCAAGAGTATGCCGTTTTTTATTGACATTTTTCCACTTATTAGATATAATAAATTAATTGCTTAAAGAAATATTTATTTTGTGTTTATTGAGGTGTATATGCCAAGATTTTTTATTGGGGATCATTCAATAAGCGGTGAAAAAATGATTATTAGGAATCCTGAATCAAGGCATATTTTTAATGTATTAAGGCTTCGAGTCGGGGATGTTATAAATACGTTTGACGGAAAAGGTTCCGAATATGTTGCTTTGATTGAAAAAGCTTCAGCCCTTGCGATCGAGGCAAGAATAATAGAAGAAAAAAAGATTGATACGGAGCCTTCTTGCGGTATTGTGCTTTTTCAGGGATTTTTGAAATCCCAAAAAATGGATTTTGTAGTGGAAAAGTGTACTGAAATAGGAATATGCAAGATCATTCCTCTTATTACAGAACGAACAATCGTTGAGATTAAAGAAACCTATGCAGATAAACAAATGCATAATCGCCTTTTTAGGTGGGGCAGAATTGCTCAATCAGCATCCAAACAATCAGGCAGGCTGAAAGTACCGGAAATTATGATGCCAATGACTTTTAATGAGGCATTGAAAGAAAAAACAGACCTATCTTTTATTGCTTGGGAGTTGGAAAAGAAAAAAGGCATTAAACAGATCCTTGCAAATAAAGATATTCTTAAAATAAAAGAAATTGGGATTTTTATCGGGCCAGAAGGAGGTTTTACAAAAGAAGAAGTTGGTAAGGCGGTGCATGAGGGAGTAATGTCTGTCACACTGGGGCAAAGAATTCTTCGGAGTGAAACTTCAGGAATGGTAATGTCGGCAATTATTTTGCATGAAATTGAATCGTTAAAAATTTAAAATTTGTTTTAGTCTCAATGTTAGGAGGGGAAATGTCTGAAGTGGTTATAGTTGGTTCTATGGCAACAGATACAATAGAAACACCTTTCAAAAAAGTCAGTAATGTTCTTGGTGGCAGCGCCACTTATGCTTCTTATGCGTCGAGTTTTTTTTGCAAACCCGGCATTGTTGCCGTTATTGGGAATGATTTTTCAAAGGATCATTTAAATCTTTTAACTGAAAGAGGCATATCTCTTGATGGGCTTAAAATTGATCCTGCTTCAAAAACATTCCACTGGGAAGGTTCGTATGAGTACGATATGAACGAAGCAAAAACCCTGCGAACAGAATTAAATGTACTTGAAACATTTAAAGCAGAATTACCTGTGAGCTATAAGAATGCAAAATATCTTTTTTTGGGAAATATTGATCCCGAGTTACAGTTAAGTGTTATTGCACAAATGAATAAGCCAAAATTTATTATTGCCGATACTATGAATTTTTGGATACAGCACAAAAAGCAAGAATTGGAAAAAGTGATAAAAAAGGTTGATATGCTTCTTATTAACGACGGTGAAGCGCGGCAATTTTTTGAAACAACAAATCTTGTTAAAGCTGCAAGAATGGGTTTAAAAATGGGTTTGGGCGCAATTATTATCAAAAAAGGAGAGCATGGAGCGCTTTTATTTACGCGTTCCGGTTATTTTGCGACACCCGGTTATCCTCTTGAGAATGTTATTGATCCTACAGGTTGCGGTGACAGCTTCGGTGGTGGGTTAACAGGTTATCTTGCTAAAAGTGATGATCTAAGCGACCCAAATTTAAAGAAAGCAGTTATTTATGGCAGCGTACTGGCTTCTTTTAATGCCGAAGACTTTAGTCTTGAGAGGATGAAAAAGCTGAAAATGTCTGATATTGAAGGTAGATATCAGGAATTCAGGGCAATGCGGGAATTTTAAATACAGTACATAGTACAGAGTACAGGGTACATGGTAAACACCAAAAGATAAAATTATCAATGCATTTGTTAAGTATTATTTTAATAGTATTTTTCTCTGCACTCTGTACCCCGTACCCTGCACGCTGTACCGTATTTTGGGGGTTTTATGAGCAATTGTTTATTTTGCAAAATAGTTAATAAAGAAATAAAGGCATCTATAGTTTACGAGGATGAAAGTGTTTTGGCGTTTAATGACATTGATCCTCAGGCTCCGGTTCATATCCTTGTAATTCCCAAAAAGCATATTTCAGATCTTATGTCGATACAGGAAGAAGATAAAGAAACTATTTACAATATTCATAAAGTGATTGTTAAATTGGCAAAAGAAAAAAATCTTGGCGAAGGATTTAGGGTAGTTGTAAATAATGGGAAAAATGCAGGGCAAGCTGTGTTTCATATACATTATCATGTTTTAGGCAACAGGCAACTGCAGTGGCCTCCAGGATAAAAGTGACAAAAATTGTTGTTTTATTCTTGACTTTATTTGATATATATGTTAAAATATATTAATTTAAGAAATAGGAGGAATCTGATATGGAGAGTTTGAAAGATAAAATTAGCAAAGCAACAGCTTTTATAGTAGAAAAAATAGGTGATTTCAAACCGCAGATAGGTATTATTTTGGGAACCGGATTGGGCTCTCTTGCAGACAAAATTGAAGAAAGGGTCGCAATTCCCTATGGAGATATACCTTTTTTTCCTGTTTCAACTGTTACAGGCCATGTTGGGCAGCTTGTTTTCGGTAAAATTTTAGGTAAGAAGATAGTTGCAATGCAGGGAAGATTTCATTATTATGAGGGCTATTCTTCAGAAGATATAACTCTTCCCATAAGGGTTATGAAGAATATGGGAGCAAGCGTTCTTATTGAGTCAAATGCAGCCGGTGGGCTAAATCCGCAATATAATCCCGGTGAATTGGTTATTATAGCAGACCATATCAATATGATGGGGTTGAATCCTCTTATCGGGCAAAATGATGATGATCTTGGGCCGCGTTTTCCTGATATGTCAAATGTTTATGACAGAGATCTTTTAAAGTTGACTGAGGATGTTGCAAGAGATGAGAAAATAAGGATTTTCAAGGGAGTTTATGTTGGAGTTACAGGTCCTAATCTTGAGACAGCCGCAGAGTATAGGTTTTTCAGGCAAATAGGTGCTGATATGGTAGGTATGTCAACCGTCCCTGAAGTAATAGTTGCTATTCACTGTGGTCTTAAGGTTTTAGGTATTTCTTGTGTTACGGACAAATGTCTTCCTGATGCGCTTGTTCCAGCGAATATTGACGAAATATTGAGGTATGCTGCAAATGCAGAGCCTATTCTTACAAGGCTTGTTACAAAGGTGATAGAGAAAATATAAGTAACAGTTAATAAGTTGACAAGGTAACAAGTTAACAAGGTGCTAAATAGATAGCAAGCGAAAATAGAATAAACATTATTTTGTTCTTACTAACTTGTGTACTTGTTGACTATTGTTATGAATTGCGAGGTTAAATGGACTATAAAGATACTTTAAATCTTCCAAAAACTGATTTTTCTATGAAAGCTGATTTGGCAAAAAAAGAACCGGAAATCCTGAAAAAATGGGAAACATCCGGGCTTTATAACAAGATCAGGCAAAAAAATAAAGGCAAAACTAAATACACTCTTCATGATGGTCCGCCTTATGCAAATGGTCATATACATTCTGGAACAGCGCTTAATAAAATACTTAAAGATATTATAATTAAATATCGCTCAATGAAAGGTTTTGATGCGCCTTACATTCCAGGATGGGATTGTCATGGTTTGCCAATTGAGTTTCAACTTTTCAAGGAAATTGGAACAAAAAAAGAAAATATTGATCAATTGGATTTCAGAAAGAAAGCTAGAGAATATGCTTTAAAATTTTTAGACATCCAAAGGCAGGAATTTAAAAGGCTTGGCTGCATTGGCGATTGGGAAAATCCTTATATGACCATGGATCCCCAATATGAAGCACAAATTATTGATGTATTCGGCAAACTTGTTGAAAAGGGATATATTTATAAAGATCTGAAACCTGTTTATTGGTGTGCGACCTGTGAAACCGCGTTAGCAGAAGCAGAGGTTGAATACAAGGATAAAATTTCTTCGTCTGTCTATGTTAAATTTCCTGTAAGCAAAGATAATAAAATTGAAGAACTTAATATAGGAAAACCGGTTTATCTTCTAATATGGACTACAACACCATGGACATTACCTGCGAATGTTGCAATCGCTCTGCATCCCGATTTTGATTATATTTTTGTTGATATTGGCGAAGAAGTTATAATAGTTAATAAAGAACGATGGGAAAAAGAACTATATAAGATATATGAAAATGAAAAAATTTCATATAAAGTAATTAAAACTAAAAAGGGCAGAGAGCTTGAAGGAATAAAATGTGATCATCCTTTCAGCGAAAAGGGTTCACAGAGCATACTTGCCGAATTTGTAACCATTGATGATGGAAGCGGTCTTGTACATATTGCGCCGGGACACGGGGAAGATGATTATAAAATAGGGCTAAAATACGGTCTTCCTATATTTTCACCTGTGGATCAATCAGGCACTTTTACTGACGAAGTTCCTGAATTTCTGACAGGCAACTCAGTGTTAAAAAAAGAAACATTGGATAAAATAATCACATATTTGAAAGAAAAAAAATATCTATGGGGAAGTGTTGGTGAAATACAACATTCGTATCCTCATTGCTGGAGATGCAAGAATCCTATTATTTTTAGGGCTACAGAGCAATGGTTTCTTGATATTGATAAAGATGGTTTGCGTGGTAAGCTTTTGGATGAAACTAATAAGATCAATTGGGTGCCCGAGATAGGTAAAAATAGGATCTCGGGTATGCTTGAGGTAAGACCTGACTGGTGTCTTTCAAGACAAAGATATTGGGGGGTGCCGTTACCGATATTTTACTGTCAGGGATGTAAGAAGCCGCTAGTAGACAAGAAAATTATTGATGAAGTTTCAAAGCTTTTTAGAAAAGAAGGTGCTGACAGCTGGTTTAAATATTCAGCAGAACAGATCTTGCCAAAAGGAACGCAATGTAAAGAGTGTAAGTCTGAAAAATTTAATAAAGAAACTGATATTTTTGATGTGTGGTTTGAATCAGGTGTCAGTTATTCTGCTGTTGTAAAACAAAATAGTGATTTAAATTTCCCTTCAGATCTTTATCTTGAAGGCAGTGATCAGCACAGGGGTTGGTTCCAGCATAGTCTGATCCCTTGTGTTGCAATTGAAGGGATGAGCCCGTTCAAGACAGTGCTTACGCATGGTTTTGTTGTTGACAGTGATGGGAAGAAGATGTCTAAGTCTCTTGGCAATACTGTAAATCCCGAAGATGTTATCAAAAAAAGTGGTGCAGACATATTAAGGTTGTGGGCTTCATCGCAGAATTATACTGAAGATATAAAAATTTCAGATGAGATATTGAACCATATGGTCGATGCTTATCGAAAAATAAGGAACACTATCAGATTTCTTTTGGGCAATCTTAACGATTTTAATAAAGAAAAGAGTCTGGAATATAAAGATCTTTTAGATGTTGATAAATTTATTCTTTCGAGGCTTGCGGGAGTTATTGAAGAAACAACTTCTTCTTATGAAAGTTTTGAGTTTTATAAAGTTTTTAGGACATTGTATAATTTTTGCATAGTAGATTTGAGTTCTTTTTATCTTGATATCTCAAAAGACAGACTTTATACTTTCAAAAAAACTTCCAAAGAAAGGCTTTCTTGCCAGACAGCTATGCAGGAGATCGCAGAAGTGTTAATAAAAATTGCATCCCCGATAATTTCTTTCACTGCAGAAGAATCTTGGTTGCGTATTTTTCCGGATGACAAATATCAGAGTGTTTTTCTTTCAGAGTGGCCAAATGTTAAAAAAGAGCATATTAATGCTGCATTAGATAGGGATTGGTCGAAGGTTGTTATCCTTAAAGAAGCAGTTAATGGTGAGATCGAATTAAAAAGAAAAGAAGGTGCAATAGGTAATTCACTAGAATCATCAGTAAAAATTTATGTTTCAAGAGATGAAAGTTATTCTTTTCTTAAAAAGCATATGTTTGAATGGGAGATGATCCTTATTGTTTCTACTTTTGATTTTGAGCAAATAGGTGATAGCGAGTATAAAAACAAAAAACTTTTTGAACTTAAAACTGAAGAATGGGAAAATTTTAAAATAGAAGTTTTTAAGGCCAAAGGCGAAAAATGCCCAAGATGTTGGAATTACAGCTTGACGGTAGGTTCGGATCAAAATCATCCTGAGCTTTGTAGTAAATGTTTAAATCAAATATCGTAAAGAAATTGTATCAGATAGAAAAATAGTTTTGATAGCGGGAGGGGATAATGTTGAACAAGAAAGAGTTAGAATTATATAAAAAATTACTTTTGGATAAGAAGAGTAAATTGCTTTCAGGTGTGCGCTCACTTGAAAAAATGTCTTTACATGAGACTTCACAAGGTGCCAGTGGTGATCTTTCCAGTTATGCAACCCATCCCGCTGATATAGCTTCTGATAACTATGAACAAGCAAAAAATCTTGATTTTATGGATAATTTAGAAGTCTTTTTAGAAGATGTCGAAGATGCTCTTTCAAAAATAGAAAATAAAACTTATGGAAAATGTGAAAAGTGTAAAAAAGTTATTACTGAGGGCAGGCTCAAGGTTGAACCGCATGCAAGGTTATGCATGGAATGCAAAGAAAAAGAGGAATATGACAATAAGAAATAAGAATGTTTTAGATGTATTGAAATTTTCAGCTATTTTTTTTGGAATTGTTCTTCTGGATCAGTTGACGAAATTTTTTGCTGCAAATTACGTTTCTGACGGAATGTCAAAAGAGGTTATTAAGAATTTTTTAAACATTACTTCTGTAAGTAATACAGGGATTGCTTTTGGTTTGTTTAGGAACTCGAATATTTTTTTGATTATCTTATCATTTCTAGTTTTGATCACTTTGTTTTCTTTCCGCAAAGTTTTTTTTGAAAGATTCTTTTCAAAAGTTGGTTTAATCCTTATGCTCTCTGGAATAACAGGAAATTTGATCGACAGGATCAGATTAGGTTACATAGTTGACTTCATTGATCTTAATTTTTGGCCTGTATTTAATCTCAGTGATGCATCTATTTTTCTAGGAGTGATTTTTTTATGCATCCAATACTTCTCAAGATCGGTGCGTTAAGCATATATTCGTATGGCACGATGCTTGCAATTGCTTTTCTGGTTTCTATTTTTTTAATTTCAGTAAGAGCTGAAAAAAAAGGTATAAACAAAGATATTGTTTTTTCTCTTGGTTTTTGGGTAATAATTTGGTCTATAATCGGTGCAAGACTAACATATGTTTTATTGAATTTAAAGGAATTTTCACATCCTTTTGAGATTTTTTCATTAAATAACGGAGGCCTTGTTTTTTATGGCGGACTTTTTTGCGGACTTATATGCGCAGCTCTTTACCTAAAGAAACAAGGAATCAGAGTTTTAGATTTTTTTGATCTTGCATGCCCGTATCTTGCTCTAGGTCAAGCAATCGCAAGAATAGGATGTTTTCTTAACGGATGTTGTTACGGAAAACCTGCAAATTTTGCGGGAGTTATATTTAGTCCTGATTCTGTTGCAGGATCAAGATTTTGTAATATTCCTTTGCACCCCGTGCAGATCTATGATTCTTTTGCGTGTTTACTTATTTTTATTATATTGCTTATGTACAGCAAAAAAAATAGTAAAACAGGTTCTCTGTTCTTTTTGTATCTTTTATTTTATTCAGTCGAACGTTTTATATTTGAGTTTATACGGGCTGATTCAGAGCCAATAATATTTAATTTGACTGTTTTTCAGGTCATTAGCATTGTATTGGCGATATTTTCTGTGGTTTGGCTCATAGTAATAAAAAGGAAAAATGGAAATAAAGATAGATAATCTCAAACAAATTGAACGTATAGACAGTTTTCTTACAAAAATAATAAATATTTCAAGAAGTAGGATACAATCCCTGATCAAAGAAGGGAAGGTTTTTTTAAACGGCGTAAAAGCAAAAAAAGATGAGAAAGTGAAGAATTTAGACACAGTAGAAATTGACTATGATGCAGATAATGATATTGTAAAGCCTGAAAATATAGCATTAGATATAATTTACGAAGATGATGATATCCTTGTTATTAATAAGCCGCCCGGATTGATAGTTCATCCTGCAGGAAGAATAAAAAGCGGGACATTGGTAAATGCGCTCTTATTTTATTGTAGTTCTCTTTCTAATATGGGCGGAGATGAAAGACCAGGTCTTGTTCATAGACTGGATAAAGATACTTCAGGTGTTATGGTAGTTGCTAAAAATAATAAGGCACACGCTTTTCTTTCAAAACAATTCAAAGATAGAGTAATTAAAAAAAAGTATACTGCAATTGTGCAGGGTTGTTTAAAACAGGAAGAAAAAATTGAAACATTTTATGGAAGACACCCAAGAGAAAGAAAGAAGATGTCTACTTGGGGTGGGCTTGACAGAGGGAAAAAAGCAATTACTGAAATAAAAATATTGAAACAATTCAAGAATGCTACAATTGTCGAAGCTTTTCCGAAAACAGGAAGAACACATCAAATAAGGGTTCATCTTGCAAGCATCGGTTATCCTATAATTGCAGATAAAGTTTACGGTACAGGTGTATTTGAAATGCCAAATGGCGTGAAACTTAACAATAAAAGACAAATGCTTCACGCATCAAGTCTTGCATTTATGCATCCTATTTCAGGAAAATTTATGGAGTTTAACGCAGGAATTCCTGAAGATATGAAAAAAACACTGGAAGAAATCGAACTTGGGTCAAAATAGACCCTGTTTCCCTTAGTAGTAAAGGGAGGTTATCATGTTTTATACTTATACAGCGCGTGATGAGAGCGGAAAGATCGTAAATGATGTAATAGAAGCAAAAGATAATCACGAGGCTATGGAAAAATTAAGGCAAAGAAAGTTTACCGTTACAAAAATGGCTGAGGGTAAACAGGGAGCAGTTGCAAAAAAATCAACAAAACTGGGTGGTTCTTTGTTTGGCAGCAAGAAGATCAAGAACGACGATGTTATAGTTTTCAGCCGTCAGCTTGCAACCATGATAGAGTCCGGATTGCCGCTCGTGCATAGTTTAGATATTCTTGCCAAACAGGTTAGCTCTGATGAGTTTAAGAGAATTCTTTTAAAAATTAAAGAAGATGTTGAGTTGGGGGGACAGCCGCTTTCTACGGCTTTCGGAAAACACCCAAAAGTATTTTCCGGATTGTTTATAAATATGGTAAGGGCAGGTGAAATATCAGGAACTCTTGACAGTGCACTTATTCAGCTTGCAACTTATATGGAATCTTCCGGAGCCATAGGCAGAAAAATTAAATCTGCAGCCATGTATCCCTTATTGATAACATGTATGTCGGGCGGTCTTGGGCTTGCGCTTTTGTTATTTGTTGTTCCTATGTTTGCAGGTATTTACGGTGATTTTGGTGGCACATTGCCTCTTCCAACAAGGATCATGGTTGCTATGTCAGAGATCATCAGAAAATATTTTATTATTATGATCGTAGTAGTTGTTGGCGGTGTTTTTGGTTTAAGAAGGTTTATTAAGACTTCGAGGGGAAAACTCCTGTATGATAAATTAATGCTTAAAATGCCGATAATCGGGGGACTTGTAAGAAAAATTGCTGTATCAAAAGTTACGAGAACCTTAGGTACGCTTGTAAAAAGTGGAGTTCCTATTCTTGAAGCTTTGCTTATTGTAGGAAGAACTTCTGGTAACAGGGTTATTGAAATGGCAATAGAAAAAGCTCAGATGAGAGTAAAAGAAGGTGAGAGTATAACAAAGCCTCTTGTTGATTCAGGCGTGTTTCCTCCGATGGTTACTGAGATGATATCAGTAGGTGAAGAGACTGGAGAGCTTGAAAAAATGCTTACAAAAGTTGCTGATTTTTATGATCAGGAGGTAGAGACAGCAGTTTCAGGGCTTACAGCAACGCTTGAGCCTGCAATGATGGGTCTTCTTGGTGTGGGTGTCGGAGGAATGGTTATATCCCTTTATCTGCCTATATTTAAACTTTCTTCTATTGTGGGAGGATAAGTATCCAATAATTCGTAAACAAGTCCCCCTAATATGAAATCTATGCGCGGGGCAGGCAACAAGGTAACAAGTAGACAAGTTAAACCAAATCTGTTAACTTGTTAACTTGTATACTTATCAACTTTTTTTGCTGGAGAACTATGGAAGAATTAAAAAAGAGCTTAAGAAAACTAATGCTTGCAAGGATAGCCGTTGTTACAGTTATTTTACTTGCTTCTGTTTTTACAATAGATTGGAGCGTTCGGATCCCATTTTTTGTTTTTCTTGCTCTTGCATATTCTGCAGGTATTTTTTATTATTTTATAAGTAAGAAAGAAAAATATTTGCCTGCAATTGCTTATATTCAGATCACTGCGGATATTATTCTTGTGAGTGCGGTTGTTTCAATTACTCAGAGTATTTACAGTCCGTTTACTTTTCTTTATATTTTATGTATTTTTGCCGCAGGGATCCTTCTATCTTTTAAAGGCACAATTTTTATGGCAACGCTTGCAAGCGGATTTTATAGCCTTATTATTTTTCTTCAGTTTAAAAGGATTTTTAATCCACCTCCTTTTACAGGATTAGAGGGAATGGACCCGTTGGACATATTTTTTTCAGTATATATCAAAGTATGTGCTTTTTATCTTGTTGCGATTTTAAGCGCATATCTGGCGCTTAACCAAACTAAAAAAAACAAAGAGATGGAAACAAATCTTCTCAGAGCTGATAAATTGTCAACACTTGGCCAGCTTTCTACTTCTATAATACATGAAATTAAGAATCCTCTTGCGGCGATCACTTCTTCTGCGCAATATCTTGAAAAGGAATTTGATCTTGATCTTTATGCAAAAAAATTATTGCAGATAATAGCCAAAGAAACAAAGAATTTAAATGAATATATAAATCGTTTTCTTGTTTATTCAAGGGTTGAACCGGATAAATTATCTACTTGTAATCTTTTGGAAATTCTTAACGAAACGCTTGCAATGGTTTCAGGTCCCATATCAAAAAAAGTCATAATAACAAAAAATATTGCTTCGGATCTTTTATTTAAAGCTGATTCAAATCAGATTAAACAAGTTTTTATGAATATTCTTTTAAACAGTCTGCAGGCTATGAAAGATGGCGGCGAGATAACGATCAATGCAAATATTTGTGAAGAAATTGATAAGAATGGGATTAAGGTCAAAGAATTAGAGGTCAATTTTACTGATACAGGTCCGGGAATTATGCCGGAAGATATGTCGAAAGTATTTGAACCCTTTTATACAACCAAAGATACTGGCACCGGTTTGGGGCTTGCAATAGTAAAAAGGATCATAGAGGCTCATGAAGGACGTATTAGCGTAAAAAGTCATGTTGATAAAGGGACTTCATTTATAATTAATTTGCCTTTATACGGTTAAAAATAGGTGGTACTTAATGAAAGAAACAATCTTGATAATGGACGATGATGAAGGGATAAGAAATTCTCTTTTAGTTATGTTTGAAAGAGAAGGCTTTAATGTTCTGTCTGCGCAAAATGGGAAACAAGGAGTGGATATTTTTGAAAAAGAATCCGCAGATGTTGTTATAGCAGATCTTAATATGCCGGAAATGGATGGGTTAAGTGCGGCAAAAAAAATATTACAAAAAAATCCGGGTACCATTGTTATTATGCTTACAGTGCAGCCAACGATCAAGACGGCTGTTCAGGCAATGAAAGAAGGAGCGTTTGATTATATTGCGAAGGATGCTAATACTTTTGATTTTGAAGAAGTTCTTATTTCTGTAAAAAAGGGATTGAAAGAAAAAAAAATATATGATCAAAACATATATTTGCGCGAAGAGCTGAAAAAAAAATCTGATTTTTCCCATATAATAGGTAAAAGCGTAAAAATTAAAAAGGTTATTGAATCAATTGAAAAACTTGCAGATACAGATTCAACCGTATTAATATATGGAGAGAGCGGCACAGGAAAAGAACTTTTTGCGCAGGCGCTTCATTATTCCGGAAGAAGGTCGGAATTTCCTTTTGTTGCGATAAATTGCAGTGCTATAACCGAAACACTTGTTGAAAGTGAGCTTTTTGGGCATGAAAAAGGGGCTTTTACGGGAGCTGACAATCCAAAAAAAGGGCTTTTTGAGGTAGCTGACGGAGGAACTGTTTTTCTTGATGAAATCGGTGAGATGTCGCTTTCGGTTCAGTCAAAGCTTTTAAGATTTCTTGAAGAAAAGAATTTTAGAAGAGTTGGCGGAACAAAAGACCTTAAAACAAACGTAAGAGTTGTGGTTGCAACAAATAAAAATCTTGAATCTCTTGTGGAAGAGAAAAAATTCCGTGAAGATCTTTTTTACAGACTAAATGTTATTCCCGTAGATCTTCCGCCTTTAAGAGAAAGATTGGAAGATATTCCTCTTTTAGTTATGCATTTTATTGAAAAATATAATAAGATCCTTCATAAGCGTATCAAAACAATTGATGATTCGGCGCTTAATTTATTTTTAAAATATTCCTGGCCGGGTAATGTGCGCGAGCTTGAGAACTTTATAGAAAGATCGATTACTCTTGTTGAAGAAGCAAAAGAAGTTATATCCATAAAGGATCTACCTGCAGGGCTTAATACGGAAATTCCTTCTTCAACACAACCTTGCGACACTGGTTTGATCTCAGGCGATATGGATTTTCATGATATTGATTTTAAAAAAGTTGTCGATGAATTTGAAAAAAAGATTATTATGAAAGCATTGAGCAAAACAAAAAAGAAAAAGAATGTTGCGAGTATATTGAATTTAAATCCAAGAATTTTGCGTTATCTTATAAAAAAGCACGGATTATGAAATGAATACTAATTTTGCTAATTGGATCACAGCGTCACGAATTTTTTTATCTTTGCCTATCTGCCTGCTTTTATTAAGAGGGGATATTCAATCAAGGTCTTTAGCCGGAATTCTTTTTTTGGTTGCAAGTTTAACTGATTATTTGGATGGTAAGGTAGCGCGTACACAGAAAATAACATCAGATTTTGGCAAAGCCTTTGATCCTTTTGCAGATAAAATCCTGATACTGGCCGTATTTTTAAGTTTTGTTTTTTTAAAAGAAATACAGTTTTGGATGTTCCTGTTAATTCTTATACGGGAAGTAGGTGTAACAGTAATGAGGTCCGGTGCAATAAAAAAATTCACACCTACATTACTTGCCAAATCAAAAACAGCAGTTCAGATGTGCGGTATTTTACTAATTATTTTTCTGCCGTTTGCCGGTTTTGCAAGAAAAGAACAATTCACGTCATTAATTATGTATGTTATTTTAATTATTACGCTTGTATCCGGTATTCAGTATATATTTATTTCTAAGAGGAAGGCATGAAAGCTGTTATTATAGTAACAGGCGATGAAATTCTTTCCGGAAAAGTAATTGATTCCAATTCGGCTTATATAGGTAACAAGCTGGTAAATTCAGGTATGGAGGTAATTTACAAAATAACGGTTCCAGACAATATTTTTGTATTAGAAAAGGAAATACAGAAAGCTTTTGAGCATTCTCAATTAATTATTATATCAGGTGGTTTAGGTCCAACAAGAGATGATATCACAAAAAATGCCGTTGCTGAATTTTTTCACAAAAAACTGGTATTTGAAAAAAAAGTTTTTAATAAAATAAACGATTTTTATAAAAAGAGAAATCTTCCGTTCTTGCAAGTTTCTGCTAATCAGGCTTTTTTGCCGCAAGATAGTATAATATTGAATAATGATCATGGCACGGCACCTGGTTTTCTTTTGGAAAAAAAAGACAGGATAATAGTTGTGTTGCCTGGTCCACCTGCAGAAATGCAGCCCATGTTTGACAATGTTTTTCCTAAATTAATGAAAAAATTGAAATTTGATTTTTTTGTTTTTGAAAAGACTATAAGAACTTTTGGTGTCGGAGAATCGTTTATTGAAGATAAGCTTAAAAGTATTAAAAATTCAAAACATTTTAAAATAAAATTCCAGGCATTTTCCGGCAGGGTAGATCTGCGTATTTCGGTGAAAGCGCCTATACGTTCGCAAGCATTAAAAGTGTTAAATCAAAAAGAAGTAATAGTAAAACGAATTTTAAAAAAATTTGTTATTCCGAATGATTCAAGTTGTATTGAAAGTCATATAGGAGAGATCTTAAAGAATAAAAGTATTTCAATAGCCGAATCATGTACAGGAGGCCTTATTTCCAGCCTTGTTACAGATAATCCCGGTGCTTCACTATATTTTTCTGGGTCTGTAGTAAGCTATTCAAACAAAATAAAAATTTATGTTTTAGGTGTGCCTAGGGACTTAATTTTAAGATACGGTGCCGTAAGCAGACAGGTTGCGGAAAAAATGGCAATTGGCGTAAAGAAGCTGATGAAAACTATTTTAGGGATCTCAGTAACAGGTATTGCCGGACCGGGCGGCGGAACAAGGTCAAAACCGGTAGGTCTTGTTTATATGGCGTTAGCTTATAAAAAAGAAATTATATCAAAAAAATTTAATTTTACCGGAACAAGAAAAGAAATAAAACAAAAAGCCGCATTTGCAGCCTTGAACATGATAAAGGATCATTTTTCAAAAAATAAAACACAATATTCAATCTAAACTTACAAATGAATAAACTTAAGTTGTTTGGATTCTTGGCAGTTTTAGTTGTTATTGCAGGAACATTGAGTTCATGTAAATTAAAGAACAATGAAAACGAAACTGTTTGGCGGCAGGAAAAAGTAATACCTGCGCGTCCTGTGCTGGACCTGCAGAATGCTTTTGTTGAAGCTTCTGAGAATGTTAAGCCTGCTGTTGTAAATATTTCTGCAACAAGAATAGAAAAAAATGAAGTTTTTTCTTATAGATCACAATCGCCGTTCGGACAGGATTCACTTGATGATTTTTTTAAACACTTTTTTTCTCCTGAGTGGGAAGCAAAGAAATACAAAAGTGTCGGATCAGGCTTGATCATTGATGAACGCGGGTATGTGCTCACAAATTTTCATGTAATTGAAAGGGCCAAGGACATACAGATCACTATCGATGACGGTAAAACAAAAAAAAGTTACAAAGGCACAGTTATTGGTACTGATTCGCGCACAGATCTTTCTGTTATCAAGATCGAAGGTAAAGGTAAATTTCCTGTTGCTCTTTTAGGGGATTCCGATAAGATCAAAGTAGGTGAATGGTCCATAGCAATAGGAAGCCCTTTCGGGTTGGAACATACTGTGACAGTCGGGGTAATAAGCGCAAAGAGACAAAATGTTTCCATAGAGAGCAGGAACTATGAAGATCTTATTCAGACTGATGCTTCAATAAATCCCGGCAATAGTGGCGGACCCTTAGTAAATATTTATGGGGAAGTTGTCGGAAT
>Ga0265297_10007069_pt1 | contig 15784 bp, 14 predicted proteins | sample Munlanlwell13791_FD_192502 | JGI IMG/M metagenome (GOLD analysis project Ga0265297, IMG submission 192502) | Leachate microbial communities from a municipal landfill in Southern Ontario, Canada - Leachate well 137-91 | ecosystem: Engineered > Solid waste > Landfill > Unclassified | place... | reverse complement strand
CTCAACCTCAGCCCTGAATTCAAGTACACGGGGGGAAAGAAAGGCTGGGCCGGGGACGTTGCGGAAATGCTCCTTGACGTCGGGAAGCTCAAATCGCTCGATTGGGAGCCAGGCGTGCCTTTCCGCGAGGCGGTGAAGAGATACGTCCGCTGGCTCAGGCTGCATAATCAATAGGAATACATCTGTCGGGGGTTTGGGCGGTCGACGAAATCATATTTCGTCGTGTTTTTGTCGAAACGTCGACAAAAACGGTGTCGGACTAAGGGGGCGACCAATTTGTCGTCGCAACGACAAATGGTCCATTCGTCGAATACTTCGACGAATTGGAGCCCCCTTGGGCTGACATTGGGCTCGCGCGGAATCGAACCGCGATTTTCTACTGTGTGAGAGTAGCGTCTTAACCGTTCGACTACGAGCCCGGCAATTTCAGCTAATATGTCTCGAAACTACAGTGCAGTTTCTTGAATTTACTGAGATTCCACGACCGAACGCAGCGTTTTCTTTTGGGGTGAAACCCTCAGACCTTTTCTTTTTCTAAAAGAAAAGGGATATGGGCGACTACGAGCCCGAAATTATATTTATAATTAGCTTGGCGCAATTTTTAAATGTTTTACACCAACTCCATACGGGTGCATCTTCATGAATATACTGGTGACAGGCGGAGCAGGTTTCATAGGCTCCAATCTGGTCGCGGCATTGCTCAGGGGAGGTCATTTAGTTACTGTATTGGACAATTTCCACACCGGCAGCGAGGAAAACCTGAAAGGCCTCGGAGTGAAGCTCGTGCGCGGGGACGTAGGGCAGATAGGCGAATTGGACGTTGGAAAGCCTGAGGTGATTTTCCACGAGGGAGTTTATTCATCAACCCCCATGTACAAGGAGAACCCGCGCCTCACATCCAAAGCCCTGAATGATTTCATGGCCCTGCTCGAATTCGCTAAAAAGAATAATTCGCAGGTGATTTTCGCCTCCACCTCGTCCATGTACAACGGGATAAAGCCCCCGCACAGGGAAGACATAATCCCGCTGGTGACCGATTTTTACACCGAAGCGAGGATAGCGATGGAGCGCGTCGCAGAACTGTACCACAAGCTCTACGGGATGAAGGTAATCGGCTTAAGATACTTCTCGGTTTACGGCCCGCACGAAAAATTCAAGGGAAAATACGCGAATCTCATATCCCAATTCCTGTGGGCGATGCTGAAAAATGAATCCCCTGTTGTTTACGGAGACGGAACCCAGACCAGGGACTTCACATACGTTGATGACGTGGTTCGGGCAAACCTCATTTGTATGAAATCAGATGTAAAGTTCGGCATGTACAACATAGGCAACGGGAAAAGCTACACGCTTAACGAGATGATTGCCCTCCTAAACAGGAAGCTGGGCGCATCCATGAAACCCAAATACGTGGAGAACAAAATAAGCAATTACGTCCACCACACCCTTGCTGACACGTCCAAAGCCGAAAAGGAACTAGGCTTCAGGGCCCAGATTAGTTTGGACGAAGGAATGGAAAAGCTGATAGCCTACGAGAAATCGCAACGGTCTTAACATGCGCATAGCCCAGGTAGTGCATTCATTTTACCCTTCCATAGGCGGGATAGAGAACCACGTCTATGAACTGGGCAAGTCGCTTTCCGAAACAGAAGATGTGATAGTTTACACGACCGGAAAGGAAAGGAAGGACGAGCAATTGGGAAAAATTTCCGTGCGCCGCTTCCCTGCATTCAAATTCCCATTCTTCTCTGCGGTCAACCTCTCCCCTGGCTTGCTTTTCGCCCTTCTTGGGGAAAAAGCCGATATTTTCCATTCGCACGGCTTCGGCTCCACGATGCCTTTTTTCACCTCTATAATCGCGAAGTTGAAAGGCAAGCCCTTCATCTTCACGCTCCACGGTTACCCGAACCAGCAGGGCGCGCTTTCCATTTTCCAGAAATTCTACGAGATTTTCATGGCTCCGGTTTTCCTCCATATCGCCTCGCGCATAATAACTGTTTCTACGCGCATCCCACCCCAGCTTTTGCAATACAAGAGCAAAATTACATACATTCCGAACGGGGTTTCTGCTTCTTTCTCATGCGATTCGTCGTTCCTTGGACAGCAGTACATTTCATATGTCGGAAGATTGGATGAGGATAAAGGAATAGATGTGCTCATATCCGCGTTCGCCATGCTTCCGGAACCAAGGCCTAAATTGCGCATATGCGGGAAAGACGAGGGAATGAGGGAAAAGCTGGAAGCGCTCGCGAAAGAGAAAAAAGTGGAAGTTGAATTCATCCAGGTTCCCTATGAAAAAGTGCGTGAAATCTACTGCTCTTCAAAAGCGATAGTGCTTCCGAGCAAATACGAAGGTTTTCCGCTCATCTGGCTGGAAGCGATAGCGTGCGGGCGCCCGATTTTCTCCACGCGAGTGGGGGATTACGAGCACTTTTTTTCAACTGTCTTCGGCAAGGATGCGGACAGATTTTTGTTTAGCTCTGAGGCTGAGCTTGTGGAAAAGCTACGGCGCATGATCGAAAATGGAGTGCAATACCAGCTCCTGGCTGAAAGATCCAAAAGCGCCCTTATGAAGAAATACGCCTGGGACACAGTTTCTAAACAAACAGTTTCCGTTTACGTGGATGCGTGAATTACACATAGTTATCAAATAGATTGACTGAGGCAGGATCCTTTCTTATGTTCTTCTTGAAATAGTACCACCCAAGGTATAGCCAGTGGTATGGTATGAACTTGTTCATCAGCAAAACCTCGGATATAAAAAACACAACACTAGCAGCACCGCTGAACTCCCCGCGAAGCCACCGAACGTCTTTTTCCACGGAAGCTATCTCCCCGCCATATACGCTTGGCGGCATGTACATCCTGATTTTCAGCAGGAGGAACGGGAACACCAACACAAATTTCCTTCTAAAGCTTCTGAAAGCATTATCGTCTATAATGCCTGTGCCGTGGCACTCTTTGATCAAAGCGTAGTAATGCCGTATGTAAAGCTCTGATTTCTTGCTCGGGAGCAGCACCGTCTGCTGCCCTAAATCGAACGACATCCTGCAGAAAGACAGTTTTCCGGCCCGCTGAAGGAAATAAATGAAGATAGGGAGGTGTATGAACGCCTTTCCAGCGTAACGCCCCATATCCTTGTCGTGTTCGGCAAGGAAATTGTGCACGATTTCCCGCTTCATAACCAGTATGCCCATGTACGTGCCAAAATAATTGGCTATCCCCCCGACTGAAAAGAATCCTGCCAAAAGTTCTTTGGGATTCATCGATGCGCCATTTCCCTTGCTGCTCAGATAAACTCCGTCCCCGCTGTTTTCCAAAAGCTTCACAAGACCAGCCAAACCGTCCTTTGTGAATTTTATTTCATCAGAAACATCGTGGACGTACTTCCCGGTTGCCAAAGAAAGCGCCATGAGGGCGTTCTTGTCGTAGCCGACGTTTCCACCCCAACGATGATATCTTATCCTCAGCAAGCCCTTCTCTCTGTAGCCATCCACGATCTTTTTCGTCTCTTCATTCTCGTTGTTGTCCGATATGCACAATTCTATATTATCGCCGAGGTTTTCCGAAGCGCAGATGTCTGAGAACATGCCCAGTAGCCGCTCTACTTGGCCTGGTCTGCGATATGTGGGTATGCAGATAGAATAAATCGGCGCCTCCCGCGTGATATCCATCCTTCTAGCAATGTGTTACAATATTTTTAAATGGTGGTTGCGAAGAAGCACTCATGGCGCTGTTTTTCGTTTATCCGGGCAGGCTAGGCGGAGGCTTAGAGAGCACCCTGGCCCCGTATGAAGTAGCCAAGGAGCTGGGCATCGACGCCCGTCTGTTCCTTTCCGTGGATAATGAGCGCAGGGGGCTGGTTAGCAGAATATACCCTGAGGCGCAATTCTTCAATTTCACCTCTCCAGCCGACATACTTAAGATGCGGAATATAATCGGCGATAATTTGTCTTTCTTCACCATGATTTCCCCCAAGATGTTTCCACTTTACGGCCTGGTAAAAAAGAAGCTATTCTACTTCCATGCCACATACGACCATTCGCTCGAAAAAAAAGGCGGAGCGCATATGATGGACCGCCTCCACGATCTTGCGATAAAAGGCTCAACCCTGACACTTGTGACAAAGGCGCCCCTGGCATGGCAGATACATGCAAGGTTGAACAAGCATGCAGAGACGTTTCCGCACCCGCCCTACCTGCTCAAGCCAGGATTTTTCGCCGCAGAAAAGAAAATCGACCTCCCGTTTGAGAAATACTTCCTTTATTTCGGCGATGTAGACAGGGAAGCGAAAGGAGTCGACGTTCTGGTGAAAGCTTTGGAGCGCTTTCCACAGATAAAAGCCATAATCGCAGGGCGTGGCGGAAGCATAGCGGAGAGGGGCAACATAGTGCACATGAAAGGCTGGCTCGAGGAAGGGGCCATGCATTATTTGATAAAGAATGCGCAAAGCGCCGTCCTCCCGTACCTGGTTCCAGCCCAGTTCTCCGGATGCCTCGCGCTCTCATTCAGATTCGGAACGCCCGTAATAGGCTCAAATCTTCCCACGTTCCAGGATTGGATAGACGAAGGCGAAACCGGCTGGTATTTCTCATCCGGGGATGCAGCCTCCCTGGGGGAGAAGATGCTTGACGTCTGGGAAGGGCGAAGCACGTACAGCAAAGCCGCCATAGCGAAGAAGGAGCTGGAGATGAAGAATCTGTCAAAATCGCGCCTTAAAGAGATCCTCGAGGATCTTGGATACAAGGACTGATTCCAGAAAGATTTATAGAGCGCATGCGTTATATCCTGTAGAGGTGCAGTCGGATGCGTATGCTTGTAACTGGCGCTGCAGGTTTCATAGGCTCGAACATTTGCCTTTATCTTGAGAAAGAGGGCCACAATGTACTCGGGACTGACAACCTTTCACACGGCTCGAAGCAAAATCTGGAAGGATTCAGCGGAGAATTCGTTTCAAAGGAATTATCCAAAATATCCGCTTCTGACATTGCCGGAGTCGATGCAGTGTTCCACGAGGCGGCCATAAGCGACCCCACTTTCAAGGATGAGAATGCCATAATGGAAACCAATCTCATCCAATCCAAGCGCATAATGGAGATATGCGTGCAGAAAGGCGTGCCGTTCATATATGCTTCTTCAGCCGCGGTTTATGGGAATACCAAACTGCCGAACAAGGAGTTCGAGGCTGAAAAACCGCACAATGCATATGCTCGCTCCAAGCTCCTGCTTGATCTGGAGGCAATAAAGATGAGAGGCTCGCAGGTGTGCGGCTTGCGCTATTTCAATGTATATGGCCCCGGCGAGCAGTTCAAGGGAAGCAGTGCTTCCATGGTCTATCATTTCATGAAGGACGTGCTTGCCGGCAAAAACCCGGTGATTTTCGGCGACGGAAAGCAGAAGAGGGACTTCGTGTACGTAAAGGACGTTGTGCGAGCGAATATGCTTGCGCTCAAGAGCGGCAAAAGCGCGATCGTGAATGTAGGTTCCGGGAAGGCGACGAATTTCACCGACTTGGTCGGTGCAATATCTGAGAAAACCGGTAAGAAAGTCAAGCCCATATACAAGGACAATCCGTTCAAGGAAGGCTACCAATACGCTACTGAGGCAGAATTGTCGTTGGCTAGGGAAACGATACTGTACTCGCCCAGATGGTCTTTAGAAAGTGGACTCATGGACTATTTGTCAAACCTGATGGCTTGAGAATAATGTAAAAGCATAGATATATTGCGTGATTTCAATGGAAGAAAAAATATTGATAACCGGGGGCGCAGGATTCATAGGCTCAAAACTTGCGTATGATTTGCACAAAAAAGGGCACGAGGTAGTCGTCATAGACGACCTTTCGGGAGGTTATGAAGACAATCTCGTTGAAGATGGAGAAACATTCTGCCGATTTATTAATGCAGACATCCGCTCCGATGAGATTTCAAAGCATTTTGAGAACGCAGCCTGCGTATTCCATCTTGCGGCAATTTCCGCCTTGCCCGTCTGCCAGAGCAATCCTGAACATGCGATGAGCGTCAATGTGGCGGGGACCGCCAATATCCTTGAAATCGCGCGCAGGAATGATGTCGGTAGGGTGGTGTTCGCAAGCACTTCGGCAGTATACGAGGAAAACAGCTCTTTTCCATGCAGGGAAGCAGATGCGATAAGCCCGCATTTGATGTATTCCGTTTCAAAGCAGGCGGCCGAGCAGGTGTGCAGGGGGTTTGCCAAAACCTACGGCATGGACATCGTGATTACACGGTATTACAATGTTTACGGCCCGCACCAGGACATGAAGCGCAAGTCCCCGCCATTTGTCGGCTATGTGATAAAAGAACTGCTGAATAAGAGGCGGCCCGTACTGCATTCAAACGGGGAGCAGAAGCGCGACTACGTTTATATAGACGATGTCAACGAGCTCAACTACCTATGCATGCGCGAAAAGAACGCTTCGGGAAAGACGTTCAATGTCGCATCAGGCAGAGCGCACTCTGTAAACGACATATACAACGTAATCGAAGGCATACTTCATACAGGCATAAAGCCGATATTCAGGGAATCCGCGGTTTTCTGGGACAAATACCCTGAGCTTTATGCAGGGAAATACGCGATAAAAAGCGAATGTCTTGCGAAGGAAGTCAACAAGTTTACGCTCGGCTCATCGGATGCGGCAAAGGATGTTCTTGGCTGGGAGGCGAAGATGCAGATTGAAGAAGGGCTTGCGCGCACTGTCGCGCATGCGAAAAAAACATTGGGGTCGCTCTGAAATGATTCTTTACATGGACGTTTACATAACCGACACGCCTCTCTTCAAGAACCTCTATGATGAGCTCACAGAGCTGCGCTCAAAGGCCAAGATTTGGAACATGCCCAGCAAGATAGATATCACATTGTATACGCTGGCCAGCTATGCACTCTATCCTTGGTCCAGCGTGCTCATAAAGTACGAGCTTGAGGACGAGGCCAGATACGATTATTTCGAATCTGAAATCAGGAAGATATTTCCAAACGCAGTGCTGGTACGCGGCAGAAGCGACAGCCAGGAGAAATACCAAGAATCGATAAAGATGCTGGAGAAGATGAGCGACGAATGGATCTTTTATTGCGGCAACAACGACCACCCTTTCGTTTTTGAGGGCCTCGGCATATTAGGCAAATGCTTTGAAAAAGCAAAGGAAATGAAAAAAAGGTACAGATTTGTTTCTGTCTGGTATTCGCACATCCTTGAGGGGGCTGGGATACTTTCGAAAGACAACCACTTCAGGAAAATACTGAACGTGAACAACATCTGCGATAGCGAAGTGCTTTATGAAGACGAGTACCTGATAGTGACAAAAAGGGACCGAAGTTTCACACAATCCACCCAAATAGTGCACATGGATCTGTTTAGACACTGGTTTTCAAGCACAGACCTTTCCGGGAAGAAGGTCCGCAGGGCAGATGACCTTGTTGACTTGGTCAAAACAGAAGCGCAGATATTGATACTGCCAAAAAAGCGCATCTGCGAGCATTTTGACGGGTATGGCAACTTGAATTCCCGCGTGGGCTTCGAAGTGGACACCGTGGTCCCCCCTCTTTTCCTCCCGCCCGGCTTTTTCGAAAAAGATGTCAAAATCGCATACGGTTATGAAGATTACCGAGAAGGATGGGTTAACGTTAACCCACTGAAGGGCAAATACGCGTTCCAAGACAGTGCAAATGGCACTGATATGAAAATTCGGCTTGAAGACCTGCCCATGTTCTGGAAGGAACGCATTTCAAAAATCGATATCAATCCGGACGCGGACAGGCAAAAGCTGGACTTGGCGGGAAAACGCAACCTTGCGCTTTTGTCAAACCCTTGGCCTAAATCAGCGTTATCCTCGTACATAACAAAATTTGTCATATCTCCGGCATGGCGAGTAAGAAAACTCTCAAGGCGAACGCAGATATATCTTAGCGATCCAGAATACCTGGAAAAGACGAAGAACGACGGTGACTTTTTTTTCAGAATGTATAAAAAGGGTTTAACTTATCTGGCGAAGAAAAAATAGTAGCCCTTAATGCAAACCACTAGGACATCTGTGGCGCGTCGGTCATTTGACATACCTGTCCAGTTCGTTGCTGTCCCTAGTCAAGTTTATTGCGCTTGCTGAAGGGTATGGATTAGAAAGCGTGAAGTCGTTCACCAGAACTCTGGATGAATGCAGCAGTCCCATGACTATGGAGTGGTATCTGACTCCGCACTTTTTCAACTGGGCTTCAGTGGCTTTCCGATACTCTTCTCTCCTGGATGTTGTGAGTATTATCTGGCTACCTTGATCGTACAATGCATTTATCACCGCTATGTTTTCCGGTATCCCTTCTGTGGTCCCCCAGTAAGGTTTGAAATATTCGCCTCCGTTTTTGACCACCACCCCGTCTATATCTATGAAGTAGGTCTTGGTCTTTTCCTTGAAAGCTATCCATTCCGAATAAGTCCCTATGTCGTCATATTCAGAGACGGGCTTTATCTTGAATTTGGCTTTGTGGCTGTATATCAAATGATTGATTAGCGTTGAAACGTATATTTCCTTCCCAGTCACAGATTCCGCTATCTCGTCATAGCCTCCTATGAATTCCTTCGGGTCTGCGAAGAAATATCCTCCGGTGGAGAATGTGTTTGAAACGACCTTTTTCTCCTCTATGTTGGTTATTAATCCGGATGAATCATGGACTGCATAGCTTTTATTGGATGCGTTCACGGCTCCGAAATTCTCCAGCGTTTCCACGGCTATGTAGTTATAGCTTTCCTCGACCTTATCCATCTTAAACCGGTTGTCTGCGTCTTTTATCAAAAATGGCGTGTCGATCTCCATTTTCTTGATCGTCTCATACGCAGTCTCGGACTGGCTCCTTGTTTGCCTGTCTAAAGCGCACAGTCTTATCTTGAGATGCGGAAAGAATCTATCCAGCATTTCCTGTATTCCGTATTTTTCTTCATGCTCTTTCATCACTGTCACTATGATGTCGCAGCCCGTTGTATTTATCTTGGATATCGAATCCAGCAGCATAAGATTTCCATTAGGATTCACAAGCAGGAATTTTGGCCTCAGATTGGGAAATCGCGTGGATTTACCACCGCATGGAACTATTATTGTGCATTTTGTCATATCCCCACCTCATCCATCTATGTTTAGGAAGTTTTTAATTTTTTCAACTATCAGCCTGCGGTCAGTCTCGCTTTTTGAATAAGGCAATATCCGCAGAAAAGCTACAGCAAGAAAGATATTATGGAATCTTCTGTAATCCGGGTCTATCTTGTCCATTTCACCAAGAAGATACTGTCTCATGAAGAACAGTTTGTTCATCGGAAGCTTTGAGCCGTGCTTTATCTCGTACCAGCCACCGTCTATATCTTGGAACAGTTTTGATACGTCCATCCAATAGTGCGGATAGACATCCAAATAATCAATTAGCCATAGCTCGCCTTTCTCATCAACGATGATATTGTCGAATGTGAAGTCGCCATGGCAGAGGCACCTGCCTTTCTCCGGCAAGTTCCCTATCTTTGACAGAAATTTCCGCCTAATCTCATCATCTAGGCCGCACTTGGCGCAATTTTCCTCCACTTTCTTCCCCAAAAATTCCTTCATGCTCATTTGCGCCCACTTCTCATAATAAATTGCGCTTTTTGATGCAAAGTGCTTCATTATCTTCAGAAGCTTGTCGGATATGTTTTCTATGTCGCTTTGATTGGCTCCATCAATATATTTGATGAGCGTGCTTCCTTCCACAAACCTGTATTCGTAGAAAAACATGTCTTTGTCATAGCCATGGCCGGTTATTTCCGGTACTCCGAAACATTCTTCCCTGAGATTCTGAAAAAAGCAGTGTTTCTCGTACTGCCTGATAAGCCGTTCATTTTTTTCCTTGCTCTTTGATTTTTTTATTACGATATATCCGTTCTTTGGGTCCTTAACAAGCGCAACCTCGTACCCGGAGTACCCGTCAAGAGTGAGTGGCTTGTCCCGAACAGCGTCCATTCAAGCACCTGTTTCATACGTGCGTGCGTCAAGGTTATCGAATTTCCTTCTGCCTTCAAGGCATTCCTTATAATCCTTATGCGCGTCTGCAACATCTATGTCTCGTTTTATTTTGCGTCTGTAATACGCCCACGCGGCGTATATTAAAAAGTACGGGACGTATCTGTTAAATACGAGCGACCTATATGCGTTGAAAAGGAGCAGTTTCATTCCTTTCAACTCGTAATTTTTACTGAATTGATCTAGCCACTCAGAGCATTTCGGGAACTCCAAATCAATCAATCCTGGATAGATATATGTGCGCACTTCCAGCATGTTTATCAATCCGAACTTGAAGAAATTTTTGGAAAATAAGTCCCATTCGGCATCGCTAATAAGCCCGATCTTATGCGCGGTCTTGACAGTATGGAAATAGTTCCTGTGCACAAATTTAAGCTGGTCGCTTGGAAATGCTATCACTGACGGGGTGTCTCCAGCTGCATCCACGTTTTCCCGGCGGCGAAATAATTCCCTGATTAATACGACGTTTTCGGATTCCTTCACTGCATTGAGGTATATCGGCACGTGCATATATCCGAATCCATAGAACTTCTCCGCGCCGAATTTCCGCGCGAATGTTTCCAGCTGCGCTCTTTTCATGATTACACAGCTTAAAAGCCCAAAAAACATCATTCCCTTGCTGGGGAGCGAAAACATCCTGCTCATGAATTCGCCCTTCTTTAGGCCATAGATGCTTGTTGTTCTATCCGCATATGGCATATATTTCCTCATATGCGCATAAGATACGATGCAGTCTGGGGCGTCTTTTTCTAGGCAGTCCAGAATCTCAAGCAGGAACTCCTTCATGTACAAATCTTCGTCAGAAACAAGATGCAGATACTTGCCCCTGCCCATCGAAAGCACTTTGTAGACGTTTTTGTCAAAACCTAGATTTTTAGCATTCTTGGAATACACTATTCCTCCGGATTCAACCAAGTCTGCCGCCGCCTGCGTTTTGTCATCTGTGGAATTGTCCGAAACGCATATCTCTACTTTTTCTCGCAAATTGCACTCTCCCAGTATCCTATCATAGTTTTCGAGCGATTTTTTTATCCTCTGCGGCCTGTTGTAAGTCGGAATGCATATTGAAAGCAAAAATTCCTTGTCCTTAGCCATTTTCAATCACGTTTGAACAGTTCTCTAATCCGGATATAGATGCCCTCTTCGTCCAGTCCCTTTGTGCGAAGCATGAAATTGCGGTCCCCGAACTTCCTTTCAAATGGATTTGTAACTCCTATGCTGTCCACATGCCTTCTGCAGAAATTTGAAAGATACCTTCCGAAGCCAAGTGTCTGTTCATGCTCCTCAATCGCTATTAAGGTTTCGTATCTATCAAGCATTTCGGCAAGCTCGGAAGGGAATGGCTTAAGGCGCCCCACATGGACATGCCCGAAGCTGTTCCTGCCTAGACGAGATACTGCTCGCTCCACAATCATCCCTATGCTACCCGTGGTTATCACCATGCCAGCTGATTTAGGCGAGAATGCCAGATAACCGTCGTGCGGCTCCTTCTTTATTGTGAAATGTTCGTTCTTCGCCTTGCTCAATCTTATGTATGCGGGCTTCCCGTTGGATATCGCTTCTTCGAGGTATGCGGACGCCTCCTCCGGCTCCGCAGGCGCATAAACATCCATATTCTGAATCTGAAGCGTTAGCGAAAGGTCGTTCAATGCGTAGTGGCTTATGGCGTCATTTCCATAAGAGAAACCTTCGGCGGAACCCACAAGTATGACCGGAAGATTATGGTAGCATACATCATTCATTATCTGCTCGTAAGGCCTGTATATCAGGAATGGTATGATGGAATACACTACGACCTTTTTTCCGCGCGATGCAAGCCCTGCGGCAATTCCCATCATGGCCTGTTCGGATATTCCTGCGTTGAAGAACCTTTCCGGGAACCTGTCTCTTATGCCGTCCAGCACGGAGAATCCAAGGTCCCCTGTGATAAGCACGATGCTTCCATCCTTTTCCATGAGTTGCTCAAGCTTTGTTACCACAGCCGTTCTCAAATGGATCACCGAATTCGTCACCCTTGGGCGTTCTGTAATGGGACTCAACTTTTCCTTCAAGCGATGGCATCCCCCGCCCCTTTGTTGTTTCTGCTATTACGACAGACGGGGACCCATATGAAAGTGCACTGCGCACCGAATCGCAAAGCGCATTCAGGTCGTGTCCATTGCATTTTATCACCTTCCAGCCGAAGCCAGCCCATTTTTCAGCGATGTTCGGACCAAGTATTTTTGCGCTGTCGTACGCCTGGAGGCCGTTGCTGTCAACCACCACTACCAGACTGGATATTTTCTTTGCAACCGCGAAGTTCACCGCTTCCCATACTTCCCCCTCCTGGCATTCCCCATCCCCCATCACCACTATCGTGGGGGTCTTCCTGCCGTCTATTTTTGCGGAAAGCGCCATGCCCGTTCCCACTGCAAGCCCATGCCCCAGCGAACCAGTACTGAAATCAACGCCATTTGTGCTCGTGTCCGCGTGCGCAGGCAGGCCGCCGTTTTTGTGATATGTGCGCAGAGTGTCCACACCCATATATCCTTTGAGGTAAAGAATCGCATACAATGCGCCGACCGAGTGTCCCTTGCTTAGTATTATGTTCGGTCTGTCTGGCGAATTTGGCGCAAGCCCCTTGTCAAAAACCCCGAAATACAATGAAACCAATATGTCTATGACTGAAAGGCAGCTGCCGCAATGCGCTGCCTTTCCATCCGCGCTGATTTTAGTGGCTATCTTCCTTGCTTCAAGCGATTTTTCCTCTAGGTTTGTGCCGACCATTTAACCTCCTCCGCTATGAACATTACCTTTGGCACTTGATGTGTTTTTTTGTGCATGCACCGATGCATCTTTGTATTCGTCTCTTCCCAATACCGGCTTCATGTCGTGCACGGGCCTGTTGTATGAAGCTTTGGGATACACCATGTAATTTTTGGGAATTTTTAGTTCAACCAGGCCTGCGCAGTCCAATCCGGAAAGCCATGAAAATGCGCCCTTCAACTCGGCCTTGCCGGATACTTTCATCGAGGTAATCCCGTACGCCGAAGCAATCTTCGCGAAATCCGGCGAATCATATCCATCAACGCTTCCGGCCAGCCTGCCTTCGTAGTTTTCCGACTGAAATTGCTTGAGCATGCCGAGCGCGTTGTTGTTCAGAACAACCATCTTTATGGGCAAGTTGTTCCTTTTCACTGTTTGCAGCTCCTGTATGTTTATCTGCATCCCGCCATCGCCGCTCACCATCCACGCATTTGCCTTATTCCGAGAAAGCGACGCTCCTATCGCCGCAGGCAGTGCCCAGCCCATCGGCCCCATCCCGCCATTGCTCATTATCGTCTGGTTTTTCTTTGCCTTCCAGCCCTGCGCAAACCACATCTGGTTCGAGCCCACATCCACCGTAACAGCGTCGCCCTCATGTGCGTGCATTGAAAGCTCCTCTATCGCAGCCACCGGGTCTATCTCATTTTCGCCTATTCCTTGCACTACTCTCGGATATCTCATCTTGAGGGCGCTTAGAAAGCCGGCCCAATTTTCTCTGCTGCCGCTTTCTGGGATTAGGGGCAGGATATCCCTGAGGAAATCCGAAACATCCGAATTTATGAAAACATACTCTCTGCCTATGCCTGTTTTTTGCTCATTTTTGTCTATGTCCACATGGATTATTGATGCCCCAGGGGCAAACGATTTGAAATCCGCCCCTATCTGCCTCGAATCCAGCCTTGAACCAAGCACGATTATCAAATCTGCGTTTGCCAATGCGAAATTGGAATACCTCTGCGCGTATGTGCCTATGAATCCGTAGAACAGCGGCTCTGAATGTGCGATGCAGTCCGTTGCGAGCAGCGAAGTGACCACTGGGATGGAGCTCTTCTTGCTGAATTCTCCCAAGAGATTTTCCGCGTTTGACAGCCTTGTGCCGTGGCCAGCAAGAATGACCGGTCGCTGTGCGGAAATAATCTTCGCCGAAACTTCAGTTAGCATCCGCTTTTGGGCACGGGGCAGCTCAGCCATTTTCATGTGCTCTTCCGAGCCTATAAAACGCACCTGGGCGGCAGGATCTATATCGGTTTTCTGGACATTGAACGGCAAATCCAGCAATACAGGCCCGAATCTCCCAGAAGAAGCCAGCCAAATCGCCTTCTCAAGGTTGTATACTACCGTTTCCGGGCGGTTCACCATCACCGCGAACTTGGTGACATGCGAGACCATGCGCACTATGTCGGTTTCCTGGAAACCGACCTGCCTCCGCCGCCCGTCGATGTTGGATTCATAGGTGTTCACCTGCCCTGTGAGGAACAATACCGGGATGGATGCGAAATATGCGCTTGCAATCCCAGTCACGAGGTTTGTGGCGCCGGGGCCGCTCGTCGCCATCGCCAATCCTATTCTTCGCGAGGTTGTGGCGTCGGCCTCTGCAGCAAACGCAGCCGCCTGCTCATGGTGCATCGTATATAAATTGAATTTTTTCCTGTAGAACGCGTCAACCAGATGGGCGACCGCACCGCCTATCATAAAGAAGCCATTGCGTATGCCTTTGGATGCAGCATATTCCACTACGTAATCGCTCAAATCCATTGTATGCGCCCTTAAACTATCCTCTCAATTCTCAATAGTGCCCTATATTCCCCCTGAACCATCTTATGGTTTTGCCTATCCCTCCCACAAGGTCGTATTTGGGCTTCCAGCCGAGCGTTTTGAATGTGTTGCTCATATCCGCAACCCACATCTTAGGTTCAAGCTGCCTGTTCTTAATCTGCCCCCATTGCGGGGATACGTCAGTTCCTATCAGTCTGCATGCGATGTCCGCCGCCTCCTTTATCGTGTGCTGAGTTCCGGTGCCGAGGTTGAGTATCTTCCCTTCGCATTCCAGGTTTCCAGGAGCGGTTTGAAACGCGTCGATTATATCTTCTATGAATATGAAATCGCGGACCGAATCCGGATGGCCAAGCGCCGGCGCATTCCCCCTCAGCAACGGAACAATAAGGGACGGGAACATGCGCATCGCATCCTCGTAGTATCCATATGCAGCGAATATCCTGAAAGTGGTTATCGGCAGATTTTCGAACTTTGATTTCCATGAGCAGTAATTAGTGAACGCCGCTTTGGTTATGCCATACAGGCCGTTGGGCTCCAAAATATCCGTTTCGGCCATAGGCTTGTCCTTCAGACCGTATTCTGAAGAGGAACTCACATTTATGAATCTCCCAAAACCTGCGCCCGCGCACGCGTCAAGAAGGTTCACTCCTCCAACGAAATTTGTTTGCACAAAATCATCAAAACTCTTTTGGGTGGAATAGGCGCCGTAGGTCGCAAGGTGGTATATACTGTCGGGGGATATGCTTTTTACCGTCTTCGCGAGCCTTTCGCGTTCGGACAGATCCACGCGATGAACGGTGCATTTTTCCAGCACGTCCTGTATCCTCCAGGTGTTCGAACCTTCCCTGAGAAGAAGGTGCACCTCGCTTTTCCCGGCTAGCCTACGGACCAGATTCGAGCCTATGAAGCCGCTTCCGCCAGTTATCAGGACGCGCTTCATGCAATCACATTCTTCTTCATGGAATCAACCATATGCTCCAGGTGCTCTTTTTCCAGCGCAGGATATACTCCAGTCCAGAACGATTTTTCCATTACGGCATCCGTGTTTTCAAGATTTCCGTGGGCCTTAAAACCTAATTTGTTGTCGATGAAATACGGTTGCCTGATTACGTTCCCTGCGAATATCTGCCTCGTGGCTACGCCAGAAGCGTTCA
>Ga0265297_10007068_pt1 | contig 15784 bp, 8 predicted proteins | sample Munlanlwell13791_FD_192502 | JGI IMG/M metagenome (GOLD analysis project Ga0265297, IMG submission 192502) | Leachate microbial communities from a municipal landfill in Southern Ontario, Canada - Leachate well 137-91 | ecosystem: Engineered > Solid waste > Landfill > Unclassified | place... | reverse complement strand
ATTATGATGTTGAGCACTACTGACAACATGCGTAATGTCATTGCGTTTCCAAAGACAAATCAAGGTAGCTGCCTGATGATGCAGGCCCCCTCTGCTGTTGATGAAAATCAGCTCAACGACCTACATATTAAAAGTACCTACGTTGCTAAAAAAAATAGTTAGTTACCGAAGGAGATTATCGTGGCTCTTATTGTTACCAATCAGACATTCCAGAACGAAGTTCTTAAAGCATCCAAACCTGCTGTTGTTGATGTTTTTGCCACGTGGTGTGGCCCCTGCAAAATGATGCTTCCTATTTTTGAAGAAATTTCTAAAGAACTTGGTGACACCTATACTTTTGCCAAGCTCAACATTGACGAAGAACGCGACCTTGCAATTCAGTACAACATTTCATCAATTCCAACGCTCCTTTTCTTTAAAGGCGGAGACTTGATTGCCAAAGAATCAGGGTATTTAAATAAAGACGCTTTAACAGCTAAAATTAAAGAACATTTGGGATAGAAACATTTACAAACAAAAAGCAAGAGGGCCCGGAAATTTTTCCGGGCCCTCTTGCTTTTTGTAACGTTTTTCAGGCAATTATGTTTTAAAAACCAAATAAATTAGCTCGTAAATAAGGAATAGTTGTATCGCTAAACCATGAATACTTATCTTTATCACAGTAACGGCTAACGGCATCAAGCATCACATCTGTTACTCGTCGTAATTGATCTAAGTCACGAATACTTGGGTCAGGACACCTAGGATCAGCTTGAATACAAGCACCAATATCAGCAGCTGCCAAGAGAATTGCAGCAATAACATTTTGTTTTGAAAGATCAATATGGTGTGGATTATTTTCAGGCTTGCTTAAACAACTAATAAGATCTTGAATAGCTGCTGCTACCTTATCTTTATCAGTTAAAATTCCCGAAACTTGCCGAATAAACTCTCCACTGTTGTGATGATTTCTAATAAGCCATGCTATTAAGTTACGTTTATCTTGATCTGCAATAAGCAATTCAAATGTTTGAACATAAAGAGCACCCAAAACACTATGATCTCCATCACTGCCACTAGCCTTCTGACTATCATGAAGAAGGGCGGCCATTATTACTGGCGCAATTGCTTCTTTTGTAAACCCAAATATTCCAAGCCCGAGATTAATAACATTTTCTGCTACTCGATAAGAATGTTGGTAAAGAGAATCAATACCATAACGAGTGCGCTCTTGCTTCATCTTTTCAACAAGCCTTGCATCCTTGCCAATTAAATTAATTACATGCGGATTAATAAGCTCATTTGCACGTGCCTTGGTGTTTCTTATTATGACTTGATGCTCTTTTGCATATGACTGAAATAAATGTTCATATTCATTTTGAATACAATCTTGAAATGCTTTAGCAAGCAAAGGAGGAAATAGAGATGTTTCATCTACTATCGAAGCCTCATCAAGATTGACGCAGGGCGTAAATTTCATATTTTGTTTATATGTATCAAAAAGCACTTGAACGTCACCTTTTGAAGGAGCTTCTTTTACTGCTAAGGCAGTTACTGCATCCTTGAATGACTGACTCTGACTAACCTTGCAATTAATAGTATTAATGAAAAATGGTAAACAATAAAAACAATTCCTAGGATAAATAATTGTTGCAAAACCAGAAGGAAGAATAAAATTTTGCTTCCATTGCTTTTTCGGTATAATTACGCGAGTCGAAACATGTGAAAGTTGTTCATGGAGCGCCATTGATAATAATGTTGAAACTGGTGGAATATAAAAAAATTTGTATGCATCACCTTGCGTAACATAATCATATTTATTCACTCTCATCGCATACCCGATAACTCGCGCCCCCATAAAAAGGCCTGGGCAAGCACAATAAAAAGTATGTAGGATCCCACCAAGCAACGAAAGCCCAAATGACGGGCAATGTGGCAATTTACCACCTTGTTCTTCGCTTCCACTGTAGGTTGAGTCAATTTTATTGGCAGAGATAGGATCAGTCCCACGATATAACAAAAATTCATTTTTTTCATAAGCCGCCTTTTCAGCATCAAGACAGCTCATAAAAATATCAACATTGCGCCTATCAAATAAAAGTTTAGGCGACCAAGTTCCACATATATCTTTGGCCATACTTATAATAGGACGGTCTCCATCGCAAGAAGCATTAAACTTAATCATGTTTAGTAAAAAGACAGTTTTATCAAATAACAATTGAAGCTTCTCTTTATAAAATTCAAATTTTGAATCTTGAGCAAGAGCAAGAAATGCATTAACGCCTCCAGCATAATTCTCTTGTATAAAGTCTAACAATGCATTATTGATTATGAAATGCATCTGTTTCGTTAGCTGTTCAATTTTCGTGTATACAGCAAAAAAATTCTCTTCAGCGTATGTGCTCATTGCTCGAATTTTTGCAGAATATTCAGCATTGATAGCAAAAAAATCTTTAACTAACGTATCCTCATCTGTTACTGAGCTCATTAACGTTATCTCGAATTTGCTAAGGCTCGGAAATGGCCGATCAGCCATCTGTGTAATTGAATCACCATTTATTACAAGCATTAAATAACACATATAAGCAAATGATTGATAAAAAGTCCTTGGAACCCAAAACATCCCAATTTCGGCTGATAGCTTGCTTTGAACAAGTTTCTCTTCACCACTTTTGAGCAGGACAAGCTCTGCATCAGACAATTGATGAACGCGGCAACGCGGAAACTCAAAATCTGCCGCTTGAAATGCTACACCATGTTGTTCAGACGAAAGATAACCATGTGAAGATACATCTGCATTTTTGGCATAAAAACAGTACTCTGCCTTAAGATTAGATAAAAAAAGACTGCAAAATAAAGCAAAAAGAACCGTTAAGCGATTTAAAATTTTGAACATAAAGTCTCCATTATTTTTAAATAAATTTCACTTCATTACTATTTGCAATAATATTGACAGATAGGCATTTTTTATCAAATTAAGCCCAAATAATGGTTATTATGTTCATTTTTGCCCTTCACAACCCCAAATCTGGCTATCAATCACAAAAAGAGGTCCCCTACTAAATTGTTAGTAGGGGACCTCTTTTTTAACCTAGAATTATCAAGATTAGAACTTGTATTCAAACCCCATGTTAAAGTGCATTGCCATATCATCGCTTAAGCGGAACTTCGAGGCTTCCAATTCACCATTGCGTTCATCTTGGACAACTTGTTTAAAGTAGTCATCACTCAATGGAATACCCTTCATATCAGCAAAAAATCCACCAGGGAAAAATAACGCAAAATTAGCAAACATTCTTAGATCACGAACCACCGAGCAGCTGCTCAAAATATTAAATTCTGTTCCAAGATAGCTACGAGCAAATTCTGTTGGCGAAATATAGCCAGAATCTTTCTTTGTAGCTGGATTGTAAGTCCCAGCAATATAACGGTGTATGCGATGAGCCTTCCAGAAACTAACAACGTTGGAATTGAGACTCAAATCTTTGATAAAGATTTTTGGCGCCCATGTCAGACCAAATTGCACCAATTGCAAATCACTAAAGGTTGTATCCCTCAATGCCGTTACTTTACCAGTGTCACCTGTTGCACTTACAGGACGTTTGAGCAAACGTTCATCCAAAATCAAAATACTCTTAATGCGTTTGCCATTGTACGTTTCATGCAACCCAACAAAACCATGATAGGTTTTATTTTTTTCTACACTGTGCGGAGCATCATCACCTGATGCAAATCCACCACCCATGGCAATTTTCAAATTCCATGGAGCAATGGTATATGCGCCATCAACAACCATCATCCAGCCAGCAAGTCTATTGTTGTACGCAGGACGAAAACGATTTTTGGCGTTCCAGTATCCAGGATAACCAGGAATTTCTTTGCCATTTACATAAAAATCCGCCTGCGCTGCTTTATTACTATCAGGCGTAACAAAAACCGTTTTGGCGGTCGCCAAAGATGGATCCGAATCATAAATCTTAGACTGCAACTCGACAATATATCCCTCACGGTTATCAACGATTGCTTTGTTACGATCTATGTTGAAAAGCTCCTCTTTGCCATAGTTAAATGCTGTTTCAGCGCCACATTCAAAGTTTCCAAGGCCATATTCCACTTGCAAACCATATGATCCCCAATACACCTTTGCATCTGGCCCCATTTCAACTTTTTGATCTGATGCAGCATTATAAAAAATGTAAGGTTCAAGTTCTAAGGTCCCAGCAGTATCACTCTTAATTGGACGCACATTGATGCGAGCAGCGAACAAATCATCATCTTTGTTAACACCTCTCCATGGCGTGCTATAACGGCCAACAATGTGACGTTTTTCTAAGTTAATAACATCATCAAAACTTTTGTTTTTTTCTTCGAAGCGAGCAAAGTAAAGATCATATTTGAGGCGATCAGGAATAAAGACACCATTCAAATTAATACCAGGTGCCGATTTATCTTCAGAGTAACTGTAAAGGCCCAAAAGTTCTTTGTTCAAACCATATGACGATCCAAGCGCAATACCTCGGCCCATTTCAAATGGAAACCACCCGAGCTTTAAGAAATGCAATCTTTGGGATGGATAGTAGCCAACAGCAGCATTTAAACTAAAGCGTAGCCAAGCATCCTTGAACCACAACAACGCTTTGCCAGAAGTATGACCGTGGGTGCCAAAAATGGCTTGTGAATTTTCTCCCCCAAATTTGATCTGACTTGGGCCAATTGGGCCAGCATCGCGATCAGCATACGAAAGCCCCTTACCCCATACGCTTTTGTGACGCATGTCAGCAAACACTTCTACCGCCTTGTGTTCATACTTTTCTTCGCCATAGGACACATCAAACTTAAAGTCGACAACTTCTTTGAAATATTCGTTTTCATCAGGAATATTTTTATTGAGCAAATACATATTATCTTCATAAAACCAGTCGACACGGGCATTTCCCATAAACGTCATCGTAGCATCGCCAGCCCGCATGGTAAACGGTTCCTTAGAGCCCTTGGTTGGCGTTTTTAAGCTATCGGCTCGTGTCATCGGAGCTGGAAACTTTACAGCAGAATCCACTGCATACAAACCGCTGCCCATCAGGCCACAAAGCCCAAGACAAAACAACAGCCTAGTTGTTGATGCATTCATTCTGATCCTTCCAAAAAATGATACTGAAATATTAACGAAGTCAGATGGAAAGCCTTACTGATCTTTCGGCTTTTGTCAATGAAAAAACATAGGTTTTAAGCGTAACACTAGGCACATTTGGCACTTAGGCAACAGCAAAAAAATTATGTATTATTGGCCACAAACGTGCGGCTGTACTGACGACGATGGCGCTTGATTAAGTGCAACCAACGCTTCAGCAACTTGGTTAATTTTGCCAGCACCGATGGTCAGCACTAAATCCCCAGGCTGAATCACCTGTTGCACTTGCTGAGTAATCAGATCATAGGACGACAGATACGACGCCTGAATGGCAGGATTGGCCTGACTGATTGCTTGAATAAGGCGTTGAGCCGTAATACCTGCAATCGGCGCTTCGCTGGCCGGATAAATATCAGTGATATACAACGTATCAATACGATAAGCAGCCTGATCATACCGTGCAAAAACTTCAACAAATTCGTTCCACAGTTTAGCCGTTCTGGTAAAACGATGAGGCTGAAAAATCACATGTAATCTGCCTTGTGCTCGTTTTTGTGCAACCAGCAGGGTAGTTTTTATTTCAGTAGGATGATGCCCATAATCATCAAAAATTTCAGCTCCATTAAACATACCCTTAAATTCAAAGCGACGTTCAACGCCTTTGAATGTTTCAAGCGCTTGGGCAATGATCTCAAAGGGAACATCAAACTCAAGCCCAACCCCAATGGCAGCAAGCGAATTAAGAACGTTATGATGGCCTGGAATGTTGAGTATTACACGTCCCAATAATTTTTTTTCGCGCTGTAGCTGTGCATCAACCGAGTTACGATATACATCAAAAGTCGACGACGTCACTCCCATTTCAATAATTTCACCCATAATGTCAGCATCAGTACTCAACCCATATTTAACCGTACAAACGTGTGGTAACGGCAAAATTGAACGAACATTTGGATCGTCCATGCAAACAAACGCTTTGCCATAAAACGGCAACCGCGCAAGAAACTGTTTAAAGGTATCTTTGATGTCATCAATTCCAGAATAGGTATCAAGATGCTCAGCATCAATATTGGTCACCACAGCCATAGTCGGCGAAAGGTTAAGCAGCGACCGATCACTTTCATCCGCTTCAGCAATCAAAATCTCACCACTTCCCAGCTGCGCATTATTGGAAATATTTTTCAAAATTCCACCAACAATCACTGTTGGATGGCGTTCGGCTTCAATCATGATATGTGAAATAAGCGACGTGGTAGTTGTTTTGCCATGAGCCCCTGAAACAGCAACACTGTATTTGGTACGCATCAGCTCGCCCAGCATCAACGCACGAGGAATTACCGGAATGCCCTTTTCCATCGCAACACAAATTTCTGGCGCATCATGCTTGACTGCAGAGGAATAAACGAGAACATCGGCATCACGAATATGAGAAACATCATGGCCTTGATGGATAATGCAGCCAATGCTGCTCAGGTGTTTCAAGGTACTTGAGCTACCACCCAAATCGCAGCCGGAAACGGTATAGCCACGCAATTTTAAAATCTCGGCGATGCCGCTCATTCCAATCCCGCCAATTCCCATAAAATGTACGTGCTCTCGTTTCTTGTACATGATTGCTTCCTTAAAATTTCTTAGATAAAAAATTTAATCAGCCGTTGCAAACCTTCTTGCAATATTTCAGTGTCACGAGCATAACACAAACGCAAAAATGGTGCTCCCGATGAACCGAATGACGCACCCGGCACCAGCGATACTTTTGCTTTGTACAAAATGCTCATGCAAAGATCGGTAGCATCGTGTTGATCGGTTTTCATGAAAACAAAAAGCCCACCATCAGGTTTTTGAACCTGAATAATGTTTTCTTTTATCAGAGGTTGCAACATATTCATGGTCACATCGCGATTATGTAAAACAACGCGATATAACTGCTCCGAAAGCTCTGGATGCTCGAGGGCAAACAGTGCTGCATACTGAGCCGTATTATTTAAGCAATTTAACGTTGCATCCTGCATGCAGGCCAAGGCTTTAGCAATTTTTTGTGGCACAAGCAAATACCCAATTCGCCACCCGCTCATTGCCATATTTTTTGAAAAAGTGCTGGCGCAAATAAGCCATTGGCTGTGCGGCATCAGAGGGATTACTGACTCATATTCAGGCGTAAATGCATAATCACGATACGCTTCATCAATCACCAAATAGATACCCTTTTGTTCACACCAGGACAAAAGCTCTTGTAAGGTTTTGAGTGGTACCACCATACCCAGCGGATTGGCAGGGTTGGCGATCATAATCATTTTTGTTTTATTGGTTGTCGCTTTTTTGATTTTTTCAATATCAAGTGTGCCGCGAACGTCGTTCTGATCTGCGAATAATGAAACAAAAACCGGGTTGCTACGCGATGCTTGCGTCAACAACGTATAGGCAGGATAACTTGGCTCAGGAATGATAATTTCATCGCCCGGTTCGACCAGTGCGAGGAATAAAAGCGAAAGGCCACCAACACATCCGTGCGTTGCGATGACCTGATTTAATTCAAGGTTGGCACCATAGCGTTGGGCCGCCATAGCAACAATTTTTTCACGGAGCGGTTTGATACCCCAGCAGCTTTCATAATAGTCTGTTTTGTCCGTTTCCAGCTGCTCTTGAACAAACGCTTTAATCTGTTGTGGAATACCACCGAGCCGTACGGCTCCTTGAGAAAGTGAAATATATTCGTTACTACTTTTGGCAATCTCTTCAATTTTTTTGATTCCAGATAGTGGAAGTTCCAACATAGAAATGCCCTCAAAATCAGACTTTTTGTTTCAACACCCAACAGAATTCATGTTATACAACAAAATTTCTGAGATTGACAGCAAAATTTGTACGGCACTATCCACTAAAATTATCGTCGGACATCTTTCCGGTCAGATCAACCCGAGCATCGGCCAGTAATGTCACCATCGCATCAGAAGAAACACCATAGCGGCTATCACCAAAAACAATTCCTTTGGAATATGCTTGAGGACTGGTGTTGGTAACAAAATCTGCTCTATACACTTCAATTTCTTTATGACCGACACTAGGCGTCGCCGTACCAATAGCAAGAAACCGACCATCAGGGCGCCAACGAATTGATCCTGTGTAAGCAGCAGGATTTACTTGCGAGATCAACGATAATGAAACTTTATCAAAATTATAAACTTTAAATCCATTTGCATCCACAGCCGTGGCCACATATCTTCCATCAGGGCTCCAATCATTCATCCAAACTCGTCCTGTTGTAGCATAAGGAATTTGCGCACCCGGCACCAATGTTAGTGCTGCACCAGTAAATCTCCATATTTGTAATGCATTATTATTGCTCGAAGCCCCCCCACCTATCGCCAAATAACGTCCATCAGGACTTAAAACTGCCGTATCAACAAATGAACCTAGTACGCCATAATCAATTTGAGCACCAAGCGTCAAACTTGAACCATTAAAACTATACGTCTGTACTTCGTTGGTGGTGTTATAAGCACTAACAATCACATAAAGACCATCAGGGCTCCACGATACGCCTTGGACCACACTGCCAGGAGATGCGACCGGTGAAGCTGCCAGTTTTAAACTTGATCCATCAAAGCTATAAACCTTCAATTCCATACCAGACGTCGGACCACTACCGCCTATAGCAAGATATTTTCCATCTTTATTCCAACAAATTGATCGAACCAGAGACCCATAATCAATCTGCGCCCCTGAAACTGCAGTCAACGAACTACCATTAAAACTATAAATTTGTAGTTCATTGCCACTTGTTGGTCCAATACCACCAATAGCTAAATATTTTCCATCAGGACTCCATGCTACAGCATAGACGGCTCCAGATGCGCCATAAACAACCTGAGCCCCTGAAATAAGCGATAACGTGAAGCCATCAAACTGATAAACTTGTACTAAGTTTCCACTTGTTGATGGCGCACTCCCTCCAACCGCCAAATACTTTCCATCGGGACTCCATGACAAATCAAAAATGCCACCGGACCCAAAACTTTGTGATGCTCGCAAGGTAACCGATGTCATCGTCACCGTTGTATCACTTTTGCATATAACGTGATTATCAAGAAAAATATTGCCCTTGGTAAATCGACATCCGGTTGGTGTGCTGTACAGTGAACATCCATTGAAATACAATGATGATGAGGCATCGGCAAACTGAAGAAAGTTGCTGCTTGTGTAGGTATTTTTCAACGTATAGGCAGCATCAGTAAATGTTGATGGCGCAACAGAAAATGTTGTCCCCTGATCAAAATATAAACACGAACCTGCTGTAATAAAACTTGGCATTGGCGATGCATAAATAAAGGCTGAGGTTCCCGTCATCATCACATCATTGTGAACAAACAGTTGCCCTTGTGGGAATAAAAAGTCACCGGTTGGTCGCACTACCACATTATTCAATGCCAATTTACTTGTTTGTGCTCCGCACAGAACTGGTGGAAATGTTGGAGTATGTTGTTTGTTGGTTATTGTCATGTTGCACAATGTCAACGTCACATTGGTATCCACAAATATCTGTGAATGTTCATTGCATACAACATTAAACCCATTTCCATCAATGGTTGTATTGCCATTAATGTGCAATACTTTTCCTGCTGGAATCGTAAAATTATTGTTTAATTTAATTCTGTGATTATTACCATCAATCCGTCCTCCGGCTGATAATGTCACCGAAGAATCAAAAATAAGATCACTAATCAATCGAACCGTTCCTGTTTCACGTAAATCAAGCGGCCCTTGAATAGGTATGGGAACATCTAACGAAACTCGGGCATCTGGCTTTACGGTAAAGCCCGCATTGAAGCGAATAAATCCACGGGCACTTTCATTGAGCTTGAAGACACGGTTTGCACTAATAAAACCTGTCTGACTACCCGTATAATTAAGATCTGAGTTGACTGCGCAGATTCTTTCACACAAAAGTCCATACAATGCAACTGTCAGACAACGCAGTATTTTCAAATTCATAAGACATTCTCCTTAGCCACCAAAATTGTCGTAGGACATTTTTCCTGTCAGATCAACCCGAGCATCAGAAAACAGCGTCACCATGGCATCAGACGAAACACCATAGCGACTGTCACCAAAGACAATGCTATTGGAATAGGCTTGCGGCAGGGTGTTTGTAATCCAATCGGTTCTGTATACTTCAAGCTCTGTGTGACCAGCGATAGGGCCATTACCCGCGATTGCTAAATATTTCCCATCCGATCTCCAATTAAGATCAAAAACATAAGCTCCAAAATCAACTTGTGCACCGGAAATGAGCACCAATGATGTTCCATTAAAACCATAAATTTGAACTTCGTAACCACTTGTAGGAACACCTCCGCCAATAGCTAAATATCGACCATCGGGACTCCAGTGTATTCCACGAATAGATGTTCCATAATCAATCTGTGCCCCAGGAACAAGTACCAATGCCCCACCACTAAACCTATAAACTTGCAATTCATAGCCACTGGTTGGCACGTTACCGCCAACTGCTAAATAACGCCCGTCAGGGCTCCAACTCACAGCAAAAGCATATGAACCATAATCTACACCTGAAACAAAGGTTAATGTTGTCCCATTAAATCTATAAATTTGAACCTCATTTCCACTTAATGGCCCATCTCCTCCTATGGCTAAATATTGACCATCAGGACTCCAATCTATTGAACGAATAGACGATCCATAATCAACCTGTGCACCGGAAATAAGTGTTAATGTCGATCCATTAAACTTATACGTTTGAAGCTCATTTCCGCTTGCTGGTGTGTTTCCTCCAATGGCTAAATATTGGCCGTCAGGGCTCCATGCCAATCCAGTAATATAGGAACCTGCTCCGAAATTAATTTGTGATACGAGTGTTAAATTTGAACCATTAAAGCCATAGACTTGCACTTCAGTACTGCTTGGTGATATTTCCCCACCAATAGCCAAATACTTCCCATCAGGGCTCCATTTCAATATATAGATATATGAAGATCCATAATCTGCTTGGGCTGCAAGGGTAAGTGCCGTTCCATTAAAACTATACACTTGTAATTCATAAGTACTTGTTGGCCCATTCCCTCCAATGGCTACGTAGCGCCCATCAGGACTCCATCCCACCGAAAAAAGAACGCTTCCATAACTTTGTGAAGCACGGAGCGTAATTGATGTCATCGTTGTAGTCGTATCACTTTTACAAACAATATGATTATCAAAATAAATATTTCCTTTCGTAAATCGACAACCTGTTAACGTCGACAATAATGAGCAACCATTGAAATACAATGATGATGAGGCGTCAGCAAACTGAATAAATTTATTGCTTGTATACGTATTGTTTAATGTGTATGGGGCATCAGTAAACGTAGCTGGTGCAATAGAAAATGTTGTCCCCTGATCAAAATATAAACACGAACCAGCCGTAATAAAACTTGGCATTTGCGATGTATAAATAAAGGCTGAAGTTCCCGTCATCATCACATCATTGTGAACAAACAGTTGCCCTTGTGGGAATAAAAAATCACCGGTTGGTCGCACTACCACATTATTCAATGCCAGTTTGCTTGTTTGTGCACCACATCGAATTGGTGGAAACGTTGGAGTATGTTGCTTATTGGTTATTGTCATGTTGCACAATGTCAACGTCACATTTGTATCAACAAATATCTGTGAATGTTCATTGCATACAACATTAAACCCATTTCCATCAATGGTTGTATTGCCATTAATGTGCAATACTTTTCCTGCTGGAATCGTAAAATTATTGTTTAATTTAATTCTGTGATTATTACCATCAATCCGTCCTCCGGCTGATAATGTCACCGAAGAATCAAAAATAAGATCACTAATCAATCGAACCGTTCCTGTTTCACGTAAATCAAGCGGCCCTTGAATAGGTATGGGAACATCTAACGAAACTCGGGCATCTGGCTTTACGGTAAAGCCCGCATTGAAGCGAATAAATCCACGGGCACTTTCATTGAGCTTGAAGACACGGTTTGCACTAATAAAACCTGTCTGACTACCCGTATAATTAAGATCTGAGTTGACTGCGCAGATTCTTTCACACAAAAGTCCATACAATGCAACTGTCAGGCAACGCAGTATTTTCAGCTTCATCGTAACTTTCTCCTTAGCCACCAAAATTGTCGTAGGACATTTTTCCTGTCAGATCAACGCGGGCGGAAGCCATCAGCGTCACCATGGCATCAGACGAAACTCCATAGCGACTATCGCCAAAAACAATTCCCTTAGAATACGCTTGCGGCACAGTGCTTCTAACAAAATCGCAGCGGTAGGCTTCACACTGATAATGTCCCACAGTAGAGGTATAACCACCAAGCGCAAGAAAATTACCATCAGGCCGCCAATGCATACCATAAACAAATGCCGTCGCATCAATACCATAATTTACTTGCCCAACGGGAGAAGCTGATAATGCGGAACCATTAAAGCCATAAACTTGCACTTCATAGCCACTTGTTGGCCCTGAGCCGCCAAGAGCAAGGTAGCAACCACAAGGGCTCCAAGTCGCGGAATAAACAATAGATGAAGCATTTCCATATGCCATTTGCGTAACAAGTACCAACGCTAATCCACGATAAAACCGATAAATTTTGACTTGATTACCATCTGAAGGCCCACTTCCTCCGATCGCAAGAAAGCGTCCGTCGGGACTCCAATTCACCGACCAAACTTTGGCAGTGCCAGCAACCCCATAATCAAGGTGAGCAACAAGCGTTAAACTTGAACCATTAAAACTGCAAACTTGTAGTTCAGAGTTATTTGATGGTACCCGCCCACCAAGCGCCAGATAGTTTCCATCAGGGCTCCAATGCACCGACATAACTTCTGAACCATAAGCATGCTGAGCAGCCTGAATCAATGAGGAACCATTAAATTTATAAACACGCACTTGATAACCAGAGCTAGAAATATACCCACTCACTGCCAAATAATTCCCGTCAGGGCTCCAATTGACTGATCTAACAACGCAGGCGTCAATACCATAATCAGTGTAATTAGCTTGAGCTACTGGTGATGCCGATAATGAATATCCATAAAAACTGTAAACTTGCAATTGATACGTTGTTGGATAATAACAACCGATGGCTAAATAACGTCCATCAGGACTCCAGTCGACAGTTATAGCATTACTCGAAACACCTCCAACACTTATCTGAGAAACAAGGGTAAATGTGGTTCCATTAAAACTATATACCGCAACTTCATTACCACTTGTTGGCTGATTACCACCAACGGCCAAAAATTTACCATCGGGGCTCCACTTTACACCGCCAACACTAGCAGACGCGCCACCCCACGCAATAGTCGATCGAAGTGAAATAGATGTCATTGTTATAGTCGTATCGCTTTTGCATATAATGTTGTTGTCAAAAAGAATATTCCCATTCGTAAATCTGCACCCTGTTGGAGTCGTGCACAATGAACACCCATTGCAATACAATGATGCTGTTGCATCTGCAAACTGAATAAATTTATTGCTTGTATAGGTATTGTTTTCAGTGAATGTTGATGGCACTACAGAAAAGGTTGTTCCTTGATCAAAATATAAACACGACCCTGCTGTAACAAAACTTGGCATTGGAGACATATAAATGAACGCTGAGGTTCCTGTAAATATCACATCATTATGAACAAACAGTTGCCCTTGTGGAAACCAAAAATCACCAGTTGGACGCAACACAACATTACTTAACGCCAATTTACTTGTCTGCGCTCCGCACCGAATGGGAGGGAACATTGGTGAATACGGCTTGTTGGTTATCGTCATATTACACAATGTTAAGGTAATTGCCGTATCAACAAAAATTTGTGAACTTGAACTACAAATTAAACTAAACCCTTTGCCATCAATGATGGTGTTCCCATTGATATGCAACGTTTTAGATGCAGGAATTGTAAAATCGCCATTCAAAGTAATTTTATGATTATTGCCATCAATGCGCCCCCCACCAGTCAATGTTACCGAAGCATCAAAAATGAGATCACTTATCAATCGCACCGTCCCGGTATTACGCAAATCAAGAGGCCCCAGAATAGGTATAGGAACATCCAAGGACACTCGTGCATCAGGTTTTACGGTAAAACCCCTATTGAAGCGAATAAATCCGCGAGCACTTTCATTGAGCTTGAAAATACGGTTGGCACTAATAAAACCGGTCTGGCTTCCGGTGTAATTAAGATCAGAATTGACCGCAACCATACTTCCAAACCAAAAGACTCCCACAAAAAAAATCTGATCACGAATCAGTTTCAGCCTCATGAAAACTCTCCTCTTTACCCATTAAAATTGTCATTCATCATCTTGCCCGTCAGATCTACACGGGCACCAGCAAGCACGGTCACCATTGCATCGCGCGACGTTCCGTAACGACTATCGCCAAATACAATACTGCTTGAATATGCTTGTGCTGCAGTATTTACAATAGAATCAACTCGATACACTTCAATTTCTTCATGTCCAGCGTTCGGACCACTACCACCAAGTGCCAAAAATCTTCCGTCTTGACTCCATGATACTGAAGTAATCCCAGCACCATAATCAATTTGCGCGCCAGAAACGAGCGTCAATGCTGTACCATTAAAACTATATACCTGAACTTCATAAGCGCTCGGCGATGGGCCGCTCCCCGCAATGGCTAAATAACGTCCGTCATGACTCCAATTTACTGAATTTACAGTAGATCCATAATCGACGCGTGCGCCAGGAACAAGGACTAAATTTGTGCCACTGAACCTCCACACTTGAACTTCATAACCACTTGTTGGACTAGTCCCACCGATCGCCAAATAACGACCGTCAGGACTCCAATGTAGTGCTATAACATTCGATCCATAATCAACTCGCGCATCAGTAACCAATGTCAGTGCGGTACCACTAAAACTATATACCTGCACTTCATAACCACTTGATGGTGAGTTGCCCCCCGCCGCCACATACTGGCCATCAGGACTCCACGCCACCGGATACAATTCACCGCCTAAATTGACAGTAGCAACCCGTTTTAATGATGAACCGTTGAAGCTATACGCCTGAAGTTGAAATGAAGTAGCCAGATCATACCCCCCCGCGGCCAGATACCGACCATCCGGGCTCCAATTAAGACGACGTACATAGCCGTTGGTACTAAAATCAAATGTCGCAACAGGTGACGTTGAAAGAGAACCATTAAAAAAACTATATACTTGAAGTTCATTGCCACCCGTCGGCACATTACCACCAATCGCTAAGAATTTTCCATCAGCACTCCATTGTACTGAAAAAATTGAAGACCCATAGGCTCTTTGTTGTACAAACGTCAGCGCTGTACCATTAAAACTATACAGTTGCAAATCATTGGTGGCAGTAGTTGGTCCATTGCCACCAACAGCCAGATATTTTCCATCAGGACTCCAATGAACTGAATACGCATTAGAACCGTAATCTTGTTTGGCTCGCAGCGTAATTGACGTCATAGTCACGGTTGTATCGCTTTTACATACAACGTGATTATCCAAGAAAATATTCCCATTCGTAAATCGGACTCCAGATAACGTGGTCAACAATGAACACCCATTCAAATAAAGTGCAGCTGTAGCATCAACACATTGAATAAAATTACTTCGTGTATAAGTATTTTTTAATGTATAGGGAGCATTGGTAAAGGTTGATGG
>Ga0265297_10007067_pt1 | contig 15789 bp, 15 predicted proteins | sample Munlanlwell13791_FD_192502 | JGI IMG/M metagenome (GOLD analysis project Ga0265297, IMG submission 192502) | Leachate microbial communities from a municipal landfill in Southern Ontario, Canada - Leachate well 137-91 | ecosystem: Engineered > Solid waste > Landfill > Unclassified | place... | reverse complement strand
GGATGACAGTTGCTGGCATACCATGAATAACAAAAGCGGGGAAAAAATCAAGCTCACACGGGACATGAAATCTGCTTTTTATGATGAGCTGTCGGATGTTCCCAGTGCACCCAATCCATATGGCTTTGCAGGTTGGACAAAGGACGACAAAAACATATTGATCTACGACAGATATGATGTTTGGATGATGGATCCGCAAGGACAAAAAGCTCCCGTAAACCTTACAGCCAATTTTGGCAGAGTAAATCAAAACCGCATCAGATACATCTCAATTGATCCGGAGTTGGAATACATAGATATTAATTCAAAAAACCTGTTCAAGGTGATCAATGAAGAATCAAAAGGGGAAGGATTTCTTTGGGCTGATAAAGGCTTCATTTTTACACAAGTCCCAAATTTTAGCGACTGTATCTGGGGAAGCATACTAAAAGCAAAAGACACTCATGTTTTTATATTTACCCGAGAAAACTTCGCCACATTCCCGGATTTATGGTTAAGTGGCCCTGAATTCGATTATTCGCGACAGATATCCTATGTAAATCCACAGCAAAAAGACTATTTGTGGGGCAGTGTGGAAATCATACATTGGAAAGATTTGGCCGGTGAACAAAAAGGATTGCTTTATAAACCGGAAAACTTTGATCCTGCCGGGAAATATCCCATGATTGTCTATTTTTACGAAAAATACACGGATGCGCTGAACAGACATTATCCTCCTGTCCCAAGCCGTTCCATCATCAATTTCCCTTTATATACCAGCAACGGTTATTTAGTTTTTATTCCTGATATTACTTTTAAAACAGGCTATCCCGGTGAAAGTGCATTACGGACCGTGATTAGCGGTACCGAAAATCTGGTAGCACAAGGTTTTGTTGATGACACAAAAATAGGTTTGCAGGGACAAAGCTGGGGAGGTTACCTCACCGCCTTTATCATCACCCAAACCGATGTATTTAAATGTGCTATGGCCGGAGCAGTAGTCAGCAACATGACCAGCGCCTATGGAGCCATTCGATGGGAAAGCGGACTAAGCCGGATGTTCCAGTATGAAGAGGGACAAAGCCGGATTGGAACTCCCTTTTACGAAAACCCTGATCTATACGTCCGGAATTCTCCTCTCTTTTATGCAAAAAATATAGTAACGCCCCTGTTGATGATGCATAATGACAAAGATGGAGCAGTTCCCTGGAGCCAGGGAATAGAATTATTTACTTTATTGCGCAGACTGGACAAAACTGTTTGGATGCTTACCTACAACAATGAGGAACACAATCTGACCAAATGGCCAAACCGTATGGATCTGAGTATTCGTATGATGCAATTCTTCGATCATTACCTCAAAGACAAACCAGCTCCGGAATGGATGTTGAATGGCATTCCTGCGGTCAGAAAAGATACCATGACCGGCTATGAACTGATAAATGATGTTAATTATGATTAAACATTTTTTTCTTTCGATAATTTTATGCATAATATTTACGATTTCCCTTGCGCAGGACAAAGTACTTCTCAAGCATGATGCGCAGATAGTGAAATTGACCGGACACCTGGCCGAAAAAAGCAACGAAATTCTGGATTATATCAGGCAGGCACAGAATGCAGGTACTCTGGAAGACACCAGGTTGTTTATTGATTTAGCCTTGCTGGAAGGCGAAAATTTTTCCGCCACCGTTCAATATCTGATCAATGAGTTGCTTGATATACATAATTATGCGGATAAGAACAAGTGGATTGACATGGAGAGTGCTGCCGGGAAAGTGGAAGACAAATACTATGATATGAAATTAATGGCTGATGATATCATCTATGCGCTTCAGGATGCTTCCCGATTCAGTGCCCTGACAGATATGCATATGAAATTATCACTGGCAAGAAGTAAAATGGAGGATGCCATGAATGCCTCCAACGAAGCCGAATTGTTGCTTATTGATTTCAGAAAAACTGCCGGATTAAATCAGTGAGCTTATTCCTTATCTTTCATGTTTGAATATCAATTATTTATAATATAATTATCATGCTTCTCTGAAAAGGTTCTGAAAATTATAAAAATTATTCCATCAATAAAAATCATCTTATTTTCGCAGCCTAAAATATACAATTATGGAACATGTACAACTTGAAAGTATTCCTCTTTGGGCGGTAATTCCTTTTGCCTTAATGTTGCTGACCATTGCTTTAGGGCCTTTGTTTTTTCATCATTGGTGGGAAAGTAACAAAAACAAATTAATTGTTTCACTGGTTTTAGCAATTCCAACCGGTATATGGCTGATCACACGTAACCTAACCCATGAACTGGTTATTACATTCTTTTTTGATTATGTACCCTTTATCATCCTGCTTGGGTCCTTATTCGTCATTACTGGCGGAATAAGGCTTAGTGGGAATATTCAGGCAAAACCTTCGGTCAATACATTATTTCTGGCAATAGGTGCAGTCTTGGCTTCTTTTATGGGAACCACGGGTGCTGCCATGCTATTGATCCGACCGGTAATCAGCACCAACATAGAACGCAAATATAAAGCGCATACCATCTTATTTTTTATTGCCATTGTTGCCAATTGCGGGGGACTTCTTACTCCGCTAGGTGACCCTCCCCTCTTTCTTCTTTATTTAAGAGGTGCACCCTTCGGATGGTTTTTCCATTTATTCAGGGAATGGATCTTTGTAAACGGAATGCTCCTGTTGATCTATTTTATTGTTGACACCTATCTCTATAAAAAAGAACCAATTGAAAATATTCAGCAGGACGCTGAACAAGTTGAACCCATTAAATTAACAGGAAAGCTAAATTTTCTTTGCCTGCTCGGAATTGTTGCATCGGTTGCTTTCATCAATGAGCATTACATCCCAGCACTTGCCGGAGTACACGACATCTCCTATCTGGGTGATGCAGATATGAATGTTTACGAAAAATTCACCAAACTGATTCTTGCTTTTGTCAGGGAAATTTCTATGGCATCCTTTGCAATCCTTTCTCTTGCATTTACTCCTTCGAAAATCAGAACGGACAACATGTTTACCTGGACACCGATTACTGAGGTAGCTTTTCTTTTCCTTGGTATTTTTATCTCCATGGTACCGGCATTGCTTTATCTCCGCCTGAACGCTGAATCTTTCGGGTTCACCACAACCGCACATTTTTATTACGGAACCGGTGCATTGAGCTCATTCCTGGATAATGCTCCTACCGCAGTTTCATTCCATAATCTGGGACTTGGGGCCAACCTGCACGGGGCAAAATTAGTTGCAGGAATACCTCAGGAATATCTGGCAGCAATTTCATTGGGTGCAGTATTTTTCGGTTCCATGACATACATAGGTAACGGTCCCAATTTTATGGTTAAAGCCATTGCCGAAGAAAACAATATACCTATGCCCAGTTTCTTTGGTTATATGATCAAGTTTTCGCTGATTGTATTACTCCCTGTGTACATTCTTTCTCAGCTGATTTTGATGTAATTTCAAAAGGAAAAGTATCTTCTTCATAGAGTGAGGCAATGACAAAAATCGTTGCCTCATTTCATTTTTGTAATATATGCATTACAAGGTTTAAAAAAGCTTTGAAATTCCTAATTTTGTATTCATATTTTACTCCTATGGAAAGAGAAATTCTGACAACAACACGCAAAGCCCTGCGCATAAATATGAACCCGGACATTTTTGGAACTTTTGCCGAAATTGGCGGGGGACAGGAGGTGTCGCGCACTTTTTTCAGAGCCGGTGGAGCTTCCAATACCATTGCTAAATCAGTTTCTGCCTACGACAAATCCTACAGCGATTATTTTTATAACAACAATAAGAGCGGGCGTTATGTTTCGGAAGACCGTCTGGTCAAAATGCTTAAAAAAGAGTATGAAGAAATAGTCACTCTTTTAAAAGACAAGCGACCGGAAGGTACCTGTTTTTTTGCTTTTGCAAATACGGTTGCGACTATTAATTATTCTAAAGATATTGAAGGACAAGGGTGGATTGGGATGCGTTTTCAACTTCACCCTTCTTCAGAGCCCAATGAAGTGGTCATGCATGTTAATTTTTTGGAAAATGAGTCCACCCTGCAACAAAACACGCTTGGAATTATCGGTGTAAACCTTGTTTTTGCCTGTTTCCATTATCATGAACGTCCCAACCTTTTCATACAATCCTTGCTTGATGAACTATCTACCGACCGTATTAATATCAATATGTTGCGAATGAGCGGTCCCGACATGAACTATGTGGACAACCGCCTGCTTGGCGTGCAGCTCGTTAAAAACAGGATGTGCACTGCCACCTTATTCGATCGTTATGGAAAAATCTGCCAACCTGCCGACTACCTTTATAAAAAAAATGTACTCGCGTTCAGGGGAAGCTTCAGGCCTATTACGTATGTCGGTTTCGATATGCTTAAAACCAGTTACAGCATCTTTAAAAAAGATGCAGATTACGAGAAAGAAAATACCATTGCACTTTGTGAGATCACACTGAATAACTTATTGCAGGAGGGGTCTTTTGATGAGCGGGATTTCCTCGACCGTGTGGATATCCTCAACGGTATGGGACAAAATGTAATGGTTTCTCATATCAGGGAATACTACAAACTGGTAAAGTATTTTTCACAGTTTAAAATTAAAAATCTGCGCATCGTCATTGGTGCCCTTACTTTTCTTAAAGTGTTGGAAAAAAGGTATTATGATGATCTTCCCGGAGGCATTTTGGAAGCTTTTGGCAAACTGTTCACCAAAAACATGAAGATGTATGTTTATCCTGCCTTGCATGATCGTACCGGAGAACTGCTGACCTCACATGATGTGCTGATGCAGGATGATCTGAAATACCTGTACAATTACCTTTGTGCAAACAGTAGAATCATTGATATAAAAAATGCAAATAAAAAGTACCTGCATATTTATTCGCATGATGTACTGAAAATGATTCATGAATCCAATCCGGATTGGGAAAATTATGTCCCCAAATACATCTCTTCCCGGATCAAAGAAAAAAATTTATTTGGTTATAAACAGGAAAAAGCTACTCATCCTTAAGCGTATGTGATGTGCATGAATTCTTAAAACTTCAACATTTTGTATAAATGCACTTCTTCCTGATTACATACTTTAACAAAATACATCCCGGAAGGATAATTTTCAAGGTTTACACGGTCGGTTAAATACTCAGTTGATCTGCTAATAATCATTTTCCCTTTACTATCAAAGACTTGAAAGGGAATATCTGTTTTACTGCAAGTGATTGTAAATTCATTTATAAAAGGATTCGGAAAAACAGATGTTTTGGATATGCCTTTTTCATCTTTTATTCCACTGATTGCTGAAGCGGTAATATAAATATCATCAATCAGGGATACACCGCTGGATGTAAGAGGACTTCCGTCAGTAGCCGTATCTGAGTAACACAACCACCTGATTTGCAAACCGGGCATGTCTTTGGCATCATTGGGAATATCTATCCCTGCCATTACCCCTGTAGTCCAATCCTCATTTACATGCACAAAAGCATCAGGAATGTCGTGCCAATCAGGGCTGCAGCATCCCAATCGGTATTGAAGCGAGAAATAGCGTGGCCCTGGTTTCAAACTATCAGAAGATATCCGGCAATAAAGTTTCATTTTTTCATATCCTGTGGCATCACAACTTATTTTCCAGCATTTTTGCTCTTTGCCCTCATTCCACCCATCTGATGATGCTGCAAGAGTGGTATACCCCTGGTAAAAAAATTTTATGGTATCAAAAGGCATTTCATTGATTTTTGCAGCTTCAAGATACATCCCTCCCTTATTTAAAGCATTTCCCTCATTGGCTAACTGATTTTTTGTCCCTAAAGGGAATGTCCATCCTACAAGAGTATCTTGTCCGAAAAGGAAAGTTGTTCTTAACAAGATTATACTAAGTATTAAGTATTTGTTCATCTTATTTGTTTAAAAAACAGCCATGAAGATATGAGCGTATATTTCCATGGCTGTTGGTTGGATTAAGTTTATTCATTACTGAATTAAAATTTTTCTGGTCGTTGAGCTTTCATCATTTTTTATGGTTACCATATAAATGCCTTTTGTAAAGGCAGATGTTTCAATCTGATAAATATCCTTAAATGTGCATTCGTAGATTAACTCTCCAAGAATATTAAATAATTGCATTTCATTAGTGCCTTCAGCCTGAATATGGAGCGTTCCGGATACCGGATTGGGGTAAATCCCGATGTTTTGTTTGGCAGCATCAGGTGAAATTCCATCATAAAGGTTTCCGAAAATGTAGATGTCATCAATTCTTGCCATGCTTTCGTTATTAACAATGGCAGGTCCGATGGTTGATCCGGGCACATTGGAGTCGGATACAACGACCCATCTCAGTTTCAATATATCTTTGTTATTGCATTCCTGTGGCAAGGATACATCTTTAACAATACCGGTTGTCCAGTTTAAACCGCAGGTGATATCGCGGACATCAACCCATGTTCCTGATACAACAGAATATTGAAGTTTCCAATACTTAGGTGCTGAATGCATTTTACAGGCATTTTGTTTTGAAAAAATCTTCAAATGATCATAACCCTTTGTACTTATTTGAATGTACCAGCCTTTTTCCAAGGCTGTGGCATTTTCGAGTCCCATCGCCTGTGCACAGGCAGGAGGAGATGCGTAAGTTCCGGTGAAATATTTAATAAGACTGTCTGATTTAAGGTGAATGGCTGAGGTTAGGTTGGCCGGTATTCCAAAATTGGCAAGCGAATCGGCAAGTGTTCCGGTCGGGAAAGTCCATGCTGCTACCGTATCCCCGTAGTAAGGGATTTTCGTTCCGGTGATGAAGATATCATCTATTCGCGACATGCTGGTATCGGTCACGAAAACAGTTCCGTTTAAAGCTCCCGAAACATTGGAGTCGGAAGTGGTAATCCAGCGCAATTGTACATCCGGATAATCATAACACATAAGTGGCAGGCCAACACCGTTGAGAACCCCTTTTGTCCAGTTCAGTCCGCATTCCAGATTTGAATTAGGGACATCTGTCCATGGTGAAGCACCCAACTTAAATTGTACTTTCCAGTATTTGGGCCCCGAATGTGTCATGCAGGCATTCTGCTTTGAATAAAGCTTTAAACTTTCATAACCTTTCGTATTCACCCTGATATACCAGCCTTTTTGCTGCGCAGTGGCATCCGACATACCCATTGCCTGAGCACTCGCAGGAGGAGAGGCTTTTGACATGGTAGTAAACATAATCGGGGTGTCAGCCACAAGTTTAATGTAATTCGTAAGATTAGCAGGAATACCTTGATCAGCCAGTGTATCTGCAAGGCTTGCTGTCGGGAAGGTCCATCCGATAATAGTGTCCTGCGAAAAAAGCTGGAATGAAAGGAAAAGAAAAGTCATCAGTGTAAATAAAATTCTCGTTTTCATTTTTTGTATTTTAAAGGTTTATAAATCATTTACATTTATTCGCATCCGGTTTTCAAATCTGCAGGTCGCGAATAAGCAGGATTTGTTATGAAATCATAATCTGTTAAAGTCTTAAGAAAAGCCAGAAGATCCGCTTTTTCAGTTTCCGTGAGTTGATTACCTCCATGGGATGCCCATTTCATTAAAGGATTAATGTATGCAGAATATTGAACTCCTTCACTATAATGGCTAATCACTTCTTCCAAAGTTTTAAATCTTCCATCACGCATATAAGGTGCCGTAAGCTCACAATTAATGAGAGTCGGAGCTTTGTAAGCCCCTTTATCCATGGGGTTCTTTGTGAAACCGAAGTGATCTCTCGGATCATTGAAAAGGGTGTCAAGTCCATTATTATAGAACAAATTGGTTGTTAAAAATACCGGATTCCCGTGACAATGAAAACAATCTCCCTTTTCGGACATGAAAAGTGTATATCCTCGATATTCTGCTGGTGTGAGGTTTGGAATTTCTTTTCTGATCCATTTATGATATTTGGAATTATAGGAAATCAGGGATCGGATAAATTGTGCAATGGCTTTGCTTATTCTGTCGTAGTTTATTTCTTCTGTTCCGTAAGCGGCTTTAAACAGCTTGGGATAATCCGGATTTTTTGTGATGGTTTTTATCATATTAACGGTCATATCCACAGTACCGTTGATCTCATGTTGTGCATGAATACCCATCCAAACCAATGATTCAATATTTCGCAAATGATACTGCGGTTCGGCAGGAACTCCGTAAGCTGCATTCCCCAGATTCGGATTACTGCTATGGATCATCCCATTCCACAAATAACCGTTCATGTTAAAAACAAGATTAATAAAAGGCATATTAAAATGGGGTGTGGGCTTCCCCTCCGGATACTGATCATCGGGAAGGCCTCTGGTAACACCATCGGGAAATCTGGGATTGTCAATCCCGACTTCAAAACTATGTTCCTGAATATGACAGGTAGCACAACTCATTTGCATTTCGCAAGGTTGGCGACCGGATAAACGGGTATCATAAAAAAGATAACGGCCAAGTTCAACTCCTTCAACAGTCATGGGATTATCAGAAGGGATATTCATCAGCGTTGGAAACCAAGGTTTATTTCCTGCGGGTGTTGGCCATTCATAAGGTGTGGCTGCAAAGGTATCAATAGGTGGGTTATCGCACGTATCACAACAACTTGAAAGCATGAAAGTAGTTCCCACTGAAACAAAAAAAACGGGAAACAGTATTGCTTTTAATACCGGCAGCACCCCTGCCAATATTAGTATTACTTTTAGTTTTTTCATCGTGCCAAATCTTTACTTATTTATTTAAAATTTTACTGATGGTAAATACATCAAATCCATTCTCTTTGACCATATTCATCGCTTTTTGGTTTTCCATGATATCCGGTCCCCACACATTATGATTATATACATACGGAGTAATAAACCATTTTTCAATATTCATTCTCAAGGTTATTTCTGTAGTGATGCTATCCTCTATCTTAAAATTGGCTGGTATAGTCAAGGTAAACCAATTTTGAACAAAGAAATATTTTCCGTCATCGTCTGTTGGCCTGTTCCCATTTTCATCCTGATATTGTCCCACACCAAGATGAAAATTAAATGCCCGCCTGAATTGCACGGTATCTTTCCAGAAACCGTTTAACTTCATATAATGATAACCTCCGGAATCGCCCCCTAACGAGTATGGCCAGAACATCTGAGATTCCGGTGGATTAACGAACATAAAAGGGATATTTTTCTCTCCTCTGAATCCGAAAACAAAAGAAATGGATTCATAATCCCCAACATCCACACTATCTTCCGGTTTCCAGGTAAATGAAGAGGGAATATCAGTCAACGTAATGGCTTTCAACACTCTTGCTTATTTTGTATGTTCCTCCGTCTTTTTTATGTAAGGTAAGCTCTGATAAAAACCATTGAATTTCCGACAATTCCCATTGGTTACCGGCACCATTGGTATAAACCATTTGATCATAAATGGCTGTATCTCCATCAACAAAATGCTCAAAAGCAATCTGAATTTTTCCGGCAAGCTTGGGCTCCGGATCAGGTTTGCAATTTGAAAACAGAGCTAAAACAGCTATGCCTGGCACAAATAGAAAATACTTGAGATTTTTCATATACTTAATTTTATAAGTTCCTTCGAATTTACTTTGATTTGTTGAATTATCCATTTTTTTTTGTAACATTAAATAACAGGAGACATTGCCATCGAAAACCAAATTTCACGAAAAATGAATTTAAACAGTTTTGTAACAATTTTAAAAATCCGGTATTAGTATCAATTAAGATGAAAAGGTAATCTTTTTTATGGATTTTTTTTTAAAACAAAATAAAACTAAATTAGAAATACCAAGGATAATTAAATAAATCCGATAATTAAACAAAGTCTGTTATAATTATATCAATACGATAAGTATCTCAAATTGTTAAAAATTCATTTTATTCATCATTTATCGATAAGAATTCAATATATGTGCAAACATTTTTTGAACAATTTACGAGATTTACTGATAATTGTAATTTTTCTTTTTTTAATTACATTTTGGGGAGTGAAATCTGTTCTGAATAAAATTGTGTCAAGAATGGGAAAAGATTCTGTGTTGATAAAAAATACAGGATATTTGTATTACAAAAACATTTAATTAAGATCTCCATGAAAAAACATTCAGACAAATTTATCCTCATTGGTGATCGCATTCTTATCACTCAGAAAAAACATGCAAAAACAACCAAATCAGGGCTTTTTCTTCCTCCCGGAGTAAAAGAAAAAGAAAATATTCAATTCGGATATGTAGAAAAAGTGGGACCGGGATATCCCATACCTATTCCTCGTGAGCCTGATGAAGAATGGAAACCATCCAAAGAGGAGGCTGCCTATATTCCTTTGCAACCAAAAGCGGGGGATTTGGCCATCTATCTCCAGGACAACGCCTTTGAATTTGAATACGAAGGCCTTAAATATATTATCGTTTCCCAGCATTCCGTTTTAATGCTGATCAGAGACGAAGACTAAAAATAAAATTGCAGGTTGATGTAATCTTATTAATTTTGTGATGAATTTAAAGAAACTGCAATTATATAATGTTTTATTTTAGATTAAATTAATAAAGGTGTCTATGAAAAAAGGCTTTAACAATTTACTGGTGATCTCTGTTGTGATCTCTTTTTTATCCATAAACAGTTGCAATAACAAAGATGTAGTTCCTGTTCTGGAAACCACACCAGCAAGTAATATTACGAGCAATTCCGCCAGTTCGGGAGGAAGCATTAAAAAAGACGGTGGCTCACAAATCTGGGAAAAAGGAATTTGCTGGAGTACAAGTCCAAATCCTACAACAAATGATCAAATTACAAATGACGGTACCGGAGTTGAAGAGTACACCAGCGCTTTGACCAACCTGACACCAAACACCACCTATTACCTGCGTGCCTATGCCAGCAACACCACAGGAACGGGATACGGAGATGAACTGACCTTCACTACCCCGGAAGGAACTGTTGAAACAGGTGACCTTGAAATTTTCGTTCGTGAAAATACAGCATCCGGCCCCTATGTTGGGGAAGCCAGAGTCAGGATTTATTTATCCCTTGAAGACAGAAACAATGATAACTTTATAGAAACACAATACACCCCTAAAGATGATCCTTCGGTTAATGGTGCCGTATTCAAAGATCTTACCTACAAAAAATATTACATCCGCGCTGATTATACCAACGGGCAAGGCATTTGGATGGGTGTAGCGGAAACCTTTATCACCCTTGGCCAAACAAAAAAAGTGACCATTATTACCGTGCTCTGACATTGCTGAAAAAGCATCATTTGATGTATAATGTTAAGTTTACCGGTTTTTAAATTTTTCTAATAGAAATAAGTATCAAAATGAAAACGAAATTAAAATTTTCCGTATTGATTTATTCTGCTTTTATCATATTATCCTTAAACAGTTGTTTTGAAAAGTACTATCTGTATGAAGACCTTCCTGTGGTTACTACCCAGGTGATTTCAGACGTTACCATTAATTCTGCAAAATCAGGAGGAAATGTTGTTTCCCAAGGTTCCTCTGAAATTACAGAAAGAGGAATTTGCTGGAGCACGGAACCTTCACCCACCATTTTAGACAATACCACTATTGACGGAAGCGGAACCGGTGAATTTACAAGTGAAATGACCAGTCTTTCAGGAAACACGACATATTATGTCCGGGCATGGGCCTCTAATAGTACGGGAACCTCCTATGGTGAAGAAAGGGAGTTCATCACCCTGAACCCTGCCACAACAACCGGAACTATCAAGGTTTTTGTAAGACAGAACACCTCTGCCGGCTCCTACATAGGAGGAGCAATTGTAAATTTATACCTTAACGAAAGCGATCGTACAAACGACAATATTTATCTTACAAAAATTACCTCCTTGAATGATCCAATTTATGAAGGAGCCTTGTTTGATGGCCTGCAACCCCAAAAATATTATTTTAATGCCTTTTATACCAACTCCATGGGCGAGTGGTACGGAAAAGGAGATGCCGTATGCACGGCAGGGTCAATAAATACGCTTCATATTGTTTGTACACAATAATTAAAGGACATTTCTTTGCAGATTTTACAAAATGATCTGATAAGTTCCCAACCTGAAACCGATGAGATAACTGTTAAAGCATCAGTTTACAGGGCTTCAGTAAATATCAGCCCCTTGTTACATTTTAAAATTCTGTCTTATTTTTAATTAAGTTATACAAATATGAAAAAACTTTATTTCATTATTTTCTTTATTCCCTTTCAAATGCTTGCACAAAATTTTGACAATTACACACCCATTGATTATGGTAATAAACCACCAGACCATTTTATATTCAATCCCTACGAAAAGGCCAAAGAATATGCAGGAAAACAGGATATTCTTGATTATGAAAGCGCCTTATCTTATTATTACCAACTATTCAGTGAAAAACAAAAGCTCTTGCTTCAGGGGGATGTTTATATGAATGATCCTTTGACCGCATATATAAACCAGGTTTGTCAACAGATTTTTAAAAAGAACAGTGAAATCAGCAACCAAATCGTCATTTATTTAACCAGTTATCCCACTCCAAATGCATTTTCACTTTCTGACGGTTCTGTTTTTATTAATACAGGTTTACTCACATTATTGGAAAATGAGGCCCAACTTGCCTTTATCATCGCTCATGAAGTAGCTCATATTGAAAAAAATCACTCCTTATTATCCATAAAGAAAATGAGTGATATTGAAAAAACAGAAGTCAACTATTCCAATCCGGAAGCAAATTTATTCAAGCAGTTAAAGTACTCCAGAGAATATGAAAATGAAGCAGATGCCCAAGCCTTGCGCTACCTCATGTCTTCAGATTACAATGCCGACTTAGCTTGTAAAGTCCTCCTTTTGTTTAATAAAAACTTATTCAGCGACTTCACTGAGCAACTTGATTATGGCAAAATCTTTAAAAGTGATAGTTTATACATTGACTCCAATTATCTGTCTTTGAAGATTAAAAAAAACAAGAAAGACCGTTTCCTTGATAATAAAGATTATGACGACCTGCTCGAGACACACCCTGATCTCGAAAAAAGAATCCAAGCCTTGCAAGAGATACTTAAATTTGCGGAGTATGTCTCAAATGGAAAATCTGTTTGGCTCGTCAAATCAGACTACAACATGATAAAAACACAGTGTTTATTTGAACTGGTCGCAAAAATGGCCAGGGACATGAATTACGGTATGAGCCTTTACCTTTGTCTGCATCTGAAAAACAGCTACCCGTCAAGCCTGTATATAAAACGCTACATCGCTTCAAATTTATATTGGTTGTCCTATTACAACGAAATCAAGAACCTTGATGAAGTGCTGAAAATAAATGAAACAAATGAGTCTGATGAATTCAGGCGTTTTTATAGTTTATATACAAACCTGGGACTAAAAATGTCCAAACAAATAGCGTATAATTACATTAAAAGTGAAATTGATAATGGAACACATGATGACGATTTTCAATACTATTATGCTTTAATCATTGAAAAATTATTGGGTATTGAAGCTGCAAAATTCATGTTTGACAAATACCTCGCATTATACCCGGATGGCAAATATGCGTTAACTGTTAAATCCAAGTTAAAATGAAAAGAAACACAATATTTTTACTGATTATCTTACTTATCGGTATAAAGGTATTTGGCCAGATTGAGATTAATGAATCCTTTTCAGATAAGATAGCATTGAAAGATTTCCGTCTGATTGTCATAGATCCTTCGTACAAGATTTTTAGTCCGGGAAATCCGGAAATCAATCATTATGATGATCAACTGAAATATCAGAAAGATTATATCGCCATGTTAAAAAAGTTTTCAAAGAAAAACAAAATAAATGTTGAGTTTATCTTTAATGACCATGAAAAATACTGGTCCGACATTTTAGCTCTTAAAAACAGTATTTATCTGTCAAATATCACTCAGAATCATCCTTTGGACCAGAAAAAAAGTTATTCCATGTCCTTTAGTTATTCCAAAAGCATACTTATTAATCCGCCAACATTGGATGGAGCATATTCAGCTTTAAGTAAAACCTTTAATACGCCTTACTTTGCCATTTGTGAATGGATTTCAGTAAAAGATGCTTCCTATAATGATGATGTTTATTCGGATATTCTTTTCGCCAAAAAAAATTCAGTTTTTTATCTTATTATTGTTGATGTTATCACAGGAGAAGTTATTTACCGGGATATACGAAATTATTCTTTCTCAGGAAGAACTCCCGATATGTACCCTGTAATTCACGAAATTTTCTATTTATTGAATAAAAACCTTAACAAATGAAACACAAGATACAGTTTGTTATCCTGATTCTTCTTATTACCTCAATACATTGTTTTTCTCAAAATATTGGTTACGGAGGGAAAAGGGTTATTCTTAAAAAAGCTATTTTTAGTGGAGTTTATAACCCTTTGGTTGATTTCAATGTAGAAGTGATCACTGGCAGACATACATCACTCTCAATCGGGTATCATCAATATTCTCAGGATTTCAGACAAAGATATGGTTACCAGGAATATCAAAGCTCATATATTGCGAATATGTTTTTGACTCCAATTCCTGACAAGGGGCATGCATTCAACACACACTATTTCGGTGAATTAAGAGCCTATGTTGTCCCTTTTCTGTCAGCTCCTAAAGGGATCTACGGATTGCTGCAAATCAAATACTGTAAAATAAATGTAATTGGAAATTATTGGGAAAGCTTGGTACTGGATCTGGATTGGAGGGATGAACCGGGGGAGTACTTTTCTTTTAATTTTAAAAACATTAATGCGGTACAGACAGAGTTTGGGCTTGGATACCAATATTTTTTAAATACTTTTATGACCCTGGACTTTAATACAAGCCTAAATTTTTCCATGTTAAATTTTGACCGAAAATACAGTAAAGGACTATTATCTGCGTATTGCAGAAAATTCGGGTCAAATATGTTGAGGGCACCCATTTTTAACGGGTATTTAGGCGAGAAACCTGTAACCCAAACTCTTGGGATATCCGTCAATTTCCAACTAGGATTTATGTTATTTTAAAAACAGTGTCCTATAATTACCCTCCAAAATCATCAAAAGCGATCATTTCGGGAGGTACCCCAAAATTATCAAGCATTTTAAGCACAGCCTGGTTCATCATGGGCGGTCCGCAGAAATAATATTCTATTTCTTCCGGTTCAGGATGCTCGCTCAGGTAATGATCAATGATCACGTTGTGAATGAAACCGGTGTATCCCGTCCAGTTATCTTCCGGCAAAGGTTCAGATAAAGCAATATTAAAGGTGAAATTGGGAAATTCCTTTTCAAGCGCTCTGAACTCATCCACATAAAAAAGTTCGCGCAAACTGCGACCACCGTACCAATAGGTGATCTTACGGTCTTTCACTTTCTCCGTCATCAACATGTGGAATATATGAGAGCGCAAAGGAGCCATTCCGGCACCACCCCCGATATACATCATTTCCCTATCAGTGTATTTAATATGAAACTCTCCGTAAGGTCCTGAAACCATGACTTTGTCGCCCGGCTTCCTTGAAAAGATATAGGAGGAACAAATACCAGGATTTACATTCATAAATCCTCCTTTTTTAGAATCAAAGGGAGGTGTGGCAATACGAATATTGAGTTTTACGATATTTCCTTCAGCAGGATGATTGGCCATGGAATATGCCCTGTATATGGGTTCCGGATTTTTCATCTTCAGATCCCACATTTTATATTTATCCCAATCACCCCGGTATTCTTCATCAACTTCAATGCTCTGATAGTCCACTTCACATTTGGGTACATCAATCTGTATATATCCCCCCGATTTGAAATT